>FUFK010041650.1_pt3 | contig 23544 bp, 19 predicted proteins | sample 1021851 | NCBI WGS metagenome assembly FUFK01 (sample SAMEA51879418, study PRJEB19060) | metagenome | reverse complement strand
ATCCGTGGCGACGACCCGGATGGCGCAATCCCTTTGGAGTGATTATGCGTGTCGCTCCGGCCTTGTGTCAAACGTTCAAAGCGTTGACTGCAAGTGACCTGTATGAGCGTTATCACGGCGAGGGCGGTCAGCATAGGCTTGAGTTAGACCTTTGCGTAGCAAGCGAAATTAGCGACCAAGTCAAAGAACGCATTGACAGTACCCAAGGTAAGACTGATGCCGGTGGGGCGGTAGCAAGGCGTAATCAACGACGCCAAGCGCGAGGAGAAGCCCTTTCAGACGCCGATGCGGTGAAACTGTTAAAAGACGGCGGATTCATGGAGTGACATAGTGAGGTGATACCATGCGACAAGGTGCATCCCGAGTCTTCTTTGACGTAATGATACGTTACCAAACTGCACGTCTAATCAAAGACGTAAAGGCACAACAGGTAATGCTCCGTGCGGCTACACTCGATACGCTTTCGGGTATCGGGGATTCGATGCAGGGTCTTGTTGACATCACGAACGCTTGGACATCACAGATGGTTACACTCGGTATTGAAACCGGATTGGCCCGNGTTGAGTTTGAAAAATTCTTTTCCGTAATGGAAGATGCAAGAGTCAGTAGAAGACCAAATTATTTCTATGGGTGCCGGGTACGGATTCGGTGCAGAAGAAGCACTGTCAGCCGGTGCGCGTATGGCTCAATTGTCCACTATGTTTGGGCCTGAAGCAGTCCCTATGGGAACTCAATTAGGTATGACCTTTGGTATGATTGGTGGTATGGGCAACGAAGAAGCCATGAAGAAAATGATTCAACTCCAACAACAGACAAACTTTATGATGGGTGACTTTAACCAACAACAATTTTCAGTTTTAGAGGCCGGACAAAAACTAAAAATTATGCACGAAGAAACGATTCGTGTGATGGATGCACTCAACTCCGTAGAAAACACAAGCGTTGCCATTATGAGTCAGATAACTGACGTAATGAATAACTTCGCGGCACAAGCAAGCCTAACCGGTGAGTCTATTGAAAGTATGGCCGCACAGTCCGCACTATTGATTGAAGCCGGTGAAGAGCAAGGTAAGGCCGGTCGTGCGCTTCGTATGATTTATGCACGCCTTGGTGGTAACATCAGTGGGGCGGCAGATACTCTTGGTCAATACGTTGATGTCATGGACGAAAGCACGAAAACAATGCGTCCATTGTCGGAAATTATGGCGGATTTGGCCCCACAGTGGGAAGAATTTAGCGCCGCTGAAAAACAGGCAATTGCACAGTCCGTGTCAGGAAACCGGCACTACGTCAGGTTTATCAAATTAATGGAAAACCATGACCGACTACTCAATCTACAAAAGAATGCTTATGACCGATTGTTCCCTGCTGAGGAAGAGCGAAACAGGAAGTTAGAAGATACCGCCATGCGGATTAAAATTATCAATACCGAAATGGAAAATCAAGACAGGATTCTTTCTGAGCGTTTGATGCCCGCGTTTGAAAAACAACTGTCGCTAAGACTTGCGTACAAAGAAGTTATCACAAGCCTAATCAACCAAGAATCAAGAGGTATAGCGGGCATTGTTGGCAGTTTAGCAAGCGCCGCGATTCAACTATCAGAATATATGAGAATTTGGTCAGGCTTTTTCAACGTGTACACGGGCATTCTCTCCGCTAAGATTGCCCTGCAAGGTTACTCCTTGGTTATGAAATCAATGATTGCTCCACTTGAACAATTCTACAATATGCAGAACAACGCACGGGACATCAACATACAGATGACACAACATGAAATATATCAGGCTCACGTTCTAAACACTGTCGAAGACGTAAGGGCGGCAAACAAGGAAAAAATAGCAAAACTCACACAAAACACAGCCGCTTTATCACAAACTTTGGTAGCCGCAGAAGAAAAACGAGATGCCATGCTTAAGAAAATAGCAGAAAGCAAAGAAATAATTAAGAATAAAGGTTATGCTGATTTGTCGGTCGCGCAAAGCGTTCAAGAAAGAGAAGAAGCCCATCTAACACAATTGCGAAATAGAATAGAGTTGGAAAGGACTTCTTCGATGTTAAAAGCAGATGGAAGAAGTCAACAAATGCTGAATAACGATTTAGCAAGACAAGAGACTATATTGTTGCACGAACAACGAGATTTAGAAAAAATGATATTAGCGATACGAGCAGTACGCGATAATCCCGCCTCTACTAAAATGACAAAGGCAGGTATCACAGAAATTATTTTGGCTTTAGGCAACCAAAAAATGAAAGAAGAAGAACTAATGGCTTTAAAAAAGGAACAACTTGTTCAAAAGTTCTTTGAGTTGGGTCTTGATGAGGCAGTTGTAACACAAGCCGAATCAAACATGGACTTGACGGCGAAACGAATAGCGCAACTTATGACGTTGATGGAAGTAGAGGAATTGGAAAGACAGGCTAAATTAGCCACCGCCGAAGCGCAAAAATTGGTATCTCAAGAATTGCAGATAGGAATGGAAATTGCCGAAAATCTGACAATTACTCAATCAATGCTTACAATGTCTGAGGAGCAATTGCAAGAAGCACTCATGCAAGAGTTTTTGGCGTTAGGGTTTGTTAACGACGAAAGAACAAAGTCGGTCGCACTACAAGCCGCACAAAGAGTAGAAACGTTTAGAGCCGCAAAGGGTAGCAGAGAAGGCGCAAAGGAAATGAGTAACCTAAGCGGAAAAATGATGGCGTTCAACACAAGTATGATGGCATCCTCATTCTTACTAAGTCAATTCGGAAGTGACACGTTCAAAGCAAAACTACAAGTTATGACGATGATGGCTACTATGGGTGGTATGGTCGTCGAAATGGCTAAGTTTGCCAAGGAAACTATCAAAGGTGCAAACGCCTTGCGTACATTCCAAATGTACAGTTTGGCAGGTACAGGTCTTGTTGTGGTCATGGCACTGTTGGCAAACAAAATTATGCCAAAGGTGGCAGAAGAAGCAAAGGAGATTGAGGACTCAATGTCAAGTGTGGCTTTGAGTTTTGAGAGAATTAACGCCCTGTATCAAGAATCAATTGATATGAGTTACGCAGATGTACAACAAGAAATTAACGATTTGAGAGCAGAAGACTTGGCTTTAGCAGAATCTATGAAAAATGCTGACGAAGATATGAGGCAAGCGTATCAAGAAAGACGTGACGACATCGCCATTGAAATTGGAGAAAACTCAAGGCTTCTTGAAATCAAACGCGCCCAAAGTCAAGCAGACACAATTTTAAACGAAAATAACCGTGAAAGAATCGAACAAATGCTTACATTGGCAAGGTTGCCCGGATTCGGAGAAGAAAAAATAGAAGGTGATTTCCTTTATGATTTGTTTGGTCAGGAAAACATCACACAACGAACACAAGAAAACCGAGAGGCTCTTGATGATTACTTTATGACTTTACGAGACTCCGTGCAAACCGGTTTAATTGACGCGGACAAATTGTTTGAGGGCGCAGATATGACATACGGCCGCAACGAACAAATAATGAATTTCCTTACGGGAGATATGACACCCGAAGAAATAGAACAACAACTTAGTGATTGGTGGTCTTCGGGATTGGGATATTCCGGCGCAGAACCTTTTTACGAGCAAATTTTTGCAGGAGACTCAGCAGTAATGGACCGTCTAACGAATAATATGTCGAAATCAGTTACAAGCGAGTGGCAAGAAACAATGGATTATATTGTTGATTCCGGTGCGACAGGTTTTGATGCCGTAGCAATTTTAATTGAGTCGGCAATGTCATTTGACAATCAGGCAATTGTTACGGGAATAGAGGAGCCAATACGAAGGGCGGTTGGTCTTATGCAGGACTTTGAAAACACGCGGGACGAGTTGTTCTTCGGTGGCCGGACGGCGGCGTTAACAGGCTCGCTATACCGACAGGTTATACAACAGGGAGTCGGTACACTGTACAATCATCAAGAAGTTATCGTGAGTAGTACCAACAACTTCCACGGCTTCTTCAGCATAGACGAAGCGGCAAAGAAGATAGGAGATGCGATTGACGCTCATTTAGAGGGTCGGTCGCTTAGAATAGCATTAGGTGGATAGAATGAACAATAATTTTGGCGGACGGTACACAGTTTGGCTTGCCCATTACTTTGACGATTTTATGGGTGCAAGGTGCATCCCTGACGATATGAACGCGACTACTGCCACATCTATTGTACACACAAGCAGTCACTACGGCAATCCACTAAACGGTGAAGCCCCACTGAACCCAAGGTATCGGTTTTCATACGTCGAGCGAGGCGCTCTTACCGGTGCTTACACGACAACTGTGGGCGTAGAAAACGACGTGGTTGGTACGGCCACAGGAGAGGACATTAGCGGACAACCACTACTGCACAATAGCGGCATTCAAGAGTGGCTTACACACGACCCTATGCGAATAGGACAGGGTAACACATACATTGGACGCGCAAACTTACGATACCCTGACAGTATTCCTCACGCTAACAGATTCCGTTACGACCCGTCAGGTAATTACGGCAACGGAGAAAGTTCCTTGACGGGTGATGACAGATTTATTTGGTTCACGAACGGCTACGCATTTAGGCCGTCACAAGACGTGGGTAGTAACATTGGCAGGTATTGGGTTCCGACTATGGATTGGGATTCAAGTTACGGACGAAGAAACGTAATTGAACATTCGTTTAAGGCTGACGGTAGNCACTCAACNGNCGGTTACTTNGANGGAAACGAAGGAAGNCCNGCGTCAAGTCCACAATTNGGTTCAGATGAATCTCTAATGTGTCAGCAGGTTAACTTGGTCGGTGTTTTGGCCGGAGAAGCCATTCCACGGACACGTTCTTCCGCGTACAAAGATTCTACCGATAGCAACTTAGGNGGTAACGGTACACAGGNNTTGTACGCNCCANTAAANTCNCCATCCGGCAANCCATTTCTTTGCATCCAAACNTACAGNGCCAACNANACATACAGGCCGGTCATGTTTTATGAAGGCGCACTAAACTGTAAAGGCGACGGTGACATTTTCCACATGAGAATATCACTTGATGGTGTCGATGCACACGGTAACGGTGATGCGTGTGACCTAAGAGTACAAGATGGAACTTACAAATTACGATTTGGGTTTGGTCAAGTGGGGGCTGACCTTGGTCTGACTTTAGACCAAGACGGCTACACTTATGCTGACCCCGGTTCTTATCAATCAGCAGTTACATTAGAATTTACAATTTCAAGTCTTCAGGCAAACTACCCATACGTTGCATCGACTTCTTCTGCTGACTCTACTTACAGTGCCGATGAGCGTTGGTCAGATATAGACATTGCATTAGATTTTACTAATCAAAAATACTACTATTACGTTGATGGTGCCAAAGTCTCCGGGCCTGTATCTATGGGTACAAAGTTAGGCGGTCCTTGGGAAATTGAGGATATGTACGGTTGGGAGTTGTCCATGAAAAACAGTGGCGATGACAATGATTGTATGTACATGACTTGTCTTGACCGTGTAGCAGTCTATCATCCACTTAACGATAGCGTAGTAACAGATGCAAGCGGGGAGGCAGATAAGGCAAGCGTACTTGTGGAAAACATGAGTATCAACAAACAAGTTAACCAAGCGTCTACTATGCAGATTGAGGTGATTGACGACGGTAACGACCGTCCAAATCTGTTAAGTATGTTTGCCAGCGGTGGTGCCGGAGGCTCTGAACTTGTTCTTTGGTATAACACAGAATCAATCGGTAGATACAAAATGTTGTGGCGCGGAGACGTAACCGCGTGTAACGTAAAACAAAGTAACAAAGACCAAACAAAAAATATCACGATACAAGCAAGCGACGTATTGAAAAGACTTAATAACGAAATGATTGCGTGGGATATTGGAGCAGACAGTGTAAGCCCCAACCAAGTTATCCAACATCGAAATTCTGAAATGGAAACCTTTAGAGAATCCATGTACTTTGGTGTTAGAAAACTAAAAGCCTCTCAATCCAACTTTAGGATTAGGTCGGGAACAAGACTACTCTAAGACCACAGACCAACGAATGCAGTTAGGTTCTGCTCATCCCATACAAATTTACAACAACGAGGACACTAACGGACCAAATGATGCCGAGGATGAATGGGCCGGTTACAGTTCGGGTATTACAGGAGTTGGTACTGAAATTCAAAATCGCTCAATCCATTCCGAATGGGTGCGCGACTTGTGCAAATCCAAATGGTTTGCCAAAAAATTCGGCAAGATTTCTAACCACAGATTAGGAACAAGAGGACAATATAATTTTGGCCTCAACACCATTAAAACAGGAAGTAGCCTTACACCTACTTCAACAAACATTCTTTTAAACGGTAGTCCCGACATTTGGACCGGTAGAAGTAATGCCGGGTTACTTCAGATGATTAACGACAGAAGTGCAGGTGGCAATACCGCTTCTGCCTTAATTATGGATGTATTTAAACCACAAAATACCCAATTTTTGATTGCGGGGCCGGGTTACTCTAACCGACACGTTGACAATAGTCAACCTACGGAATCATTGTATGTTACAAGCGCAAACGTAATGGTAAGTGGAAGCGACACGTCTGTAACGGTGAACAAGGTAGAAGTTGTAAGTACCTCCTATGCTAAATTTACTACGTCAGCCGCGCATGGTTTTACACAGGGCGATATAATTATCATGTACGGCCTAAGCACAAACAACGTAGAACCGACAAGACAAATGTCAGGCACACTTCTTGCCGCGTCTGACGACAATGGTTACGGATTAGATTGGGAACATGAAAATTTCTACTATGTTTTTAGTGTCCCATCATCTACTACCTTTTTACTTATGCCGTCTTCCTATACAGACACTAAAGGTAACACATATTATTTTCGTACATTTTATGAGACTTCTATATTTTGGCAAGCAAGCCGAAACCAAAACGCACTTGCAACAATTGGAGCCACCCATGTAAATACATTGGGTGTAGACGGCACCAACATTGATTTTGTAACCAAGCCGTTTTGTCCGATTGCTTATGCACAACCAACTTCAGGAACGTCGCCGTCAGGTAACCTTGCCGTAGACCACACCGTAAATTTTAAAGCGTTCAACATTGGCAATTGGCAAGGTAGTAGCCACTATGACTCTACCGGTACACACACATTTGTTAGTTTTGACATACAAGTACACATGACCGCAAACCAAATAGGAAGAACTTATCCCTCGCAATCACTAATGGGTCTAAGATACATTGACAATGACTACAAACACTGTTGGGTCTTATTTGCTGATATGAGAAACGATGGATTTGCAGACGCAGACGGGGGAAACAAAACAAAATCATGGGGTGCTTTGTACCCCGCCTTTGAAAATTACACTGTGTCTCTTGTTTATGCAGAACACTTACTTGGTGAAAATTTAGAAGACCGTCCCGTATTTACGGATTTAAAGGTGGGAGAAGAAATTGACTTATGGGAAATTGACGCATCCGTTGAACCCTTTAGTGGTAACACGTTTGCTTCTTTGGGTTCTGCCGACGGTTGGGAGTCAAAGGCAGGTTCATTTTTGCTTATTGATTGCTCGCCGTTCTTTAATCTAAACACGGAGGCAAATTACGGAAATATAAGCAAATCCTCCGGCGGTAACAAAAATCTTGGCGATTTTACGGTTGACGTAGAAGGTATTCCAATTTTGTTAGATTCATATTGGAGACACGCGCCATCAACCACGTTAAATTCTGAAACACCAATTACAACACACTCTAACGCGCACAGGTTTTTATCAATGGTAACTTCACTTACAGAAACAACTGCAAACAGTAATGGGGCATCACAATACATTGAATCTAATGCCAGTAAATTGTATTTAAACAACGCATATTATTGGCCGCAAAGTTCGTTTGTGGCAGGTGCCACGGGTTCAGACCAATTACAATCCGTTGGAATGATTCGCTGTCTTGAAGGTAGCGGTTCAGAACAATATGAATCTTTGTATTACTATACATGGACACACAAAGAAGAGGGAACGATTGCGTCGGGTTCAGCGTACACGGCAGGGTCGACAAGTATTGTGCTTACAGACGGTAGTCGGTTCGATGACAGTGGCACAGGTTCCGTGAACGGTCTTACATTCCAATGGACAGGTAAATCGTCAAACACGCTTACAGGAGTTACCGGTCAGGCGGTGGGCGCTGACCATCCGGCAGGTTCCATTGTGTCTGACAACATCCTAAAGGGTATTTTTGTTAAACACATACCTGACAGCGACATTGACCCTGCTAACAGATACGACAGCATTAAGCGAGCCATGTGGAGAGAATTAGAAGCGGCACAATCAGGTGCCGGAACCGCCGCACAAGCATACCACACGGCACAAGTTACTTCTTCTTCTACATCTATTACAGTAGCACACGCTAATTTTGCGTCAACAATGAACAATGCCAACAATGCACTCGTTAGTGCGTCGAACAGAGGTTATGGTATCATTGAAGGTGATTCTTTTGAGTACCAAGGTGTAACAGGTGGTGGACCTACACTCGATACAGTAGCCTTACTAAGTAGAACAGAAGCGGCGGGTAGTTCCTCGGCATCCACGCTTTGGAGGAAAATATGGAGGACGGCCATAGGAAACAAAGCAGGTTTGTTGCAGGTCAAATCGGGTGGTTCATCGGGCAATACATCTACCGGTAATTTTGATGAAATACAAATTTATAACACCTGTACCGCCACACAACCTCATAGACTAATGATGCAAGTTGATGGCTACATGAAATCTGAAAACAGCGGCACGTTTTACGAAAGTGATAAAATTCGCTTCTTACAGAACAACGGTGCTACTATTTCTTGGCTTTCACAATCCGGCCTTTCTGCGCTATCTGATATTAACAACGTTCCGCTAACAAACAACATGACAATAACACAAACAGGGTATTCAGGGGCAACAGATTTAGACAGTTTTGGTTCGATTCAAGATGCAAGAGGCAGAAGCAAACTTGCCGTACTAAACGAAATGTTACAAGGCTCGGGAACAGGTATAACACAAGGTCTTGCAAATACGTTCTCGCTACTTGTTGGTCGTGANGGGAGAATCGAATTTAGACCCAAGTACAATAGCGGGTTTANTTTTNACACCAACAATTTGAAAANGAGTAACATGAATATCCAAAATGTAAANCAGGTCGACGGCATACGAGTGTACTACAATGATGGTACGTCGTTTGTAGATTGGCCGNGTAGNGCAAANTCNNCNACNCGTTGGAAAATTGTAGANTATTCNTCNGTGCGNTCATCAGAAGAAGCNTTNGCNTTAGCCAAAAAAGAATATAACAAAAATAAATCCAGNGCATTAGAAATNGACGCACAAATCACACGTTACACGGACAGTAGTCGCTTCGACNAAAGAGGCGACCTTATGCTAAACGGTGGTCGTTACGGATATGTAGCAGACGTGGCTTGTAGACAATTTGGTGCCTATGGTGAAAAGTGGACGCANACAGAAGGNGGGTGCATTTTTACAGGTCCGCANAANGCTCTTGATGGAAACTTGTANGAATCCATACAAGACAGTGGTAACGGCTACGAACACGGTAANAAGGCCACAACANGACAATACTCCGCACAGACNTTTTACACATGGTGGGGTGCTAANAGCGTGTCTTACGCTATGCAAATGGTACATCTGCCCAAAGATATGCCTTTAGTGTCAGAAACAACAGGGGAGGAGTTAAGAATCCACATTGCGATTACAGGTGACGGTACAGATAGTAACCCGGAGTTTGTAGTCGAGTTTGTTGACTACACGTTCGACGACACTAAGAGCAACGGTGACCCCGCCGGTTCTATGTGGGCGTCAGGCAAACCTAAGTTTGCATCACAATCACACGCTACCAATACTGAGTCGTCCGTCAAGGTGCGTGGCAACGGATTCTACGAGGTTGGTGTCCCGACAACGTATTGGGCATCTCACGGGGGAGCGAAAATGGTTATATCCGTAAACTACGATTATCTACATGATGTAATGTTGTATCGCAACGGACACAACGGAAGGACGGATGACAACATACGAAAGCGTCGCCGAAACGCACACGATTCTGCTACCGTAGATACCGAGTTCACGGTGGGTGGTGGTTCTTACGGCACAGGCTCAACAACAATAACACATTCTTCTTCTACGGCTATACAAGTGGGTATGGATGTATCAGGCACAAATATACCATCGGGAGCGTATGTTGCATCTATCACAGACGCTACGCATTTTGTGTTGTCTGCCACACCTTCAGGTTCAGGTAGCGGCGCTACTCTTACGTTTAGTTCGGCAACAGATAGTTCCCTGTTCCCATTGGGACTACGAAGATACAATTACGGTGGTTGGGCAAACCAACGAGCAGAATGGTATGCGCCNCGACTACACGTTTGCGAAGATATAAACTTCCAACCGGCAACTTACGTTACTTACACGGATGCAAAACTCGGNTTGTCAAACAAGGTTTTNGTNATTCGTGACCTANCGTACCGNGTATCNGAAAACACNGAACGNGTNNNATTTAAATTAGTTGAAGANGANTCNCGTTCTGCCGANAATGTAGCCGCTTACATTTTCCCCGATACACAAAAGGGCAGACAAGACCCCAAGCCCGGTGGGGGAAGCACAAGCCAAGAATCCTTGATACAAGAAGGTGATAACGACTATCAACAGGGTTCAAAAACAGGAGGGCGAAGCAGTTCTGACGCACCAAATACAAAGGTTGGTGAAGAACAAAGTGGTGACAACAGACCGTTTAGCCCCTATGCGTCCGGTGTAGACACAGGGAAGAACACAAATAGCACTGTGTATATGGGTAGCGATATTGGTGCGCTTTCACACAAAGCCGTCAATACAAATATGCTAACCAAGGCTTCTTTTGCCAAAAACAAAAAGAAGATTGACCTTGGGAGCGTGAGTGATTTCGGCATTCTTGGACAAGAAAAACCAACACAACAGGCCGCATCTACGCATTCTATTGATGGGGTAGACGCAGTTGTTAGTCCAAGCACAGGTAGCACTTTACTTGGAGATGAGGGTGTTGTGTTGCCCGGTAACACAGGTGGTGCTGGAGAAACGCGACAACACGAACACTCTATGCTTGTAAGAATACCAAATGACGCGATAGATGGTGCCTTTGGTGTTGTAGCCACATACTCGTTAGGCGGAACAACTGATGAAAGAGCGGTTTTAGAAACAACAATAAAGTGTGTTGACACAGGCTTAAGTGAAACACAAAGTATCGAATTAACAGGTGCCAAAAACAACAAACAAGTAACACTCTTTGCTCCAACATCTATGAATTTTTCAAGAGGCAATAGATTACAAATTACAATTAAGAGAATGCCCGGAGTGGGTAACGATAACGCATATTATTCGTCGGTTAGATTACATACAACACAGATACAATATAGAAGAAAATCTATTACAGATGAAAACTCGCAATCAGATAACATGAAACCCTATTCAGGGTCGTTGCCTTCTGTTACAGATGTATCTGACTTGTAATCTTCTCTCAGTGATAAGATTTTACGAGCGCGTGACCTGCCGACACCCTTTGTCTCCATAAGGTCTTTTTGACGGGTGCGGAGGCGAAGAATGTTGCGAAGACCGCCCATACGCCCAAGCATATCTTCGGCCTGTTCCTCAGTGATTCCGGGGAGCGCGGATAGAGCAAGGACTTGTGGGTGAATCGTCTCGGTTTTTTTGGCATTGTGAGTCTGCTGACTCACGCCGACGTGTGTCTTTTGTGTGTGGTTGACTGCAAGAAAGTGTACAAACTCATCCATCGTGTCAAACTGCATGAATGCTATGTTTGGAAATCTTAACTGAAATCCGATTTTGAAATTGAGGATTGTTTGTTCCATGCGTCTCTTTTCGATAGCATACAGTTTGCGATTCATTTTTTTGCCGGGGATGAACGGCTTCAATTCTGTACCGTACACAACAAGCATGGGTGTTTGGAATGACTCTTCAAGGTCTTGTAACTGACCGACGATTGTGCGTGACCGACCGTGACCGAGGATAGAGTGGTACAGGTCATTGATTTCCTTCGCTTCGATACCCCAATCACCGATGATGTAGTCAGCAGATTGCAGACGCTTTACCTGCACCTGACCGTTGGGACCGAAGTCACGATTGCCCATGCGGGCGTACAGTTTGTGAATGAGGATGTCGTTCTCTCGGTCATCCACATACAAGACCATGATATGGCGTGAAAGTTAGTGGTGCTTAAGGCTTACCATAGTGGGTCTTCCACGGCGGGGTGGTGTAGCACCCATTGTAGACTTTGAACGACACCTTTGAGGGCGTTGTAGTTACGAATGGCTTCTGCGAACGCCTTTCTGTCTGCCTTACATTCAGGGTCCTCAAGCCAACGCTTCCACTCGCCCTTGAGTCGCAATGCTTCCCTAAGCATCATGTGGATTTCGTTTTCATCCCTGACCCTTGGCATCTTCAAAGCCTCCTGTAATGATAGAGTTGTCATAGAGTCCACCGGTACGTTCTGATATTTAAGAATCACCCATAGGAATGGTGTAATCGTACCGCCAACAAGGCCCGGAACACATATTCCGGGTCTTGAACCACGCACACGACGGACTGCGTGAAGTCTTGAGTAAGGACTTGACGTGCTTGCGGGTGTGATACTCACTGTAATCTCGCCAACCCAACTGTGACATAAACGTTACGATTTGGTCTTCTATCTTGTCCTTCTGCGCCGTGGTTAGGGCCTCGACCGGCGCGAACATACGAAGGTTTTCGTACAGATGTTGGGCCAACGCAACGCGGACGTGGTGAGCAGGGTTTTCGTGCCTGATGTGGTTCTCCAAGCAAGGGGGGATAGGAACGTCCCCAAGGCCACTCACAGGCAATTCTACGGCCTNATAGGCGGTAAGCACAGGGTCGGCCCTCAAAAGGTCCGCGTTCTTGCTCATCCAACCCGTGAAGTCGAAGCCACGATACACCTTGTCGCCGATGAATGGGTCTGTCCAATCAAGGGATGTGTCGGGCTTCTCAGGAATCTGATAGTTGTGTGGGTCTGCCATGAATGCAGACACGTCGATGTTGACGGCCCACCGCCAACGCTTCGGATTGAAGGTCGATGGAATCCGTGTCAACTTCTTCATGTGGGCCACACCATCAAGGGTGTCGAGGCCCTTTGCCATGTGCCGCGAATACTCACCGAGATTGCGCTCGGCTTCAAATCCCTGCACAGGACTGTCAAACATTTGGTGGACGTGAAAACCGCGCCCTGTGGCGACCACACGGATGTCCCCATCTAAGCGACTAATCAGGGTAAATACATCGTCCTTTACGGCGTCGATGTTACCCCGTGGTCCCGCGTCGAAGTCCCACCATGCCCTATCCATGACCGCCGTGTTGTAATCCACACGACGCTGATTGGGGAGAAGGTCTTCATAGTGGTAAAGGGACGTGTAACAGGCCGTCCGTGGGCCGAGGTCGGCAACGTAACTTGTGTATTGTGTCTCACTACTACACAACTGACGCTTTAGACCAATCTCACGCGGGAAGGAAAGCATGGCAATCCCTCAAACCAACGATACTGTCTTCCCACACTGTACACAGTCCGCAACGAGAATCAGACCACCACGGGGGTCGTCTACATCACTCGTTACAATGTACTCATTACGCTGTTTCTCAAAATTTGTGCAACCGCACACACACGCTATCTTGCTTTCCATATTCATCCCTCATAGCATTTTGCATATAAACTTAACCGAGTCTCTCTTCGTCACACGATACCGCAAAGTCACACCAAACGGGGCAAGTGAAATCGTTCCACTTCATGCTCCAATCGTGGGTTCTCATACCGTCTATTGCGACACTTAAGGATTTCTCAAATGCCTTTATTGAACGGGACGATACCTCTTCCATTATTGATAAACCTTGCGTCGTGCCGAGGAACACTTCGGGCTTGTTTCTCTTCTTCCCAAGGAGTTTCTGAACAAGGTCGCCGTTATCACAGTCAGGCGTCATGTAGTAGAAATGGGTCACCTCATCCCAACCGAGCAATTCAGCCATGCGCTTGTAGAAGCACAATTCCTTGCGTGTCTTACTCAGTTTGGAGTCACCCATGTTGCCTGTCTTCAATTCACCGATGACCAAACCACCATCAGGGTGACGGAACACGGCGTCAATGCGACCGACCATGATAATGTTGTGTTCAGGGTCGTAGACTTCGTGATGAACCTCATGCTCTACGGGTGAAAATAATTCTTCACCCCATAGTTTAAGACGTGCCTCCTCCAATTCAGCCAAGGCCGCGAAGGCAGGGTCATCCGATTCAGGGAAGTGGTCAATCAATGAGCCTTCTTCCCATAGGTCGTATGCCTCGTCGAGACTATCGTGGACGAGTGTTCCTCGTTCCATTTCCGGTGTTGCCGGACCACGGATGCCTTGAACGTATGACCACCAAAACTGTCGGGGACACCACAGGTAACCCATAAATGATGATTTAGACACCCTGAGTGGGACGCCCAACCTTTCCGCTTCAATGGGGTTGTAATGCCCCTTCTCCTTGTAATAATCCAAATCCTTTTCAGTCATCCTTCTTCGCCGCCTTCTTGGTCGCGGCAGGTTTGGATTCCTTCTTTGGTTCGGGCTTCTCCAACCCAAGGACTACATCGTAGTCCTCTTCGGAGCATTCGCCTTTCTCAAGGAGGCCCGCATAGTGGTGGGGTGCGAGTCCAACTCGCAAAGCAATGGGTCGGGTTTCCGGTCCTTCACGAACCGCCCACCAAACATTCTCAGCGCCATGCTTCTTCAAAGCGGCACCCAAAGCCTTTTCGTCACCAACAACCAATACACGGGACATACTAATCACTAAACCTGCTACATCTATTCTGTTACTTAAATCTATTCTTCTTCATCGGAAGCCAAATCGTCTTCAGTCAAGGCCGCACCACACGATGGGCAGTCAGGCTCGACTTCAAGCGACGATAGAACCGGGAACCAAATGCCCTTTTCATCGCACTCGGAACANTTGTATATTTCAACCTTGTCCAAGTCTTTCATTAAGGCCATAATTAGGGCTTGGAATCTTTGCAGGTCGTTGCCGACCGCACGGGCNAACTGCCCGACGTTGTTTTCCAAGTCCTCTAATCTTTGCTCAATCAATTGGTTTTTCGTCGCATTACGCTTGATTCTTTTTCCGCCCTGTCCGGGCATCAATATATCACTCATCTTCTTCTAACTCCTGTTCTCCGAGATACATACTATACACACAATCTACACATACCGGCACGATTTCGCTATATTCATCTGCTACATCTAACGGGTCGAAGTGACTAAGACTGCTTGCCTCCTTTGCTCTCAAACAGTAGTAGCACACGAAGTCGTATTTAACCTCTTCTGTCGGCCCCATGATAATCCATTCTTTCCGTGACACTTGAAGTTTCCTCAAAGCCACATCATATCCCCCTTGCCGTGTAAGGCATTCTCCAAAGGCGTGTAATCCCATCCAACCACGTTGTACAGGTCTTGTGCCTTCTTGACAATGAATCGCTTTGCCATCTCAGTGTAACCAACATCGACCATACCGTCTATTTCATCGGGACTGTCGAAGGCCACATAGTCACCGGACTCCGTAAGAATACAGTGGAAGTAGTCTCCCTCACTGTATTCCTTGTTCAAGTGGGTGTTGGCCCACTGTGCGCCCTGTGCGGTGCCTGAGATGGAAGCGTACTTACTCAGGGGCTTGGAAAGTGACCCCTTAATCATCAAGTCCTCAAGCGGGACTCTTTCGTTGACCACGTCCTCAATCAGCGAGGACAGTGAACCGGACACGTCGTCCTGCGTCTGCCCGTCGAGAATACCACGCAGAATTGTCATCATCGTGGTCTTCATGGCAGGAGGCAGTCGGGACTGCTTTAATTCAATCCCTTTGACATAGTAATCCGGCTCGTCAAGATACTTGCCTTCCGACCATGTGACCTTACCTGCGTAACGGTTTTTCGCCTTGATGAACATTGTCTCGGCGTACTTCTCAAACTCGACGACGATGGGGTGCATGACCTCATTGATGTCGTTGCAGGTAGCCTCCAAAATATCAACACTCTCCGCCTCTACGAACACGGAATCCGTGTGACCATAGATGACCCGCGACCCACGCTCTTCAGATAGGTTACGAAGGCGTCCAAGAGTCTCTCTACTTGTGAATGTGATAGACGACGCCACCTTTGGGTGATACAACGAATACTTACTGTCACCGCACACCCCGTATAGAGATGCGACGAGGGACTTCGTAGCATATTGCATGGCGTCATATTTGGTAATTTCGTATGGGTCGGTAGCCTGTGCCTTTTTCGCCTTGTATTCATTGCGTAATTCGGTCAAGTTACCCATCATGCGACCCAACGTACCCTTCTTTTCCTGTGAGAAGCGAACACCATTACCACAGTCCTTGCCGGATTCGTCAAGTGTGTCCCACGATATGTTGTGGAGGTCTACGTTACTGTGATACATGGCCCGAATATCAAGGATGCCCACGTTCTGATACACACCGGCTTCCGGTTCCATGATGTCCGCGCCATCATACGCCTCGTATTCGTGTTGTGGGCGTGTCGGAATCCGATATACCCACTCGTCATCGTTGAGTAGCAACCCCGTCGTCAATTTGGTGACGTGTGGTGTCGCTCGGAAGTCCACCTTGCACAAGTGCATAAGAGTAAGATAATGATTCAGACAGTTGAGCATATCATTGAGGCGAGGCAGTAGCCTCACGTCCTGTCTGTTGTAGTCGATGTAAGTGGCGAGGTCGGTGTAGTATGTGTCGTGTCCGTCCTCCAAGGGGACCTTTCTCTCACTCAATACTTCCCACGCCACATCATCTAATTTTCGACCCGGCAACTGTCCGTTCTTTACTGTCCACAGTTTGACGAACCCAAGCATCAGGTCGAAGCAAATACGACCGGGGATTGGTTGGTCCCAATCACCGTAATCGTAAGTGTGCCTCCGCATGGGGGAAAGCGACGCAGGATTGAGTTTGTTTGCCCTCATCCTCATCGCAATCTGCTTGATGTCAGCACCGACAAGATACCAACCCATCAGTACATCAGGGTCGTGCTTATCCATGTGCTTCGCAAACGCAGTTAGTAGAGTCTTCTCATCCCTGCATTGCATGGCATTCGTCTCAAACTTCAGTGTCGTCACACCTTCAGGGTGTTTCTTGCATTCCATCGAGGACACCATCATATCGGAATCATTTTCCGAGTCGACGAACCATGTGTATAGGTTGTCTGTATAGGAATCGTGAACGGTAATCATGTTGATGCGACCACTGTCCACCAACCACTCGGCGTCCAATGTCCATACACGGTGTTCATACATGGGGATGTCTATGTCGGCATCTGCGAGAACCCGAACAGTCCAAGGGATATTTGCCTCCCATGTACGGTGGAATCCTTCGCGGGTTTTGGAGACGACTTCGGGGTACGAACAGGTAACCTTTAACAGTTTCTCTCCGTACACACCGATGTCGCCTCCGTCATCTACACCGATAACGCCCTCACTCCGTGCCAAGTCCCAACCGGGGTCACCCACCGGCATCTCTTCCTTGTCAACGAAGTAATAAGGGTAGTGGTTGCTGATTGTCTCGACCTTCCGTTCCCGTGTTTCGGGGTCACGGTATCTGACAATGACCTTGCGGCCCTTGCCTCGGTCGACAATCACACTAACACCTCACTCAGAGCGTCGTCCGCGTGGGCGTGTTTCGATTTCGTGTTTGCCCAACCACATTTGGATGGTCATTGGGGTCACACCGAACATATCTGCAATCTCTTGCATAGTCATGTCCTTCTCAACGTAGTGGGCGTGTAGCCAATCGAAGTCACGGTATGACTTTGGTTGGTCTGCGCGGCCNGTCTTCACTTCGATGAAGTATGTGCTACGCCCTTTCGTTATTTCCATTCTCCCACCTGCGGCGACAATCTCGTCCACCGATGGGGCTTCTTTCAATACAGTCTTCAAACTCATTTCTATTGCTCCTGTGTTATATTCTTGACGCGATTTAGTATTTAAGAACACCGGCCTGATACACCCATGAGGTGCAATCATTTAACCACATGACCATGCGGACGCCTTGGTTGTGTTCCCTGAAATCGTAGAAGTCAAGGACCACGTCACCCTTGAGTCCAACGAGTACATTGTCAAGACCACCCTCAAAGGCCCATTCTAACTCGACCTCCGAGTCGTCCTCAATCAATGTTGTAGAAGTCAGTCCCTTCATCTCTCCACCAACGACGACATCAAGTCCCTCCTTCTTCATCAGGAATGTGTATCTGTTAAGTTTCTGCCCGTTCATCGCGTCGCAACGCAGGGCCTCAAACAAGTCCACCGCATCCACAACATAGGTGTGGGCGGGTTCAAGGATGTCCAAGTCATTGGTGACGTAACCGTCCTTCGTGAATTTGGCCGCGAGGTCCGTGCTTTTCTTGAACCATGCCTCGATAGTGTCGCGGGCGTTGGTATAAGCGAGAGCCTTCGCGCTCGTCGATAGTGTAGTCTGCTTCTTCGCGGACTTGATGAGTAACTTTTCCGTCTTCTTGTCATACGTCAAGGTCACGGTGTTACCGTGGTACTTGAGCGCACCGAGAAGAGTGTCAATGTCGGCCACGGGAATTCGTGGGTAGTCAACAGAAGTCCATCCTTCCTTGCCCTCACAACCAATTGTGAAATCTGATAGACTCGTCAACCCATCCTTTACAAGTGTAGTCGTCGACATTTCGCCCGGTACACAATCGAGCATACAGGAAGTCACCTGTGCGTGTGCTTTGCCACTCACGTTTTGCTTGCGTTGTGTGACTCCGAGGAGCCACGTCAATTCAGTACCATCTACTTTCACCATGTTAATCCCTCATAGCATTTTGGATATAAGGGTGGTGGAGGTGCAGGGACTTGAACCCCGAGTCTTCTGCTTGCAAAGCAGATGTCCTTCCAATTAGACTACACCCCCTAAAATCGACCGCCACCGTGTCCGTGTTCCTTGTACGGAATCTTGTACCAACACGAATGACAGTCAAAGTATTCACCCACCAATAACAAATATCCATTATCACATTTAGGGCATTTGGGCCACGGAGGCCACTTCTTGCCCACAGGGTTAATCGGCATACTCAGTCCCATTTGAGGAACGGGAACCCGTTCCACTTAACCTTTCCGCCTCTCACTTCAATCACGTCATGTGTTTCACCGAGATGCTCAGTGTATCGACCTTTCATTTCTTCGACTGTGCCTTTGACAACCCAATCGTTAGGTCCGAGACTGTCGTCGCCCTTGACACCTGCCGCCGCATCTTCCTCTTTCATGTATCGCTGAAGGAAAATCTGTTGCGAGAAGAGTCGCTGAGTACCATCGACCCAATCGACCTTCTCACCAATCTTCATCAGGCCCTTTGAGCCGTTGCCCAAATCCACATAGGACTTGACATCCTTCAAGTGGAACGTGAAGAAGATACGAGACACAGGGAGTGCGTTGACACGCTGAATCGTATTCTTGAAAAGTTTGTTGCGCTCTCTCCATTCCTTTTGGTTGAAGCCTTCGCCTTCTTCCTTGATGACACCACGGCGCAGTAGTGCGTCTGTCATAGCAAACTCACACCACTTCATAAACGTAGAGCCACCGTCGAAGATGATTGCCGCAACTTCTGTCTCCTTGACATCTTCAGCAACCATGCTAACGAACCACGACACCTTGTCAATCAAGGCGACCCAATTCGTACTGTTGTCTTCGTGGAAGATGGACTCGTCCAACTCATCAAAGAGCCGGTGAACGATGACATCTTCGTCGCCGTCACACACATAGTCCACGGTGTTCTCCGCGCTACTGTCGAAGTCGAAGATGTGGATTGTACCCTTGTTCCCACCTGCGCGGGCAAGGTCCAATGCCGTACCTGTCTTCGTTGTGTTTTCCTTACCCACAAGAGCCATACGAACCGGACGCAATGCGCCGCGTGCCGTCTTCCCCTGCGCGTATAGGTTGCGGTAGAAATCCGCATCGTATTTTGTCTTTGCCTCTTCGGCCTCATCTGTCTTTGCACTTGCCCATGACATTTCTTTCACCATTCCTTACCAATAGCAGTTAGGATATAAACTACTCGGTCAACTCCCGTAGCGGTACTGCCGCTTCTGTCATCAAGATAAGTCCGGCGATAGAAGCCGCCGACCGAAGGGCCGACATAGTCACCTTTACAGGGTCAATGACGCCCGCATCAATCAAGTTACAATACTGATTGTTCTTTGCGTTGAGGCCCCATGCCGAACCGCTGACACTTATTTCAGGACGCTGATAATCAAGCCCTGCATTCTCCGCGATTAGACGCGACGGAATTTCACACGCTTCAAGGACGAGACTTTGCCCATCGTTGGGGAAGTCATCTTCCTCGTCGAACGGACATTGGTCAATGGCGAGGACTAAAGCCGCACCACCACCGACAACATAGCCGGATTCGATAGCCGCCTTTGTTGCGTTGAGTGCGTCGTCAAGCCGCTCAACCTTCTCAGCGACTTCTACTTGTGTGTTGCCACCGACTCGGATGATTGCTACACCACCCGTGAGTTTGGCAATACGACCCTTGATTTTCGCTTCAGTCCATTCGTGGTCGGCCACGTCTGCCGCCGCCCCCAATGTCTCAATGTATAGGTCGAATTCCTCCTTCTCCTCGGGGGTATGCTCACTGATAATCGTAGTCTTCTTATTGGAGATACTGACCTTTGAACAAGTACCGAAGTCATCCTCTACCGCATTCTTGACGTTCATGGTCAAATCCTTGTCAAAGAATTTACCACCGGTCAAAGCGGCAAGGTCGTTCAGTGCATCGTTTTGGTCTTGTCCCCAACCCGGAGCCTTGATGAAGCAAGCCTTGACCTGACCCTGTGCGATGTTTGCTAACAGGGTGGGCAGGGTGTTGCCCCGTAGACCCTCAGCGATAATCAGTAGTGGTCTACCTTGTTGTACTGATAACTCCAATGCGGGTATCAGGTCGTGGAAATTGTCGATGGCCGCGTTGCTCAAGAGAATCAACGGTCGCTCCATCTCGCAGGTCATCGTATCGAAGTTTGTAATCATTACGGTGGAAAGGAAGCCACTGTCGATTTCGATTCCTTCCGTAGTGTAGTAGTGTGTGTCGGTCGTGTTGCCATTTTCTAATGTCACAACGCCCTTCTCTCCGACCTCAGCGAAGACCTCAGCAATCATCTTACCCAAAGCCTCGTCATTGTTAGCCGCGATTGTCGCTATGGCTCTCACCGAACCCTTTGCTTCGTCGAAGTATTCCACGGGTGTCGCCATATCTTCAAGGGTAGCACAGATTGTCTCGACTGCCGAGTCAATCTGATTCTTGAGGACGACGGGGTCTGCGCCCTTTGTCACCATCTCAAAGCCCTTGTTGGCTAAGTGTTGTGCGATTACCGTCGCCGTGGTCGTGCCGTCACCGGCTTCACCCTGCGCCTCGGTCGCCACCTGTTGAATCAGACTGATGCCCATTTGGACAAAGGGGTCTTCATCGTGGATTGCACCTGCAATCGTCACACCATCGTTGAGGATGATGGGGAATGTAGTGCGTTGTTCAAGGACGACGTTGCGAGCCTTCGGCCCAAGAGTCACCTTGACTGTGTCTGCGACCTTGTTTATTCCGGCCAACAGACTATTCTTTGCATCCATACCATACTGAATCTCATTCATCTTTTTCCACCGCCAATATATCAGACCATGATATTACCAAATCTTCACCGCACATACCGATGGCATTTCCGGTGTGAACGACAACGTCCCCGACCGCCAGAAAGTCGGGAACATTGCCGCCCACGGAGGTAATGACACCGCGATTAAGTGCGGTTGAAAGGATGAGGCCCCCGGCGGTACGNCCNTGNTCCTCTCGGACTAAGACGTAGTCGCCGACTGCCTTCACTCGTCCCACCCNCCGCTTGCGGGTTGGATGGCGTCTACACACCACCAACCGATTACGGATAGTCGACCTTCGCCTTCACGGCTGACCCAAGGTGAACCAGCAACCATCAAGGTTGAACCGACACCGAAGTCAACGAGAGACTCATGCTCGGCAGGGACATAGATGTCAATGGTCGAGGCCATCGAAGTCAAATCGAGGTCACCGACTGTGACAATGTAGCCACCACGGTCACGGGGGTCAATGTGAATCACTTCAACCGCCGCCGCAACCCACGCATCCCACTTGTTTTGGTCTGTGAGGGTTTCAGTGAACGCCACAATGTCATCCAACGAATCCAACCATGCAGTAGCATTGTCAACGACGAGGCCGGAAGCCTTGTCGCCGGTCATATCTACGGGCGGGCCGCTGAAGATGGACGCCAAATCGGAATTAGGGGTGAACGATGTCACACCTGCCTTTGCATAGGCGATGTTACCATTCTTACCCATGCGAATACCGATAGTGCCGGGTTGGTAAGTCATGTGTTGCGCCTGTGCCTCAAGACCGCTAAAGCGAATCGTGAACACGGACGGCTCATCACCGCTACCCTGCTTGCGCCCCATGAACAGGCAGTCACGTTGTAACTCCTTCATTGGGCGGGCCGCACCATACTTGAAATTGTTGTCACCGCTCGGCCACGTTGGGCTTGCGGAGTCCCACACAAGATAGAATGCCTTGGTAGTGCTACCATCGACAAACTTGTGTCGGTCAGGAAGGTCAGCGACCACGGATGTAGTGATACCTTCCGCGAACGCCTCCTTTGCGTCGAGACTCGGGTTAGACATACGCGCCCAACCTTCATCTTCCTTGGTAAAACCGACAATCTTGCCGCTTCGGACAAGACTTTCCATGAGACTCAGCGGCCCACCTGCGAGGGTACGCGCCATCTTGTTGTACGCCAATTCTGACCAATCCTTGTAGCGCGGGCAGGTCAAGAACATACCTTCGTAGAGGTCACATCCTGACTTTGTCACACGCTCTGTTTCTGTCTTGACCAATCGTGTTGCTACACGAAGGGCCATCATCTTACTATCTTCTTCTGAACGACCTGCCGCAGACCACTCTTCACGGTGTTCCGCAAGAACGGCGTCTGCGCGACTGCTCAATGCACCCACGTCCACGCCGACATTCTTTGCCGCTCGCTCAATCACTTGCTCGTAACTCATTTTCATACGCTCCTTTTCGGGTTTCTCCCACATTTTCCGCATAGCAGTTTGGCTATAAATCCTCCGGTTCGCACAGAAGGCGAACAAAGTTGTGCCGTACAAATACATCCTCGACACCCATAATCAGGTCACGTCGTGACGTGATTGCGGCGTCAATCAGGCGTAGTTTTGCCTGTGGACTTGCGGGAGAATTAGTGCCGTGCTTGAACACGACGTTGATGAGAGTGAGGGGGTCGAGAGCCTTAGTCATAGCCATAGCCTCGTCGAATGCTCGCTCCTTGAATGTAAGTCTTAGGAATTTGTTGGCGTCAAATTCGGGGTCTTGTAACGACCGGATGAATTGCTCTCGGGATTTACCCTCAAGAAGTGCCACTGTCTGCAATGCACCGATGGCGCTACGCAGGTCACCCTCATGTGCCTTTGCTATG
>FUFK010036514.1_pt1 | contig 23545 bp, 25 predicted proteins | sample 1021851 | NCBI WGS metagenome assembly FUFK01 (sample SAMEA51879418, study PRJEB19060) | metagenome | reverse complement strand
TTAAATTCAGAAACTATTGGATTACATGGAGGAAGTTTTAGAAAAGATGACGTGCAAACTTCTGTTGCTGTTCCAATTCACCAAACAAGTTCGTTTCAATTTAATTCAACTGATCATGCAGCTAATTTATTTGGATTAAAAGAATTTGGTAATATTTATACAAGAATCATGAACCCTACTACAAATGTACTTGAAGAAAGAATAGCTGCCCTTGAAGGAGGTGTCGCTTCATTATGTGTTAGCTCCGGACAAGCTGCATCTGCTTTTGTAATNCAAAATTTATGTAATTCTGGAGATAATATAATAGCATCAACAGATTTATATGGTGGAACTATAAACTTATTTAATAACACNTTAAAATCCATGGGNATNGAAGTTAGATATGCNGANCCATCAAACCCNGATAANTTNAAAAANTTATNTGATGAAAANACAAGGCTTTTTTATGCAGANACACTTCCTAATCCATCACTCAGAGTTTTTCCAATTGGTGANGTTGCGGATATAGGAAANAGTTTAGGTATACCTCTTATAGTCGACAATACAGCTTGCCCCATAATTTGCAAACCCATTGAACATGGTGCGGCTATAGTAATGCATTCATTAACAAAATATATAGGTGGTCATGGCACAAGTATAGGTGGAATTATTGTTGATTCAGGAAACTTTGACTGGTCAAAAAATAAATCTCGTCATCCAAATATATGGGAACCTGATAAATCATATCATGGTGTAGTTTGGGGAGATGCAGTTCCACAGTTGACAGGCGCTAATATACCTTTTATTATACGAGCAAGGGTAGTTTTACTTAGAGATTTGGGATCTGCCTTAAGTCCTTTTAACTCATTTCAAATCATTCAGGGTCTAGAAACTTTATCACTTAGATTTAAACAACATTGCAAAAATGCTATAAAGGCTAAAGAATTTTTAGAAACAAGTGATAAAATTGAAAAAGTAATTTTTTCAACAAATCAAGANACTTTTTTCAAAAAAAATGCNGATAAATATTTAAAANAAGGGAAAGGTGCATTAATTGGAATTGAACTTAAAGGAGGATTAGAGGCAGGAAAAAGCTTTATTGATAATCTAAAATTGTTTTATCATGTCGCTAATATTGGTGATACAAGATCTCTAGCAATTCATCCAGCTAGTACTACTCACTCACAGCTTAAGGAAGAAGAAATGTTAAATGCTGGTGTTACACCAGGATATGTAAGACTTTCCATAGGCATAGAACATGAAGATGATATCATTGAAGATATCAAACAATCATTGGAAAAAATTAATTAAAACAATTGTAGTTCATTATTTATTTGAGAATTTAAATCATGAACTACAATCCCTCCACTTACTGGAAATACGTTTGTATAAGAGCCAATCACAACATAATGAGTGACAAATAAATAAGGACCCCGTTCTTTATCTAAAGAAGAAATTAAATCTTTTAAATCTTTTAAGACTTCCTTTTTATTTGCATAATTTTGATAAAATGAGTTAAGGCCAGAATGTAATTCATAATTTTTTAAGCCCATTGATTTCACTGTTTCATAACATCTACACCAATAACTTGAATATACTTTAGTGAATTTAATATCATATTTTTTAAATTCATTTGAAATCTTTCTAGCTTGATAGATGCCATCATTACTCAAATTTCTTTGAGTAGAACAATCATCTAATTTAAAGTTTTCAGGATCTCCATTTCCAGGTGCCAAAGCATGTCTCATAAAAAAAACTTTAGAATTTAGATTATGAATCTCATTCAATCTTAATTCTTGAGCATTTAAAGAATTAAAAAAATTAACTATNGAAACAAAAATTAGTAATATAAAAAGCTTCATTTTTTTCATTTAAAANAAATTCAATCTAAAGTCTATTTATTACTCATAATAGACTTAAAANCANATATAACTAAAATCAAAATAAAATTTTTCTAAANCATAGGTATTTTATATTTAAGATTAAGTATATTTNATCNTCATANTGATAAACTAAATAATTCATGAAGACCTAAAAACCTACCATACATCAGACCTAAACAAATAATAATGAAAATAATTATAAAAATTCTTTTTTGCATTTAATAGCTATTCACTTCTAAAACTTCAATTGATTCTTCTCCATATTTTACATCTTTACTGTGATAATCACTTGGAAGAGGAACTAATTTTTCAGGTGGAATTCCATCCACCCATAAAAGAAAATTAATTTCTACATTTTCTTTCGTGTCAAACGGCAATTTATTTTTTATTTCAAAATTATCATCAAATTTTATTTTATTCTCTTTAATCTCCCTGAATGATTTACCCTCTTTATCTACCCCGTAAAAAGTAACTTCAAATCTTACAATCCACTNATTAGTCTTTCTCATNATTTAGCCAATTTTGTATTTCATTTTTATATTCAGGAAAATAATTTTGAATAATTTCTAAATTAAAATTTGAAAGTATTGATGTGTTATTCTCACGTTCTAATAAAAATTTAAAACTAAATAAGATTAGTTCTTCTTTTGATTTAAAGCCCTTTGTCATTTCATTATGGATATCATCATTAAGTGTAACTATGTGATTTGAATTTATTGAACTTTCAATAGAAACAGCAAATGTATTATTATCATTCTTTTTAATTAATATTTCCAAAGTTTTTCTACTTTATCAATTTTTAAAAACTTAGAATCTTCATATTGATTTAAGATCATTTTTTTTGCTGCGTCTTCGTCTTCAGCATGCACTATTAAAGAATTATAATCCTTTTCTTTTGTTCCATCTTTATGATGGTACTCTAAATGAAATTTAACTTTAAAATCAGTTTTCCAATTGTTCATAATATATAAGAATAGGAGATTACAAAAATTTAACTTAGTTTATAATTATACTTAACAATTAAAAAATTATGAATAAAAAAACAATAAAAGTTCTTGTTCCCGCTGGTGCATTAGGAATACCGTTTGATAAAAATGCTTTAATAAATGGCATTAAACAGAAACCAGATTTAATCGCCATTGATGGTGGATCAACTGATAGTGGTCCATATTATCTAGGAAGTGGGAAAAGCAAATACTCCTATAGCGCAACAAAAAGAGATTGGAGTATTTTAATGGAAATGCGCGCAAAAGCTAAAGTTCCATTGTTAATAGGAACAGCAGGGACGTGTGGCACTAAAACTTCTGTTGAATGGATGTTAAAAATAACAAAGGAAATTGCAAAAGAAAATAAAGAAAAACTTAAGATTGTAACTTTAAAAACAGATTTATCTAATAAATTTGTATTGGAAAAATATAAAACTGGAAAAATCAAACCTTTAGAAGGTGCTCCAAAAATTAATGAAGATATAATAAATAATTGTACTAATATAGTTGCTCTTGCTGGTGTTGAACAAATACAAAAAGCTATAAATACAAACGCAGATATAATTATTTCTGGTCGTTCGACAGATACAGCTATAATTGCGTCATTGCCAATCTATCATGGTTTAAATATAGCCTCTGCATGGCATGGAGCAAAAATTGCAGAATGTGGTGCTCTTGCAACAAACAACCCAAACTCTGGAGTAGTCTTATTAGAATTTGACCACAATGGTTTTACAATAACACCAATGTGTAAAAATACTAAAGCCACCCCGCAAACAGTATTTGCTCATATGCTTTATGAAAATGCAGATCCNTATATTTTNTTAGAGCCNGGTGGTTATTTAGATGTAAGCAATGCTAAATATAAAAAACATAAAAAAAACAGTGTAAGGGTAGAAGGTAGTAAATGGTACAACAAAAAACCTTACACACTTAAAATAGAAGGGGCAAGATTAGTTGGCTTTCAAACGATATCAATCGTATTAATTAGAGATCCTAAATATATTGAAAGCATTGATAAGTGGATAGATAAGCTTAAGAACTCTTTCTACAGAAAAATTAAAAATAGTATTTTAGTTGATGTTCAATTAGAATTAAGNAAAATTGGTAAAGATGCAACACTTGGAAATTTAGAGCCAATATCAATTGATATTAATGAAGTAGCAGTAATGGCAATTTTTACAGCAAACAGCCAAGAAAAAGCAAATGATTCAGCTAAGTTATTAAATCCAGATTTGTTACATTTACCATTAAGAAAAAACGAGCCAATGCCTACTTTTGCTTTTCCATTTTCGCCTCCAGAAATTGATAAAGGACCACTATTCGAATTTTGTTTCCATCACGTGATTGAAATTGATAATCCTGAGGATTTTTTTAATTTAGAATTTTACAATACTTAAAATGAAAACTTTATCTAAAATTACAAAAAATATTCGTTCTAAAAATGCCGGTCCATTTTGGGTAACAGTTGATCTTTTCTTTAAAGATAAGAATAGTTTTTTCTATGCTTGTAAAAATATATCAAATGAAAAAATTTCAAATATTTTAAAAATAAAAAAAAAACANTTGAAAAGATTTGANATTGAAAATTTAAAAGTAATAAAATTTAGCTTTCCAAGAAAAAATATTCANGGTTCNAGATTAGATAGAGATATGCACGGTGCGTCATTTGCAATTTTATTTGAAAAACTGTCGGTATAAATGATTATTAATAGATTAGTCAAAAGTTGATTTTCTGTATACAAAACTTAAAAAATTTATACTAATATATTATTAATGGTTATTATTGATCGAAGTTAAAAAAATTAATTACTAAAAATGAAAAAAATAAGTACAAATAAAATTTCATCCTTTAAAGATGAACTTCATGCAAGACCATATATAAAATTAGAGAATAATTTAAGAACTTTTCATTTTGCATATTTAATTAAAGATAATGATGAAAACAAAGCTTGGAATTATCTTGATAAATTTTTAAGAAAATTAAACTTTCAAGGTCTACCTAACAAAGCATCCAAATTTTGGGTNGCTGAAGGCAAAGATCTTANNATAAGATATGAGTGTCATACAGAATTTATTTCTTTAACACTAATTTACCCTAACAAAATTGAAATAAATAAAAATAAAACGAACTTGTTTGACATAAAGTTTTTAAACATACTTCCAATTAATTTTTTAAAAAATTTTCCTGGTCAACATTTCCTTTCATCGTGGATTGAAATGGCACCATCTAATNACAAATTCAAACCTATAGAAATTGAAAAATTTTTTTATCATGATAATTTTGCTGGATCTAATGTTGCAGAAGATGGTGCTAATGTTTTCATGTCTTTTAAATCTGATAGAACAGATTTTTTAGGGACTGGGTTTAGAAGAGTATTTATTCAAAATAAAGCTCTGAGAACTAGAAGAACAGGACGATTACTGCAAAGAATTGTTGAATTGGAAACTTATCAAGTTCTGTCTTTACTTGGTTTAACACAAGTTAGAGATGAAAGTTTTAATTTAAGTGAATTAGAACAACAAATAACAGAAATTACCAAATCCGTTTCTCAAACAGCAAAAAAAAATTTAGATAAAAAATCAATTACTTATCCTGATTATCAAAAAGATTTAAATGAATTATCATATGTTGTTGCAAAGATTGAAGAAATATCCTCTTCTACTAATTACCGTTTATCAGCAACTTTTGCATATTATAAATTAGTTGAACAAAGAGTTAAAGATTTAAGAGAGATAAGGCTAGATTCTTTCCAAACTAATGANGAATTTTTAAGCCGAAGACTTCAACCTGCCATTAGAACTTGCGAAGCATTTTCAAGAAGATTGGAATCACTAGCAAATAGAGCTCAAAGAGCTGANAATCTGGTAAGAACNCAAATTGAAATGGGGGTTCAAATACAAAATAAAAATCTATTAGAATCTATGGAAGTAAGAGCAAGAGCTCAGCTTAGATTACAAGAAACTGTAGAATCTTTATCAATAATTGCAATGACATATTATATAATTGGATTGATAAGCACTTTAATAGACCCACTAAACTTTAAGAAATTCTTTGTTAGCAAAGAGATCTTTTTAGCAATCTGTGTTCCAATTATTTTAATCATTATTTGGTTTATTGCAAAGATGGTTAGAAAGAAAATTAATAAAATAAAATAAAAAAAGGCAGGATTTCTCCTGCCTTTTAATCAATTAATTATGAAAACATATCGGATGTTATACCTTCATACCATCCTATAGATTCTTCATAAGTAGCTTTTCTAAGATCACTACTTTCACCAGTCTTGGAGATGAATTTACTTGTGACATCAATTTTTTCAGCTCCAGCCTTATAACTTGCTCCAACTTTTACACCGTCATTTGTAGCTACTAAAGACCAACAAGTATTAGAGTATCTTGCAGGGAAAACCTTACTTCCTGTCAAACTTCCTCTTATATGGTTAGCAGCAACTTTTGCTTGACTATTAGCTGAAAAACCAGACTTAGGCATTGATTTTGCTATAGATGCATCACCTAAAACATATATGTTTTCATCAGCTTGTGATTGCATTGATCCTGCTACTATAGGACACCAATCTCCTTTATTAATACCTGCAGTCATAGCAATTGCTCCTGCTTGTTGTGCAGGAACAACAGATGCAGCATCTGCCTTAAATGTATCTAAATCAGTTTCGAATTCCATGGTAGCAGCATTTATATTTTTTAACCCACCATGAGTATCAACTCCAATCCATTCTATCATTCCAGGGTAATGTTTTTGCCAAGCTTCTTGAAAAAGACCCATTTTTGAAAATTTTTTCTTTGGATCTAGAACAACAATTTTTGCAGTAGGATTTGATTTTTTAAATTGATGCGCAATCATTGAAACTCTTTCATATGGTCCTGGTGGACAACGATATGGATTTGGTGGTGGTACCATAACAAATGTTCCACCCTTTTTCATGCCTTTGACTTTGTTCTTTAACAATTGAACTTGAGTTCCTGATTTCCAAGCATGTGGCATTTTGGATTGAACATCTGCGGAATAGCCATTAATTGAATCGTATTTAAGATCAATTCCTGGCGAAACGACTAATTTATCATATGATATACTTCCACCAGACCCTAAATTTACTTTTTTAGCTGCAGGATCAACTGATTTTGCCCATTCATGAACTACATTGACACCTCTATTCACAGCAAGTCCATAGTAATTGTGACCAATGGATCCATAATTTCGGAAATCACCAAGATACAAATTAGAAAAAAAACAAGTATAATATCTTTTTGATGCTTCAATTAAGGTTACATCTACTTTCCCTTTAGAATCTTTTGCAATATATTTAGCAGCAGTCGCTCCACCAGCACCACCACCAATTACAACGACTTTTGGCAAAGCACCAAAAGCGATTGATGGCATGGAAAGTGCGGTAGCAGACAAAGCAGCTGTTTTTACAAAAGAACGTCTTGTATATTTCGACATTTAAACTCCTCCCCATAGTTTATTTACTATACCCAGTAAGGTATTATTAAAATGATATCAGTTTACATTGTATTGTAAATTAAAAAAAATGATTATTATTTTAAACTATTAAAATATAGNGCTANNGATGCAATTTGTTCGTTATCTAACCTGCCAGCAATCATTTGCATTACAGGNTTTTCCATTTCTTTGTTTTTATAGGCTAACATTACAGTTAAAAAAACTTCTTTATCNTATCCATTNATTGAAGGTATTGCTTTATCAGAGTTTGCTTTATGACAAGTAACACATTCACCAGCAAGATGTTGTCCGTATTCCTTATCNCCTANTGCAAGCATCTTTTCATCAGAATATGACGTTTTGGTTAGAAAAATTAANGTNNNTATNAATNNTANAANTTTCATTTNATAATTTAACCTTAAAATAAAATGTTATGTCAATTCTTTAATTTCATAAGNNTTNANAAAATTTCACATACCTAATATTTTTATATTATTTTTATTTTTTGGTCTTACTAATTTTGATTTACTTATATAATTTTCTAACAGGTTGAAAATTTTAGGTCCCTTTACATTTGGATTTATAGACCCCCATCCTCCGACAATATAATTTTTATTAGATTCAAGAAGATCTCCCGTAGATAGTAATTCAATATCATTAATTCTATTACCCATTTTATTTTTTGGACTGCATGTATATCTTAAGCCTCCAACNCTAACCATATCACCCCCTTGTTGAAAAAATGGATCAGTATTGAAAATATTATCACANACATCTTCAAGTATATCTTTAATCATCTTTCCAGACATTTCCATTCTNTAGACTTCAGGGTAATTCATTGANGTTTGNGAATACATATCATCAATGGTAATATTTTGACCAGGTAATAATGTAGTNCCCCATCTAAAGCCTGGNCTNAATGATATTTCCGTATCTCTTTCAATCATAATAGCATCACAAATCACATCATCCCAAGTGCCATTGAAATTACCTCTTCTATATAAAAGAGTATCCGCTTTTCCTAATACTCTATTACATTCTTGTTCATAGGGTTGTCTTAATTTATTTATATGTTCTGTCATTTCTGGGTCTGGATTTATAACATCTGAAAATATTGGAATCAATTTAGAAGCATAATCGACGACTTTACCTTTTTTTATATCCAGATCTATTCTACCAATGTATTTTCCATGTGAACCAGAAGACAAAAGCAAAGTATTATTTATATTAATAGCTTCAGGAATTGCATCATGGGTGTGTCCAGTTAAGATAACATCTAGATCTTCTAAAGTTGATGCAAGCTTTTGATCAACATCAAAGCCATTATGTGATAATAATACGACAACTTCAGCCCCTTTTTTCTTAGCTTTATTTATATTTTTTTGAATAACCTCTGGCCTTATTCCAAATGACCANCCTTCTACCATGTATTTAGGGTTTGCAATTGGTGTGTATGGNAAATGTTGACCAATTACTGCTATATTTACACCACCTCTTTCAAAAAATTTTATTGCCTCAAAAACTGGTTCATCCCATTCNGTATCAAAAACATTACCTCCTAAAAAAGGATATTGCATCTCGTCTAGGAGTTCAGCNAGCCGGTCTTTACCAAATGTAAATTCCCAATGGCCTACCATAGCATCTGGCCTAAGTAGGTTCATAGCTGACACCATATCAGCACCTTGAGTTTTCAATGAAGTGTATGAACCTTGCCATGTATCGCCACCATCCAAAAGTAAAACTTTATTATCTCCACGTTCTGCTCTAATTTGTTTTATTATGTTTGAGGTTCGGTCTAGACCACCAAGTTTTCCATATTCCCTAGCTAAATTGACATAATCTACCATAGTATGGGCATAAGCTAATGGCGAATTTGGTTTAATATTAAAATGTTTTAAAAATTCATTTCCAACAAGATGGGGTGGAATTCCTTCAAAATCACCTACACCATAATTTTCTGATGGAGGCCTAAAATAAACAGGCTTTAATTGACCATGTAAATCAGTTATGTGTAAAAGAGTAACTTGTCCTTTTGAATCAAATTGCAATAATTCATTTTGAGAGAGTGATTGTTTAGCTGCTACAGAACTAAAAGAACGAGAACCTATTATTGCAGAAGTTATCGCAGCTAATTGCAAAAATTCTCTTCTTGATTTCATAAAATTTTCATAAAAAACTAAATGTTATTTAAGACTTCTCATCTTCAGGTGTCACATCTATATCTCTAGCCTTACCAATAATTTTTGTAGGAGTATTACAATTTTTCATACATGGATTTCCATTTAAGTTTTTAACATCAGGTCTTGGATCAGGTAATAAAAAACCGTTTCTGTTAGGCATTTTAATTTTTCCTATATTTTCGTTAGATAATATAAAATCTTCATCAATAATATCATTCATATTTAATAAATAGGCCACAATTTTGTATGTCTCATCATAAGTTAAACTTTGAGCCTCTCCAAAGGGCATTGATCTGTAAACATAATCATAAATTGTAGAAGCATAAGGCCAATAACTTCCTGTTGTTTTCACTGGGTCGTGTGAACTTAAAGTTCCTGACCCACCAACTAATTCAGGCCATCTGTCAATACCCTCACCAAAATCACCATGACAAGAAGCACATCTTTCTGCATAAACTTCTTCGCCAGAGAGCGCATCACCACTTCCTTTGGGAGCACCTAATCCATCTGGCCTTATGTCAATATCCCATCCAGCAACTTCTTGTTTTGTAGCAATTTTACCAATATTAAATTTTCTTGTTTCAGAAAACGATGATATAGAAAAAAAAATAGATAATAGTGAAAATATAATGTATTTACCCAAGTCTAACATTATCCACCTTACCATTTTTTGATATTAACCATGTTGCAATAGAATTATTATGGTAAATAGAATTTACCCCTCTAATATTTTGAAGTTCTTTAATTGTTGGCTGAACATAATTGGTTTCATCAATTGCACGAGATTGTAAAAGCATCTCTTCACCGTTCCATTCAAATGGAATGGTGAATCTTGTTAAAGACTTTTCTAAAACTGGACTGTGTAATTGAGCAGTTTTCCAATTTTTTCCACCATCTAAAGAAACATCAACTCTTTTTATTTTACCTCTTCCAGACCAAGCTAAACCTCTAATTTGGTGAATACCTTTTTGTAATACTGGTTTTTCAGGACAAGGTGATGTAATTACTGATTTTGCATCCATTACCCATGTAAACATTCTTGCCTTCCCATCAGATAATAAGTCAGTATATTTAGAAGTTTCTTCCCTGGTCATATATGGTTTGTCTCCAAACTCTATTCTACGGAGCCATTTTACCCACATATTTCCTTCCCAACCAGGAACTACTAATCTTATAGGATAACCTTGTTCAGGCCTTAAAGCCTCTCCATTCATTGCCCATGCAATAATACAATCATCTTTAATTTTTTCTATGGGTATTGATCTAGTCATTCCTGAGGAATCACTACCCTCAGCAAGAACCCATTTAGCGTTATTTTTTAAGCCTGTTTCTTGAATTAAATCAGATAATTTAACTCCAGTATATTGAACATTATGAACCATCCCAAAAGTATATTGACAACCATTAAGTTGTGAACCCTTCCACTCCATTCCACCATTAGCAGCACATTCTAAAAAATAAAATTTGTTAACTTGCGGAAATCTTTTCAAATCATCTAAGGTAAAGATCATTTCTCTGTCAACTAAACCATTTATCATAAGTCTATAATCAACCGGATTAATTATAGCTGTACCACCATGATGCCTTTCAAAGCATAATCCATTTGGAGTAACTATTCCTTCAAGATCCTGTAAAGGTGTAAAATTCACTGATGATTCTGTACTAGCTGTTAACCATTCAACATTTCTTCTTATGACGTTTGATTCAAATTCAGATGGCATGCCATAAGGATTAACGTCAACACCATCGCCTAGAGTTTCAGTCCATTCTGGAACATTAGGAGGTAGATTTTTATTATTTGCTTCTTTAGCGAGTAAAGTTTTAGAAGACAAACCNAGAGCGCCTAAACCTANACTAGCTTTAATAACAGATCGACGACTAATTATATCTTTTTTTTCTTTAGCCATTTTAAGAAACTGTCATTTTTCTTTTCATGGTATATGTATTTCCACTATCATCTTTCCATTCAAAATTAAATGTACCAGTTTTTTTTGCCTTATATGGAAAAGCTATATATGGATTTGTAGAAATCGATGGCTCTAATTTCATTTTAAATATTTCTTTACCTTCGAAATCTACTTTGAATGAATTAATTATTTGTCTAGGAATATTTTTTCCGTCTTTATCTTTCATTCTACCACTATGCATTGGATGTCTTATAAGCGTTTTAATTTCAATTACTTCATCTATAGNNGCTTTTTTTGGAACTTTTCCTCTAGGTTTAACTTTAGACATAATTTTCTCCTATATTATCCACCACACCCACCTATTGTAACTTTTACCTTAGACTTAGTCATAAAGTATTCATTCTTATTATTTTCAGCGACAAGAACAACATTTTGTGTTTTTGAAAGTCTAATTCTAGTTGTTGCAGAACACATACCCATATCAGGTGTAAAAGAGAATTTAGCTACATCTGGAGCAGGATTGCCATCAGCTAAAATGTAAACATTTTTAATATAATTTTCTTCAGTCATTTCACTTTCAATTTCAAAATTAACTTTAACTTGATTTCCATTTTCTGCTATTTCAGGAAGGTCAAGAAATATATCCAATTCTTTTGCACCTTTACCTTTTGTAATTTCATCAATTCTTTTAAGAACTTGTTCTTTACCTGCAAAAGCTATTCCTGAAGACATAATGTATCCAGCTGTGCCTAACATCAGCACAATAGCATTTCTTCTGGAAATATTTATCATTTTTATGGTTTTCATTACGATCATCCTTGATTAATAAAAATCGATTTAAAATATACCCCCCTATGGTATAAGTTATTTATTAATAGTAAATAAAAAAAATTAATTTTCAATAATTTCATCAATTTGCCACCAAAACATTTCGGGGTTCGAATAACCAGAAATTCTTCCAATTTCAATATTATTTTTATAGAAAACAAAAGTTGGTGTAACATTAGTCTTAAATATTGCATTTAGTTTATTTTTGTCAATTTTGTCTATATACAATCTCTCTATTGGAAAAACATTAGCTACGTCAGTTTTATTATAAATTTTACCAACTTGTTTTTCCCAAACAATGCACACACCACAAGTTTTATCTGTTAACATAAATAATTTTGTTTCAGCAAAAGTTGACTTTAATAACAAAAAAATAANGCAAACAAAACTTAAAAAGAAAATTTTAAAATTGAAAATCATAGTTATTATATATACCCTATATGGGTATACTTAATTTTGACTAAATTGTAAATATTTAAACTTGAAAAATTACAATTTTTAATACATAAATATTATNGTCAAGGAGTGATAATAAAAAATGAATACAGATAAAGCTAAAATTTTAAATTTAGAAAATAAACATTTAATTTTTAGACTTAATAGAGCAATTGGTCAAATTGAAGCTATAAAGCGTGATTTGTCAAAAAATCCAGAAGAGCAAGATTGTGTTAAAACTTTCAATCAATTAAAAGCAAGCATTAATGCTTTAAAAAAATTTGGTCAAGTTTATATGTCAGAACATTTAGATGAATGCTTAGATCAGGGTGTTGATAAAGAAGAAATTTCTAAAAACTTAAAGCCTATTCTCAATGGAATNTTCAATTTATAAAGTATTGAATTGCTATCTNAATCATTTTGTATAAGATCAGGAACTCAAAAATGGGTAAAATAAAAATTCCTAATGCAGTTTGACTAAAAATCAATTAAGAATTCATCGCTTTGAATGTTCTTAAGACAATGCACAATAATTATGTTAACCTCAGTTTAAATAACTATACAAAATTTAATTTTTTTAATTTAAAGTATTTATTTATTAAAATTTATGAAAAAGAAAAAAATTTCAATTGTCGCAGGTGACATGGTTGGATTTTCTAGATTAATAGAAGAAGATGAAATCAATACACTTAAAAGACAAAAAATAATCATCAAAGATATAATAGATCCTAAATTAAGTAAAAATAATGGAAAGTTAATAAAAACTACTGGAGATGGTTTCTTAGCAGTTTTTGAAAATTGTGATCAAAGTTTATCTTTCAGTATAGAAATTCAAAATCAAATAATTGATCAAGAAAAAATTATTATTCCAGAAAAAAAAATATGGTACAGAATTGGTATTAACTACGGTGAANTTATTNTAGAAAATGANGATATTTATGGAAATGAAGTAAANATAGCAAGTAGAGTTGAATCTATNTGTGAGCCAGGAGGTNTATCAATAACTTCATCGGTTAAAGANAACCTNAAAACAGANAATATNAANTTAAAAAATATNGGTTATCAANTTTTAAANAATATAAAAAAACCAGTTGAAGTTTATCAACTAAATTTAAAAGATAAAAATTTAGATTTAGACTTAACAGAATCTGACCAAGAAATTCGTTATTGTTTATCTCAAGATCATACTACTATAGCCTACGCTAAGTTTGGTTCTGGCCCACCTCTTATAAAAGCACCAAATTTCATGACAAGCTTAGAACATGACTGGAGAAGCCCCATTTGGAAACATTACTTCAATTTTTTTGGATCTTCACACTCTTTTTATAGATTTGATCAACGAGGCAACGGTTTTTCAGACTGGGAACCCCAAAATATAAGCTTTGATAATTTCGTTGATGATCTAGATGCAGTTGTAAATGATGCAGGATTGGAAAATTTCCCATTATTTGCTTTGTCTCAAGGAACAGCNGTTTCTATAGCTTATGCTGCTAAATATCCCAGAAAAGTAAGTAAGTTAATTATCTTAGGTGGTTATGCAAGAGGAAGAGCATTTAGAATGAAAGCTGATGAGTTTCAAAAAATTTCATCTATGGATGAAGCAATGATTTTAAATGGTTGGGAGCAAGAAAACCCTGCATTTCGTCAATTTTTTGCAAGTAGCTTTTTACCTGAAGCATCTAAAGAACAGATGGATTCATTTAATAATATAATGAAATTTACTACTTCAGCAACAAACGCTGCTAAAATATTGAGAGTAAATGATCAAATAAATGTAGTAGAAACATTAAAAAAAATTGAAATTCCTAGCTTAATACTTCATGCAGAAAAAGATATGAGGGTCCCATTTACAGAGGGTGAATTTCTTGCAAAACACTTGAAAAATTCAAAATTAGTATCTCTACCGAGTAGTAATCACATAATTTTAGAACAAGAAGATTGCTGGCCAATTGTTCAAAAAGAAATTATGGAGTTTTTAAAGTCTTAGTTTACGATAAGTTTTTTTGCAACGAAGGAATTTTACCCTTATGAAATTATTAATAAGATTAATTGTTCTTCAAATTAAGATTAAAACACTTCTACTGATAAAATTTTTAATAATAATAAATTTTACCGTAACAGCATCACAAAAATCTGATGGTATATCTCCTGAGATTTATGATTTAAATTTATTAATGAATAAAAATCTTGAATTAAAAAAAAATGGTAAACCAGTAATCGCCAATAAATGGATGGTAGTTACGGCAAACAAAAAAGCATCAGAAGCAGCTGCTAGAGTTTTGCATTCAGGTGGAAACGCTATTGATGCTATGGTTACTGCCCAATTAGTCTTAGGTCTTGTTGAACCTGAGTCTTCAGGACTAGGTGGTGGAGCTTTTTTAGTTTACTACGAAAAAAAAACAAAAAAATTAACTACATTAGATGGAAGAGAAACAGCACCACTGGAAGTAAAGCCAGATCATTTTCTAGACAATAAAGGGAAACCTTTAACATTTTTTGAAGCTGTCGTTGGTGGAAAGTCTGTTGGAGTTCCAGGTACTCCAGCATTATTGGAAAAAGCACATCAAAAATGGGGTAAAAAAAAGTGGGAAGCGTTATTTAAAGATGCAATTCAATTGGCTGAAAAAGGATTTCCAGTTTCTAAGAAATTAAGNTCATCAATTAAAAAAAACCGCAAGTCTCTAAAAAANTATAAAATTACAAAAAATTATTTTTTGCCACTNGGTAAAAGTTTAGAGTATGGCAACATAAAAACAAATGTAAATTATGCAAATACATTGAAACTTTTTTCTAAATACGGCTCTGATGTTTTTTATTCAGGCACAATAGGTGAAGACATAATTTCCACAGTTAGAAATGTAAAAGTCAATCCAGGAAAATTATCAAAAATTGATTTATTAAATTATGAAGTAAAAGAAAGAAATCCTGTATGTTCATTGTATAGAAAATATAAAGTATGTGGTATGGGTCCACCATCATCAGGAGCAATAACTATAAATCAAATTTTAGGAATTGTTGAAAGATATGATCTATCAAAACTAGGATATAATAATTCTGAGACATGGAGAATTATCGGAGATGCATCTAGGTTAGCNTTTGCTGATAGAGGAAAGTATATCGCNGATAGTGACTTTGTCGATGTACCAATTGATAAACTCATTGATAAAAAATATTTAAAGTTTAGATCNAATAAATTAGAAACAAAAATGAAAATACCNGANATTAAACCTGGTTNAATTTTACACAAAGAAACAAATAATTATATATATGCTAATTCANTAGAGTTNCCATCTACAACTCACATATCAATTGTAGATGAATATGGCAACGCACTTTCGATGACTTCAACTATTGAAAGTAGTTTTGGATCCAGATTAATGACAAATGGAGGGTTTCTTTTGAATAATGAGCTTACTGACTTTTCATTTCAAAAAGAAAAAAAAGGAAAAAGAGTTGCTAATAATATTGAACCAAACAAGAGGCCAAGATCATCAATGGCACCAACAATTATTTTTAAAAATGACAACCCATTATTTATAATAGGATCACCAGGTGGTAGTAATATCATAGGATATGTTGTGAACTCTATTATTGGATTAATTGATTGGAAAATGAATGTTCAACAAGCTGCGTCTATACCGCATGGAATTAACAAGTTTGGAACATTTTATTTAGAAAAAAACTCAAAAATATCNTNNCTNAAAAANCAATTAGAAAAAAAAGGGTATAAAGTTAAATTAAGAAATTTTTATTCAGGTTTAAACATAATTCAAATTAAAAATAAGCTTTTTGGAGGTTCCGACCATCGAAGAGAAGGTGTTGCGATAGGGTACTAATTTAATTAAAAGAATTAATCATGAATAACTGCATTTTTTGTAATATGGAAGAAGATCTTATAGTCCATGAGTATAATCATTTTTATGTCATAAGAGATGCTTTTCCAGTGACCCCTCTTCATTCACTCATTATTACTAAGAGGCATGTTGTAAGTTATTTTCAATGCTCTCAAGAAGAACATGATGAGATCCCAATTGTGCTAGATACACTAAANACCGAATTCAAAATTTTAGATGAANCAATAACAGGTTTTAATATTGGAATGAACATAGGTAAAGATGCAGGGCAGACTATTTTTCATTGTCATATTCATATCATTCCAAGGAGGCAAGGTGACACTCCAAATCCTAAAGGCGGCGTTAGAGGTGTAATTCCACTGAAGCAAAAATATTGAGCATTTGGACTCTCTTTTTGATTTAAGTTACTTCTTTTTACTTTTCCAAGTGCCACCATATTGATAGGTGTCCTTAAATCCTAGTTTAATCTCTNTCAGACACGAAANACATAAAAAAACNTAACTCTTTAAATCACCATATCTGCAACGGTAAAGAACTTTATTCAGTGATTTACAATGATAGCATTCTTTAGTTCTTACTCTCATGATATAAATTAAATGCTCTATCTTTTATTAAAATTTAAACCTTTTATAATGTATACNGGAACTACTAAATTTTATTTATCTCCTCAAAGGAGTTTCTAAATTAGTTTTTTGTTCTCTNATTTCTTCTCTAAAAAATATAAACATTCCAGCTAGTATAATTATTATACACCCTGTTATAGTTCTTAATGTAGGTATGTCGTTAAATAAAAAAAATCCTATTACTATAGACCAAACAATTAGTGAATATTCAAATATAGAAGTTACTGATGTCGAATACGAGCTGTATGCCTTAAACACACAGGTAAATGCAATGGTTGCTAAAACACCTATCATAAGAATAAATTTCCAAGTATGATTAATATGACTAAACCATTCTCTAAAAATAAACTTAACTGTCGGATCACTGAAATTATCGAATTGCCCTGATCCTAAAATTAAAAATAAAAAACTACATAATAAAATTGTTATTAAATAGAAATAAAATAATTGAGTATAAGTATCATCTTTATCAGAAGTTATTTTTGTAATTGTCATTGATAAAGAATAAAATAAAGCACATAGAAGTGGTAAAAGAGTTTTGTAATCAAAATCGTTAAAGTTTGGGTTCAATATTATGTACACTCCTACAAAACCCAAAAATATTGACAACCATCTTTTGTAACCAATATGTTCTTTTAAAAATATACTTGCAAAAATTGACATAAAAAAAGGTGTGGAAAAGTATAATGCTGTAGCAACAGCAAGTGTTAAATATGTCAGTGAAACAAAATAAAAACTAAAAGCTAAAAAATGTAAAACTACTCTAATTATTGATAAAAACGGGTAATGAGTAATCAATGAAATTCTTTGTTTTGTGATTAATAAAAATCCGCCCGATAATAATGCTGCAATTAAAGTTCTTGCAAAAAAAATTTCATATAATGAAGTTTTTTCAAAAATATATTTTAAAATAGCGTCGTGTACAGAAAATAATGCCATTGCAATTAAAATATAAATTATTCCAAATATATTTTTATTNTCATTCANAATTTTGAAATACACCTAATTNATTTAAGCTATACTATCATGNATTTTTCTAAAATAAATATNGACAGAGCAACAAATNTTACTAATTTTTTATTACANAATTAGAAAATCTTACATCCTTTTTAAGCATAATTCTCTATATTAAACTTCGGTTTAATTAATAANAATAAACTGCATAGAGCCGAAATAACTTTGTAAACGTGAATTCAAAACTCATTTGATATTTTATAAGATTTACCAAAAATTTTTTAATCTGATCAATATTTAAATCTTTTCNAAAGATAGAATTGTAAATTTATTTTGAATANTTATATCTACTCTATCATNAATAATNCCAAAGGAGAAATTTTGTTTAAAATTCAAAAAATGAAAAATGGTGGTAAGCCTCATTCATATATATTCAAATGGTACTTTTTTGGATATCTATTTATATTTATAGTAGTAGCATATTTAGAAAATTGGTTTTAATACAAAAATATATAAAAAAAATTGTTAAATTACTTTAGAAAGTGGCAATAGTCAACTTCTCTATAACAAGGGTTAACTCTCTACTTTAAATTAATATTTTCTTGAAATTTAGAAACTATAAACACTCCTAGGCAAGATAAAAATAGACCTAAAAAGTCTATTAAAATAAATTTTTCATTTAATATTANATAAGCAAGTAAAGCGGAAGTTGGTGGTATCAAAAAAAATAAAGTAGATGTTTNGTTTGCTTTATTATTTTGAAGCAACCACATCAAAATCAAAAATGCACCTAGTGAAANTGCAAAAANTTGCCATNACATAGCNAAAAGAAAATCATNTGAAAAATNTATAATNAAATCTTCAAAGCAAAGAGCNAGAAAGAAATGAAAGATTGAAGCACTTAATGCTTGTAAAAAATTATTTCCAGATATTGATAAATTAGAACCTGTTTTTTTTTGCCAAATAATAGCTAGNGAAGANGAAATAAGTCCAATNANTCCNGCAAGAAATGCTANTANACTTAAATCACCAATCAGATCAGAAATAATAATTATAGAAGCACCACTAAATCCTAAAAATATTCCTATCCACTGATATCTTGTTAGAGTTTCATTTAAATAAACCTTAGCTAGAAAAGATGTCAGAATAGGTTGTAATGAAACAATTAATGCAATTAGAGTAGCTGATATACCATTAGATAAAGCAAAAAANACACCTCCTAAATATAAACCATGAAATAATAAACCACTTATTGATGCATCAATAAAATCTTTGAATGNAATTTTTTTATTTTTTGAAAAAAAAATAAAAAANAAAAATAAAAATAATGCTACAACACTAAATCTTATTGANAGGGATANAAAAGGTGGNGCATAATCAACTATAATTTTACTACTTATAAATGCTGACGACCATAATATTACAAAAATTATTGGTATTGTATTTAGAATCTGAACAACTTTCTTATTTGGCGAATTGTTTAAATAAANTATCTAGGTCCTTTGTTTGTTGTCAAAGTTTTATTGATAATTTTTTTAAAAAAAATTCTTTATTTTGTTTGTATCATTTTAATTGAATTGGCAGTTTCAATTACAGTTTTTTCAAAAGGTATAGGAGTCCATGTGAAAGTTTTGATTGTATCAGAATTATCTGCAGTCATATTAATTCCTAACAATGCCAGCATCCCTTTTGCCTCACGATCAAACATAGACAAAAATTTAAAAAACCAGTTTGGTGCTATTTTATTACTTGGACCTTTGTAACCTTGGTTTATAAGAAATTGTGCAACATCAGCAAAACTTACAGGATTTGTTCCAGATGCTATAAATCTTTTGCCAGAAACTTTTGAATTAGTTAAAGCTTGTACATGTAATTTTGCAACATCTCTTACGTCAACCATTGGAAAAGCAGCATCAGGCACCATAGGTATTTTACCATTTAGTACTTTGGACAGTATGTTTAACGACTCACAAGTAATATTTTCTCCAAGTGGTGGTCCAAACACTCCTCCTGGAGCAATTACGACTAAATCCATTTTAGATTTTTTTTTATTTTTATTAATAAAATCCCAGGCTGATCTCTCTGCAAGAGTTTTGCTTTTTATGTACGTACTCAAATTAGGGTAATTTATGTCAGTCCAATCTTTAGGTCCAAACTGACCACGACGAATACTTGACATCATTGATACAATTGAACTTGTCAATACTATTCTTTTGACTCCACCTTTTTGTGAAGCTTCTAACACACGTCTAGTTCCTTCCACTGCAGGTAATATCATTTCATCTTCATTCTTTGGNATTGCAATCCTAAANGGTGATGCAACATGCATNACANAATCACATCCTTCAATAGCTTTGTCCCAACCANTATCAGAANTTAAATCCAATATTTNAAATTTAAGATTTTTAATATTTATNTTATTTTTTTTAAAAGTANTTATGACTTCATTTTGTTTAGAAGAATTTCTAACTGTTCCTTTAACCTTATATCCTTTATTTAACANTTCTTTAACACAATANAGGCCTATAAAACCAGATANACCTGTTACNAAAACNGTTTTTGACATTGTAAAATCCTTCNATATTAANANNNTGNNATTAAAAAANTAAATAATTTTCAAAATTTAATCTAAAATTATATTTTTTACTATACATTTGATTCAATTTGACATGTGCAGATTTATTTTTGATAATTATTATCATTATAAATTATGGAGGAAAATATGGATGATGTTAAGCCTTTTATCTATCCTGGAGATGATGGTTCAAAACTTAAACCGGGCTCAAGATATGAGAACTTTATAGGTGGTGATTGGACAAAACCTAAAACTGGTAATTATTTTGAAAATATTTCACCAACGAGTGGAAAGGTCATTTGTGAAATACCAAGGTCTAACGCTGATGATGTAAATTTAGCTTTAGATGCTGCTCATAAAGCAGCTCCTGGATGGGGTAAAACTGGTCCAGCCGAAAGATCAAATATTTTATTAAAAATAGCAGATGTCATTGAACAAAATGCGGAAAAATTATCGTTAGCTGAAACCTTAGATAATGGAAAACCTATACGTGAACCAATGGCAGCTGACATACCTCTTACTGTAGATCATTTTAGATATTTCGCTGGTGCGATTAGAGCACAAGAAGGAACTATTGGAAATATTGATGGAATGCAATCTGGTGGTGGTAACTCCGCTCAAGGGATGATGGCTTATCATTATCCAGAACCACTTGGTGTTGTAGGTCAAATAATACCCTGGAATTTTCCAATATTAATGGCTGCTTGGAAACTTGCCCCAGCTTTAGCTGCAGGCAATGCAGTTGTACTAAAGCCAGCTGAGCAAACACCCTACTCAATTTGTGTTTTAATGGAGTTAATAGCTGATCTTCTCCCACCAGGAGTCGTAAATGTTGTTCAAGGTTATGGAGTTGAGGCTGGAAAACCTCTTGCATCTAGTAATAGAGTTAAAAAAATAGGATTTACTGGAGAAACTACTACTGGAAGATTAATTTTACAGTATGCATCTGAAAATTTAATCCCCGTTACACTAGAATTGGGTGGTAAAAGTCCAAATATCTTTTTTAAAGATATTATGAATGGAGGTGACGAATATCTCTCACGTTGTGTGGAAGGTTTTTTGCATGCTTACTTTAATCAAGGTGAAGTCTGCACATGCCCGTCCAGAGCAGTTGTTCATGAAGATATTTATGAGCCGTTTATGGAAATGGTTAAAAAAAGAGTTTCAGTTTTAAATTGTGGAGATCCTTTTGATTTAAATACTCAAGTTGGTGCTCAGGCTTCTTCAGAACAATTTGATAAAATCATGTCTTATTTAGATGTTGGAAAACAAGAAGGTGCAAGTGTAATTTTTGGAGGTGAGAAAAGACAAATGGATGGCGCATACTCCAATGGTTATTATGTAGAACCAACTGCATTTAAAGGTGATAATTCTATGAGAATATTTCAAGAAGAAATATTTGGACCAGTAGTATCTGTGACAACCACTTTCAAAGACGAGGCTGANGCTATTTCAATTGCTAATGACACACTTTACGGTCTTGGTGCAGGTGTCTGGTCAAAAGATGCAAACATTTGTTATAGAATGGGAAGGGCTATAGAAGCTGGTAGAGTATGGGTAAATTGTTATCATTCTTATCCAGCTCATGCAGCGTTCGGTGGCTATAAAAATTCGGGTATTGGAAGAGAAACTCATAAGATGATGCTTAACCACTATCAGCAAACTAAAAACGTTTTAGTATCTTATGCAGAAGTTCCAGACGGATTTTTTTAAAAATAAAAGTTTATATCCTCCCTTTTTGGGAGGATATTAAAACTGGAGTTAAAAATGATTAAAAGAGTTTTATCAACAAAAAAAACTGATGATTTAATAAACGAGTTATCAAAAATACATGGACTTTTGGTATTTCATCAATCTGGTGGATGTTGTGATGGTTCTTCACCCATGTGTTTTCCTCGNTCTGAGTTTAGAGTTGGATCAAGAGATATTTATTTAGGTAATATTGGTTCACAACCATTTTTTATGTCGGAAGATCAATTTGAATATTGGAAACATACACAATTAATTATTGACGTTGTTGATGGTAAAGGTGGCATGTTTTCTTTAGAAGGACCTACTGGAAAAAGATTTTTAACCAGATCACGAGTTTATGAAGAAAATGAAATTAATGAACTCTTAAAAAATCCTCCTCAAATAGCAAGCAATTTATCAAATATTGAGGGACTAAAGACGACGGTTAATTAAATACAGATTCTTTTGAAAAGTAAATGTTACTTCTTTTTGTTAATTTATTACAGATGAGATAATTATGAAAAAACATTTTATGGCAACACATACCTGGACTAGTAACGAGGCTAGAGATAAGGTTATTGAAATGAATTCTGGTATGACTGAAGAGGAATTTTTTTCTGGTCTTAAAACAGAAAAAGCTGAAACATTACAACATTGGATGGGCAAAGATGACTTTTTCTTTTGTCATTGGTATGCCGAAAGCGAAGATGCAATAATTGAGGCATTAGAAAAAGTAGGTTTTAATGATTTAATAGTTACTATGCCAAACGAAATGCAACGATACATATCAATTGATAANCCAACAGGCAAGCCAATAGTAAATCCNTTTGATGANGATTAAAATAGTACTTCGTAAGTTTTTATTTCATTATCAAAACCTTTAACACTTATATTTTTAGCTACTGAGGTTTTTATATCATTTTCAATTAAATTTTTTGTATTTTCAGAGATTAAAATTCCAGACGTTTTTGAATAAGTTTCCAATCTCGATGCAAGATTAACAGCACCTCCAATAACTGTGTAATCTAATCTTCTATCACTGCCAAAATTTCCTACTGTACATTCTCCAGAATTAATACCAATTCTAATTTTTAAAGGGATAGTTAACTTATATTTGTTTGTAAATTCAAAGGACATTTCTTTCATTT
>FUFK010043838.1_pt1 | contig 23554 bp, 17 predicted proteins | sample 1021851 | NCBI WGS metagenome assembly FUFK01 (sample SAMEA51879418, study PRJEB19060) | metagenome | reverse complement strand
TAATTCTGTAATTTGTTTTTGTAATTCATTTAAAGTGCATTGAGCACCATTTATAAAAGTCCTACCTTCACTAATTTGTAAATCTGAACTTTCTAAAGTTCCTTGATACTCCGGTAAGTTGTTTAATCCATTAGTTAATTCTTGTTCTAATGTATTTGTTAATTCTTTAATTCTATCTATCATTATATCATACCTTCCAAAATTTCTATTACTTGTTCATCTGTAAAATCTTTGACATTGTAAGTGTCTGTAAAGTCTTCTGGTGTGAAGAAGTCAGTATCATCTAATAAATCACAATAACCTTCTTTATTACCACCTTCATTGAAAGCTAAAGTTTCTCTTTTCATCTCATACAAATCATAGAGAGCTTCATTTCTTTGTTCTGTGAACATTTCAATATTTTGTTCTATTTGTTCTTTTGTGTAACCCTCAGTTACATTTTTAATTTCTAATGTTTTTCCGTAAATCGTCATAATTTTTTTATCCTTTCATTTAATTCTTCATATAATATAACCAGAATAGCGGACAAAGTCAAGAGCTTTTTTTATTTTTTTCCTAATTTAATTATACAAGCAATACACAGCGTTGGGTAAAATATCGTTCCAACAAATTTATCTGTATTGCAATTATCACATTTTTTCATAACAATTCAATATAATATAGCCCTTTATTAAAGTCAAGAGCTATTTTCATAAGCTGTGTTATTTTTTTAGAAGTTTTTTTAAAAATTATTTTTTTGTCTGATTTCATTGAATTTTTAGGGTTTTTAGTGGTTTTTAGGCAAACGATTCTGGAGATAGGGATGATGTATTGATTTCTGGTTTTCTCCGTGTCCTCCTTCGGTGGTTCTATGGAATAGCATTTAAGACTTGTTCACTCAACTATGACCTTAGTCATATCCACATTCTCTCATAATGTGGACACTTCTCCCGGAATGTATTACTACAATAAGGACTCTATGTTCAATATAAACGACTTACTCAGTATGTCCTCTCGTGGACTCCTGATGCGGACCTGTGTTTAAAACGATTTTACTCGATAAACTCCTGGTTTATTTTGATTGTCATCATTTTTATCTCCTTGTGTTTTGTTTGTGTAAAAAAAAGAGAGCCGTGATTTTAAGTTTGGTAATATGGTGGAAACTAAAATTTGGCTCTCTTAAAAATATTGGTGGAATTTATTGGGGATGTAGGACTAATGATTACCTACAATTTTCGTCTTGGATTTTTCATACTCTAAACTTTACATCTATCAGTTACGATAGTTCATCTCAAGGTGGTTATTCCTCATTGATGTGAATACAACTTCTATGCAAATACCTTATCTCTCCAAGTGTAGATTGTTCGGTCATAAAATAGGACTTCAGTTTTACCCTTACCTATAATAGAGTCATAAGAATCATCTTATCTTTTTTACGAAAATACATTAGACGATATCTGTCGATATAGACGATTAGAATATTTACCAATCATCAAGTCACCACAACTTCGTCCGGATTACTTTATGGGCTTCAAATGTCTACCCATTTTTCAGTCAATCCCATATAGAGTTAATTACTCTCTATACTTTCATAATTCCAATTTTCAAATAACTACATCTATATATATAAGTGAAATCGCCCAAAATACATTTTTTTTTGCTTTTTTTTAATCAAACTTAATTTTACTAAATTCTGTATCTTTTGTAATCTCTAATAATGTATCTACAGCATCTCTCATTGAGTCAACATGCGATACAATTAATGCNAATTGGAATTGNNNTTTTAGATATTGGAATAAATTATAAACTGAATTTATATTATCACTATCCATTGTTCCCCAACCCTCATCAATCGCTAAGAAATTACTTCTTGGTAAATTACTTACATTTATTAAACCAACTCTCATTGCAAGAGAACTGATAAATCTTTCCATACCACTTGACAATTCTAGTGGCCACTGGTTAACATCATCATACACAATATTACTATTGATATTTTTTCCGTCCATTTCTAATGACATTTGGAAGTCTACTAATTGTCCTAANATATTGTTTATNTCTCCTTCAATCGTTGGTATTGCTTTTTCTAACAATTCATAAGGAACACTATCTCGTCTAACAGCATCTAAGTAATAACGATATGCTTGATTTTTGTTTTCTAATTCTTCTATTTCTTTAATTTTGTTATTGATGTTTTTCATTTCACTATCACCAACCTTTATNTCAGCGTGAACTTCTGTTATATCACTTGTTAAGTTTACTATAACATCTTCTACATCATCTAAATCATTTTGAACAACTTGAATATCTTCTTTTATCTTTTTATTGTATTTGATATTACTTTTTTGTTCATTGTATTGTTTTATATCTTGTTCAATAGTTTCAATTGACGAATTTATGTTTTTCTTTCGTTCTTTAAAATATTGTAAATTAGTTTTTAGTTCTCTTTCTCTAAATTCTGCTTCAACTAAACTNGATTTATATNCATCATACTTTTCTTTCTGCTCAATAATAGGATTTAGTGCTTCTATTTCTTTGTCCATTTTGTTCTTTTTTTCAAGATAGGCTGCGGCCAACTCTTTATCTTTTTCCAAGTTCTTTTCGGTTTCCCTAGCATCAATCGTTAATGGATTACTCATACAATGTTCACAATCTTCGTCCCAAGTAACACCTTTTAATTTTTCTGTTTTGTCTAATTTATTTCTAACTTCTACTTTTAGTTTATCTATTTCAATTTGAAACTCATCTCTACTTTGTTGTAAAGTTTGAAATTCTGAATATTGTTCGTTAATATTATCGGATTCGTATTGAGTAATAGTGGTTTCTATTTCATCTAATAAATTACTTATATCATTAAACTCTGAAANTGTTTTGTCTATNTCTTTNANNACTTCTTTAAAATCACTACTTTGACTAATTAAATCNNTTTCTANCTTATCTATATCTTGTATNTTGTCATCAACAACTTTTAATTTTTTAGTTAACTTAATAATTTTATTATTTAGTTTGTTTTGTTTTTCTACTTGTTTTTCTTTTTTAGAAAGTAAGTCTGTTTGTTTAACTTGTAGTAAAGTAGTTTGTTTTTGTAGTTCTGCTAAATTTTTACTATAATCAACTTTACTAAAATCTCTTAACAAAGTTTGNGTTTCTGATATTTTATCNTTAGCNGATTGATACAATGAATCAAAAATATCNGTNCCCATAAATGTTGATAATAACTCTTTTCTTTCTTTTTGTGTCTTATCAATAAACACTGTGAAGTTATTTTGGGTAGATAGTGTTGATAAAATAAAGTCTTCGTATGTTCCTACCACTTGATTAATATTGTAGTTTGTAGTTCGTCTTTGGTCTCCATTTAAACTAATGGTTTGTCCTTTATCNTCAATCATCCAAAAGTTTACATTTACTTTTACATGCCCGTCTCTTGCTCTTTTTGATGCTTTTCTTTCAATGAAATAATCTAAACCACCAACTTCAAAGTTTACCTTACAATAAAAGTTGTTTTTTCTGTTGTTCAATACTGAAGCGGCTCTTGTTGTTCTTGAAGTAATATCAAATAAACAAAATGATAAAGCATCTAATAAAGTTGATTTACCGGAAGCATTAGGAGCAAACATACCAACAATTCCGTCAAGTTGTGTAAAGTCTACATAATTGTTTTCACCATAACAAAACATATTTGAAAATTCAAAGTGTTTAAGTTTCCAATTAATATTTCGTTTAACTCTTGCTGGTGGTAATTCATTATTGATTTCTTCATTTAAATTTTTAATTTTGACTAATGTTTCGTCTGTGATGGCGTGGTTTCGTTTTAAATAATCTTCAATCAATTCGTATTGATAATCAGTATCGTTTACATCTCCAATAACCATTTCACTATCAGAATTACCTACATCTCGTCTATCTACTTTTGTAATCGTGACATCTTTNATTCCGTATCTGTGATGAATAATAGCTAGAGCTTTTTTAAGTTCAATACCATTTGTGTTGGATACTCTAACTCTTAGTCTTGCTTTTTTAGGCATACCCTTTACATCAGGAACAATACCTTTATCAATATCTATTGTGTAGTATCCGTAATCATTTGGTATTTCAATGTATTCTGATTTTTTTGTTTCTACTTCCCATAACAAATATCCGTGTCCAATACTTTCCCCGTGATTTTGTTGAATCAGAGAACCACAATAAGCAATAGTTTTTTCTTTGTCTAAGTATTGTCTTTTATGAATATCACCTATTAGACCCAAATCATATCCGTCAAAGTAATCTATTGTAACCTTACCTGGTAGTGAAAACCCTACATCAGTTTTTGACCTATCGACCGTCCCGTGATATAAAACAACTTTCGTGTCAGCTTCAAAATCACTTGCTTTAATGTAGTCCTCCTCATCTTCCCAAACATCCCAAACTACAAAACTCATATCGGCTATGTCGTAAACGCCTGAGCGTTTTAAGTAGTGTAGATTTGGTAAATTTAAATTATTGATGATAGGTGTTAAAACATCTAATCTATTCAAGTTATTTAAATTACAATCGTGATTACCCGTTATAACTATCGTAGGACAAATCTCAGAAAGAGATTTTAGAAAACGAGAAGTCTGGTCTACGAGTTCGGGAGACATATCGGTTTTTGAGTGTGCTATATCACCACCGATATAAATAATAGAATCTTCACGATTTTGTTTGATTTTTTCATACAACCTTTCAAATACTTGTTCGTATTCGGCGTGTCGTTTTAAATTTCTAATATGAACATCAGATATATGATGTATGTATTTAATCTTTTTTAAAGGAATGTNAATTTTTGTTCTTTTCATTATATCATACCAAGTTTGTATTTTACTAATTCTCTAAACGAAGTTTCATTAGTTGAGTTTTTTATATCTGTAAATTTTTCNTATCCAATATCATTTGGGTCTTTTTCTGTTAGTTTAATCATATGAACTTTTATACCTTCGTTCATTAATTCTTCTACAATTTTCATACTATCTTTTACAGCATCATTATCAAGTGCAACATATAGAGTTTTTACTTTTTTTTCTAAAATCTTTCTTTTTAAATTATTCATAATTGTTTTACCAAATAACGGGATTGAATTTACTTTGGAAGTTATTGCATCTAAAGCTCCCTCAACCAATAATATTGGTTCTTCCCAATTTACAAATAATTCAAATCCAATAATATCTTTTGGTGTTGGTGAATTTCTATATTTTAATTTACTATCAAATATATCTCTACCAATAAAAAAGTTTAGTTTACCTTCATCATCATAGGAAGGGATAATTATTCTGTTTGAATACAATCCGTCTTCACAATAACCTATTGAATATTTAATCATATCATCTTCTGAAACACCTCTTGATTTTAAATACTTTAACGCGTGTTTATAAGTTGGTGAATTAGATTTTGTCCACATAGGTTTATATTCATCTGGTAATTTTACTTCTTTATTTTCTTGTTTGGTTGGGACATATTCAAATGAAAAGTTATCTGATAATTCATTTAATTCTTGATATTGTTTTTTTGTTGCTTTGACTTTTTTAAATAACTGAAATAAGTTGTGTCCACCTTGACCAGATACCCAACAATGCCATTTACCATTTTTGATATTGACTTGTAGTTTTGGTTTGTGATGATTAACAAATGGACTCCACCACATATACTCATTTTCTTTTGATAATTCTTGTCCTTGTGATTTTAATACTCTATTGAGTAGATTTACTATCTTCATCTAATAATTCTAACAACCTTTCAAACTCTATTGTAGCATAAATTTTACTTCTGTTTCTTTTAAACACTAATAATGGTNTGTGTTTTCCTGCNTTAGATTCGGCTTGTTTTAACGAATCCCAAATGTTTAATTTTTCTTGATTTTTACATTCTGTTGCAAATGGAAACAATTTACGAGCGGCTGGTGATAATAGAACATCTTCACCACTATCTCCCATAGTAGTTGAACGAACATCATCTTCTTCTAGTTGTGTGAATTTTTCTAAGATTAAATCTCGGACTTTATTCTGTAACCTTTTACCTTTGTTTTTAGCACTTCTCGTTTTCATAACCAATAATAAATATAACCCAACTCCTCTAAAATCAATTATTTTTTTACTTGTATTTTTTAATGTATTTATTTACTTCTCGTCTAGCCCATCTTTCAGCTGCTATNTCAAATGGATTGTNGTCGTGGAAATCTTTACCTTTATCTTCTTGTTCTTGTCCAGCTTGTGTATACATAGCAACAAATTTGTTTTTACCATATTTTTTACTATCCATAGCGTGATAAATTTCGTGTAATACCGTTATTAAAAAATCTCTTATGTTTGAATAAAAAGGTCTTAGTTTTATAATATCTCTATCAAAATCATAATCACCTTTTGTTGCTCGTGAACTAAATTCTAATTTTGAATGAACTCTATATCTTCTCATTAACTCTTTTGCTATTTGACGAAAATCTACTCTTTCTAATAACAAAGTTGTTCCGTTTTCTGATGTATAAGTTTCTAACATTTTTTGTTTCCTTACCCAAGATTTACCTCTTGGATTTTGTATTGGTTTTTTAACAAACTTAGATATTCCTTTTTTAACCAACATATTAAATCGTTTTTGTGCTTGTTCTTCTGTTAAGTCTTTGTTGTTATCAATGATTAAGAAATTATTACCACCAAACAATCCTTGAAAACCACCAATGTTTTTTATAACTTGTCTGTGTGAATCAACAACTATTTTTTCCGGTAGAACTCTATCACGATTTCTGTTTCTTTCAAGAGCTACATCTAAAGTTGTGTTGACAAAAATCATATAACAATCATATCCTTTTTCTTCTAATTCTTTTTTCTCTTTTGAGATTTTTGCATAGTCATCTCCGGTTCCGTCAATAATCAAACCAAGTCTTCCGTTTTGATATAATTTTTTTCTTACACCGGTTAGTTCTTTAGCATAACCTCTTAGTCCACTATAATCTTCATAGTCGTCATCTGTTAGTTGTCTGAACAACTCATCAGGTAATGCATCTAAATCAGTTCCAAATCCATATTTTTTCAATAAGAACTTTAACTCTTTATCTGTGTTGACCATTTTCATACCGGTTTGAGATACATTTACTCTATCAGGTATTCCAAACAATCCTTTTGCTACCCAAGTTTTACCACTTCCAGGCCCACCAGCTAAGAAAACTGCTTTTAAAATGCCTGGGTCTTTGATACCTTCTTTTAAAATCATAGTTTCACCATTTCTAGTGAGTATGTTTTCCATATGTTTGTAGTATTCGTTTTCAAATCCTAATTCAACAAATGCTGAATAACCTTTTACTCCTTTAGCATTTGTTACTTGTGATGACTCTTTTACTGGTAATCTAAATGTTACGACTTTTCTACCATTGATTGTTGGCATTCCGTGTTCATCTTTATCAATAGATTTGACTACGGTTTTTTTATTTTTAAATCTACCGGTTAAAATAGTATCTCCAATCTTTATCGGTATGTTAATGTCTTCTCTAATACTACGATTTAATTTTTGGTGAATTCTTTTCATTTTCTTTCTTTGTGCTAAACTTGTTGGTATCCAATCTGGTCCAAATGTATAATCTTTACTTTCTTTTTTCTTTTTACCATCACAATGTGCTTTCTGTGAAAAACCTTTTGGATTATTACAATCAATACTTTTTTTGTATTTATCTGACCATTTCTTTTCATTAACTTTTTTATATCCACTCATACTATCTGTTTTGTTTTTCTTTACGGCTTTACGACTTGGTGAAGGTATTACACCTGCTGGTAATCCAATAAACATTTCATTTTTCTTTTTAGTTTTCTTTTTCATTTTATTAATAAAAGCACGATAAACTGCGGCTTGAGATTTTTTACCCATTTCTTTTGCTCGTTGTTCCATTGCTACAGCGGCTTGAATTTTGTGTGCGTGAGATTTACCACTACCCTTAATCTTACTAACTGATTTTTGTGCATCCTTGACGGTTGCAAACTTTAAACCTTTGATTGTTCCTTTTGGATTTTCATCTGTGTATAAATCTGAATGTGATTTAGAACCTCTATGTTGTCCTTTTTTTCTTGGAATTCTTTTTGCTTCATTAATAATACCACCTCGTTCTTGATACCATTTTCTAAATTTTCCTGGTGTTCCTACGGTAACCTCACCTGTTGCAATTTTTTCAGCTGCTTTTTTAATTTGTGGATAACGACCTACTCTATCTAATAAAAATATATCTTTAACTTTAATTTGATTTACAACTATTTCGTTCCACCCAAATTCTGATGGTTTCTTTTTTTGACTTAATATGTGTCGTTTGATTTGTGGTTTGTATTTTCTCATTATTTTATAACACATATCAATATATTTTTTAATCCACTTTCTTTTCAATGGGCCCATTATTTCTTTCATTGCTTTTTGTTTACCTTCAAAACCTCCTTCATAATCACCCCAATAATCAACCTTTTTTATCCACTTCTGTTCTTCTTTTCTTTCTATTTTATCCCAAGTGTCGTTATCTAGTTTATTTTTTTTAATACCTTTTTTTAATTCATTATACATTTTACCACCAGCAACTTTACCTGCTAAGCTGGTTGGCGGAACCCATCTACGACCTGTTTTATCTGGTGTTGATTGTATATCTCTTGTGCTTGCAACTAATAAACTTCCTTCTAATTGATAAATGATACCACCTTTGGTTTGTATTCCTTGTCCTTTTGCAAGTTTCTCACCTTTATCTACTGCAGAGAATGTAGATAACGAACTTTTCTTACCAACGATTCTTCCAACTTGTTCTACATCTTTTGGTAATTCTGCAGCTCCAATGTGAAATACACTTACTCGTTCTTTACCCAATATACTTTGCATAAATTTAGTAGATAGTGGAACATAATTTGAATACCAACCACCAAATGTTTGATTGAATGATGACCTTGTGTGGACTGATTGAAACTTTGGTTCTGCTTCGTTTATCATTTATCTATACCTTGTTTGATTTGGATTGATACCTAATTTTTTTAATTTGGCTTTATATTTTTTGTGTTGGTTTGCAGTTCTACCTTCTCTAGCCCATTTTTCATTGAGTTTTCGTCTTTTTTCTTTTCTATCTTTGGCTTTTCTATTTGGCATATCTACACTTATAAATATAAAATTTTTGATTATTATACATCAAATCTAACAACAAAACTTATATCTAACTCTTTGTCGTTTTTGATTGGTTTGGCTAATCTACCCATAGCTAATAAATCGTTTTGGTCGTCATAAAGTGCTATAGTTGTGATGTATGGTGCGAAACTAGAACCTGTTGCAAAATCTAATAACGACCCAGTTCCTGCATATCCCTCATCACTATACGAAGAACTTGCTGGCCAAATTGGTGATATGTTTAAATGTTGTGTTCCATAGCTTCCACTAAATAAATTAGCNGGNACTGAATAACTACCACTATTTCCAGGTGTCAAAGTAATNTTTGAACTATTTAAAAATTCACCTTTACCAACATTACATTGTATTTCTCTTTCATAAATTTTTTGTGTTGATTTAAAAGTTATTTCCCAACCATCACCACCACTTGTATTACCAACATCTTTATAAGAACCGGTATCAGTTATAATGATTAGTCCGTGATTATACATAACATTACCTATAATACTACCGGTTGTTTGTCCACCACCACCAGATTTAAACGATTCTGATGCTACTGCGAAAGATGATGAATAGTTATTATCATATAGATTACCTAATCCGTCATCTTTTAAAGTATAGGTTAGGTCTGTGCTGTTATCAGTAATTGTAACTGATTTTGGTTTTATTCCTTCACCATAAAATTTTCTTGGGATACTAATGATTGAAGCTGATTTGTGTAATATTCTTGATGAATAATTGTATGTTAGTCTATTAGGAAAATCAGATTCAGATGATGAAACAATAGATTTTCTTGGTGAGTTTGTTTTTTCCCAATGAGTTAAGTCAACTTCACTACTATCTACAACATTTGTATCACGATAAAACATATTGTTTATCGTAAAATATAATGGAAGTTCATAAAATGTTGCGTCATAAGGTTTTTTACCCATTGATGCAGAAATAGAATTGTATTCTCCAAAACTTTGTGAATTTGCTGTTGAGTGTTGAAAGTTGTAAGAACTACCACTTATTGCACGAATTCCATAAACTCCACTCCCACTATCATTATTTGAGAATGTAAATTCCTTATGGACTTCAAATGACCTAAGTGATACATCTTCCGGGTTTAGATTTTTGTAAATACCCATTTGTATAACCTAATTAAAAGTCTAACTTTACTTTAATAAGAGCTTCTCTACTTCTTGATTTTAAAATTGGTTGACTTAATTTTGCAATAGCTAATGGTTCTGCTGTATCTTCACCATATAAAGCTACGGTTGTAATATAAGTTTTCGGGTCATTTTTAAATGACTCAATTTTTATATCACCAGAACTTGACACATAAGTTGGGTTTGTGCTTGAATTAAATTCACTATTTCCAACTCTACAAAAGTAATGTGTTGAACTAACTNCTTCTTCTCTACGAGCTTGGAATAATGAACCAGAACTCAATGCTCCATATAATCTTGAAATTGAACTTGAACCTGGAGCTAACAAAACATTAGAACCAGTAGTAAATCTTAACATTGGACCTGAAACTCCAAAGGTGTTATCAAATGCAGTTCCCTCTGGTAATGTTCCACTAGCATCTACTGAACCAAGTTGTGATAATGATAAAGCGTGAGCATTTAAAATAATCAATCCTAAATCTGGATAGAATTTACCATAAGAACCAGTTGCATCAGCCATATCAGCGGCTGAAAACGCTATTGTTGTTGAACCACCTTGTATAGAACCTGAAACAACATTGTATTCTGTTACACCTGCTGAATTAACCGGTGTTGTGTTTGTTGAACTATCATCTATTAAACTAACAAAGTGTCCAGCTCCACTACCGGAATTACCTAATTTTATTTCCCAATTTCCTGCATCAACTTTTTCTCTCATACGACTTCTATCAAATGATAAAGCAAAAATATGTTGTTGAGTTGCTGCATCAGTAGAATCAAATGTAAATAATTCTGTTTCTGGTGGTTGAGTTAAATTTAACATCTGTCCGTATACGGTTGCTGTTTCTCTATTACCCTCAACACCAGGTTTACCTAATGAACCACTACCACCTTTGTGTCCGTATAGAATTGAGAATTGTTTTGCTGATGATGCATCTGAAACATCTTTGTTAAATACTTGCATGTAATATGCACCATTTGAACCTGATTGGACTGATGATGTAAAGAAAGAACTTAAAGTTGTTGCTCCTTCTGACCAAATACCAGACGATATCGTTTGGTCTGTTTCTCTTACGATATCATTTTGTTCGTTTAGATTTTTTTGATAACTCATTTCTTACTCCTTATAATACTGATAAGTTAATTGTTATATTATCTGTTTTACCACTATCAACACCTGTTGCTGTAAGAATAACTTGTCTATCTTGATTTCCAAGAACTGCTTTAGATTTAGCTCTAATGGTGATTGATGTTCCTCTTGTAGAAGATGTTGAACCTGCTCCACCAGAACCATATCCACTAGCTTGACCAAAACCATCATCTTCTTGTGTTGCGACAGGAACATCTGGGTTTGGAACACTCACAATACTTGCGTATGTAGTGCTTGATAATACAAAGTCATACAATTCATTAGCAAAATTATCAGTTGTTACTGAGTATATACCTGATTTTACTGCTTGTATAGTGCTTGGACCTGTGATTGTTACTATTGGTGAATTACCACTAGTTTGTCCTGGATTATCTGTTAAAAAGTATTTAACTGCTAAAGTTTGATTTGGGATAGCTTCTAGAAGATTCATATTTTCTATTGCTTGCCCATAAAAGTTTGAACCATTAGGGTGTGTGATATCATACAATCCGTAATCAATCTCATCATCTGCTAATGCAAACTTTGTAATTTTAAATTTTCCTTCTCCTTGTGCTAATAACTCACGACCTTTTTTCGTTAATATAGCATCTACTGTTATGGTTGTGTTATCTAAAACTCCCATTTTTACTCCTAATTGTGATTAAATTTTGATTTCATTTTGAAACTACTTCGGTGTCAATTATAAATATATGAAAACAAAATTTTTAGTTAATTTATTTCTTTCTTATGACCTCTAGTTTTTTACCTTCTCCTGATTGTTTTGATATTACCGCCGTTGGTGATGAAGCTCCAACTATAACTGGTAATTCTCCATCAGTAGTTGTATTGATTGTATTTTTTACTCCTTCAAACTGACTTCTTCTATATCCAGTTAAATAATCTGAAGGTGGTTGGTATTCGGCTTTCTTAAATGATGATGAATACGCATGAAGTGCAGAACTTGAAAATGGTGCATAAATCGTTTTACTTAAACTTGTAGTTCCGGCTTCTCCAACTGCAGCAGAACTTGTATAAAATATATCTCTTGTTTCAAATCGTTCACTTTCTCTTGATGATGAAATAAATGGTGATAATGTTTCATTAAACAATACATCAGGAACTTTTACNCCTTGTGTGATAGANCCTGTTGAATAACTTCTTACAAATGAATCTCTGTATCTAGTCAATCTNTTAAAAGATGCTGACAATGATGAACTTGCAACTAAATACAATGAAGGTTCTCTTACAAAGCTTTCAGATATAACACCTGAATAATCATCTCTTGATGAAGTTATTGATAATACTGGTCTTCTAAAAGATTGTGTTGCTTCTGTTAGACTAACATTTATTTCACCGGTTTTATTTACTAATTCTACACTAGCTCCTTTGTGAAGTATTTCTTTTGGTCTTTCTAATATTGTTGGTTCTACAACTACACCAAAATTAAATTTAGTTCTAGCTGGTATTACCTTTTTAATTTGTTCAAATATTGCTTGGTCATAGTATTTAATCAATCTCATATAATCCCAAAAGTTATTTGTTCCTTTGTATTTTTGGAAAAATGAATCTGATAATTTTCTTAAACCTCTATAAAATAATTCTTGTTCATCTCTTGGGTCTCCAATCTCTTGGTCAAAATCTAAATCTGCTAATGATTCAATTATGTCTCTATTGATAACATCTGTTGGTGAAAAGAACACTCCAACTTTATTTGAATCTATTGGTGCAGTATCATATGAACTTTCTTCAGTTCTATAATCTACTGATAATCCAGAACCACTTGGTATCCAATTTTGTTCTATACGAACCTTAGAATTACTTAATTTTTGTCCAACATTTGGCGTTAATGCTTTTTCTTCTTGTTCAATATTAGAAAATGTATTTGCACTAAATCCAACTGCACTACCACTTTGATAAGCACTACTTGTTTGAGAAAATGTTATTCTGTCTGGTGCTGTATTCATCAAGTCTGATGATGTGGATAAATTTTTATTATCATCTAATCTTAATCTAAAAGCTAAATCTGTAAATGATGCTGATGCGTGATTACCATTTATTGCTTTTGGAGCGGCTGTGTGATTGTTAAATGCTGATTCTGTTAGTGGTGCATTAAAGTATCTTATTTCTTGTAATGAACCTGTAAACTCTACACCTAAATCACCAAATGAACCAGTTGAACCAAAAAATACATCACCACTTGCAGTCCATTGTCCATTTTGTAAAGATGAAGTTAACCCTGTTGAGGCTGTTGAACCACTTAAAGTCATTGAAGTTGATGAATCATAAAGTATTTTACTTCTACCAGCTTCATATTGTTTTACAAATAAATTATATTGTAAACTTTCTGTTGTGTTGTATTCTATTGTTCTGTCTGTTGTAAAATCATATCCAGCACTTTTTTCTCTTGTAATTCCTACTGACCAAAACTCATTGTTAAATACTGGAAATAAAGAAGAAGTTACACTTGTTGTTCCTAAAGAACTTGATATTAAAAATTCTACTTTACCTTTATTGTCTGATATTGAACCTTCATCAATCAATCTAACTGCAAATCTTTGGTCTTTGGCTACCAATACTTGATTAGAACTTGAAGCGGCTCTAAATCTAAATTCAATAGTATCTGGTGTTCTTAAACTACCTGATGTTTCTTTCCATTGTGTTTGAATATATTGACTATTTGTAAAGTCTAATGCTCTTGTAAATCTTTGTCTAATATCAAATGTTGGTTGATACTCTTTTACATCTGGTCCACCATACTCATTAATCCTTAATATTGTTGGTGGGATACCATAAGAATTAACTAATGCTTCTATTGATTCTCTTGTTCCTTTTCTTTTCAATATGTAAGGCATACTTGACAACACACGACCCCATATTTCTCTTTCAATATCTTTTTCTGATTCTTCTGAATAAACTTCGTATGTTGATGAAGTTGCTGAACCACTTAACTGATATCCTTTTATGTATCTATGTAATTCTACTAGTTCTTTACCTGATGGTTGTTTCCAACCGAACGCGTCTGATATAGTCCAAACTAAATCTTTTGATAATCCTTCAGTTAATTTTTCTCGTCTATCATAAGTGTCTTCAAATGCTTTAATGTAAATTAAAAAGTTATCAAAGTAATGTCCAACCATATCTAAAAAGTCTACAAATGGTTGATTTTCAGAATCTCTTATAATGTGCTCTGGAATTAAATTGACTAAACGATTTGGATTGTTTTGGTCATACAATGAAGCNGAAGTTATATTGTTGTTATACCAAGTTGTAGCGGCTGANGCTGTTACATCTGCTAGTGTATATGGTTTAGAAGAATTTGTTTTTGGCCAAGAGTTGTCAAATTGTAATCCAAATGAACTAGATTCTGCTGATGAACTTTGGTAGTATAAATACTTTTCATAATGGTCAAAATTATTTAAAATACCATTTTTTAATTCTTCGTTTTTGGCTATTGCGGAATCATATACTGATGATGTTGTTGTGGCTTTTACTGCGAAAGATGCACTTTCTAATGAGTATGCTTCATATTGTTGTAATTTTGTTCTAAAGTTTTGTAGTCTTTTTTCTACTGAACCAAATGTTGAAAAGTTTTTATATTCATTATAATCAACATTTACCTCTACTGATTTACTACCACTTTGTAATTCATTAAATAAAGAACCTGATAAAAAATTGTTATCAGTATAAATATCTTCTTGACTTCTTTGTCCAGTTTTTGAATTGTTAATATAATCTATTGATTGTTCTGTTGGTTGTCTTAGTATTGGGTCTCCTAATTCTGCATCTTCAAATGGATATAGTCTTATGGTTTCCCTAATTGGTTCAGACATTTCTTGAACAATGTGAACATTTTGTTTTACTTGAATATTATCTGGAACTTCATTATAAGTTTTTAAAACTACTGAGTGTGGTGCTATTTTTACACTATCAACATCAGTTTGTGAATTTACAATTATTGCTTTTTGATTGTTTCCAAAATCAATCAATGTGTTTAATTTTTTATAATCAAAATTATCATACTTGATAGCCCAATTCATACTTTGGTCAAATGTTTTTGGACTTAATCTATCATCAAGTTTATCACTTAAATTATCTTTTGTAATTATGATACCTTGTTCAACATCTATCTCATCAATTTTTGAAACAAATCTTTGATATAGTTTGTTTGGAATAGTTGAAGCACCTCCACCACCAGTTCCTGTTCCTGTTCCTGTTCCACTACTATCAACAACTTTCCAATTTCCAGGAACTTCATATACTTCTTCTCCGGTTGAATCTGGTCCGGATTGTTCTTGGACAAATACTCTTGCTACAATACTCCAATTACCTTCAAAATTTTCAAAGTCAAATGTTATACTGGAATTTTGACTTGGTGGTGCTGGATACAACGCTTGTCCATTATAACTAATTAAAAACTGATAACCAGTTATTTGTATTCCGGAATCATTTCCTATTGTTTCTACTTCAATAGTTCCATTTTTGATTGTATCGGTAATGGTAAATGTTTGTAATCCATTTACAACTGAAAAATTATTTCCGTATTTTAATTTAAATTCCATTAGAAGTTAATCCCTTGTCTTACAAATTGTTCTGCAAATCTTAAGTTTTCAGAACCTTCTGAAACATTATAATCTGGTATTACCACAAACAAGTTTGGTCTAAAAATTGTAAATCCTCGTCTTATACCATTTAATTCATAAGTTAAATTAAATTCTGCACTATATAATCCACCAAATCTTTTGTGATTGGTTGGGATAGGTAATGTTCCTTTTGTTCCATTTCCATTAAATTTTTGTTTTGATTCTGATTCAAATACATCACCACTCACTAAATCAACACCTCTCAATTTAACTGATAATTCTGGTTGTAAAAAATCTATTTTGTTTAAATCTGATATTGTTGTNTTNATTTGAAAAGGAAANCCNNNAACANNNGCTGTTTTATAACCCATNATAAAAGCTCCGTCAAAAAGTAAAAGTCCACTATCTTTTTTAGTTTCTGTAGCTATTTCTAAAAGTTTTCTATTTTGTCCACTATCAGAATCTATAGCTAGTTCAAAAAAAGTGTCATCTATATTAATGTTGTTTGATGGGTCTTGGTCTCCACGATTAATATAAGCACTACTACCTGGGCCGTAATGTGTGTTAGCTCCTTTACCACCTATCGTTATTTGAAATCCATCATTATCCCTACTTAAATTTGTCAAATCCATAATTTCAAATGCATCATTAATAACAAAATCACCACCAATCATACTTTTGTCTAATTGAATAGAACTATCAGNTCCAAGTGTAAATTNATTTGTTTGATTTGAATTTGGATTATCAAAATTTACCACATCTTCAGTTGTATTAGCATAAGTTANAAGTTNTTGTTCTGTTAGTGAATTAAATTGTTTTTTATATTGTTCATNTTTTATNGGTAAAGTTGCTAATCTTATTTCTTTTTTACTATTTGATATTTGGTGAACATAGTATTTATAGTCTATTTCTCGTAGTGGTTTTCCTGTTGTTCTTTCAACAACACTACCATCAATCAATACATCATACTCACCAGTATAAATTTCGTTATTTTCATTTACTAAAACTGATTCACTACTTCCGGCTACTTCCCTTAAAAAATTAAATTCTATTTCATAATCTCCAGAAAAGTATCCATTTCTTCTCATTATAATTCCTGGATTTATTTTAAACTCACCACTTTCATCAATGTATTTATTTGTTTCATTAAGTCTTATGGAATCTAATAATGTTCCATTGGTGTTAAAAATATTCATTTCAATATAATCTCTTGATGATTTACCAAACTCTGTTCCTTCTTTACCACCAAGTGTAATTTTTCTACCAAGAGAAATTATATCATAATCTGTATCTGATATTTTTGTTTTATATTTTTTATTTAAAAAGTGTGCCATAATTAACCTGCGTTGTAAACCATTGGTGAACCCAATGGAATAGAATCTAAATCTTCTCTTTCAACTACTAAAATTTCTAATTCAATGTATGAAGATAAAAGAGTTCCTACATAAGAATTAAAAATTTCTTGTGTTGGAAATTGTCTTCTAACATTGTTTTCTAAATAATAAACTTGTAAATAATTATCAATTTTTTCCTCGTCTGTGTTAACTGAAACTTCGTTCCAACCATTTGGTGCTATTATATCACCATTAACTAAATCAATTGTATATCCATTAGTTCTTTCATCTGGAGTTTTTCTTGATGGTGTTAATAATGTTGGTGTTACTATCGTTCCATCATCATCTACATTTTGAAACAATCTTGGTTCTAATACATTGTCTTGTGGTTGATTAGCTAATCTAATGGTAGGTAATGATGTTGGTTGATTTACCAATTCATCTATCGTTGTATCTATTGTTAAATTAAATTTTTCACCTGATGAATAAACTGGATATTGATTTGGTTTAACAATGTTGTGGTCTTCTCTATCTAATCCAGCTCTTTTAAATGGTTCATTTAATCTAACATCATCATCAATATTTTCAAAACTTAGTAAAACACCATTTTCATCTACGATATGATTTCTTGTTTCATTATCAACTTGGTCTTGTTGAACTTCATCAAGATAAGTGTTGTATTCGTTTTTTCTTGCTTCTTTTCTGTTTTGATACCATTGATAGTTTTCTAATTCTTCTCGTGTATAAGGCATTTGTTTACCTCGTTATTTTAAATATGTGGTCATTATCTACGATATGTTCTACTCTTGTGTTTCCACTACCACTCACAACTTTGTAAAGAAAACGATAGTGTCTTTCTGGTTGAAACGCATTTAAGTCTAATCTGAAAAAGTTTCCTGTTCCATCACAACTTAAATAAGAACCTGTTGAAAATGGAATAATAACATCTTCTGATAAAGCATCTCTAACTGAATATTGACTTTGACTTGGAATAAATTTCACCGTTAAATTTTGTGAACTTGTTGAATAAGTTCTTGTTGGAAATCTTTCACGACCATATACTCTAAATTTAACTTTTGATTTTTCTTTATATTCTTCTCTTAAACCTGACATATAAACCATAACTTCATCAACATCATCTGCATCTAAACTTGATAATGAACCAGTGTTAAATACTGAGTCATCATATTCTACTTCTAACTTTGGTGGATAAATTGTATGTGTGTCTCGTGAGAAGAATGCAAAATGTCCAAGTCTTTCTGTGCTTCCTTCGTCTAATGATGAAGAAGTATTACCAATACTACCTGAGCGTTTTACCATAAATCCTTCATTAGCAATAGAACCACTTAANTGAAGTTTAACGATATCAGTTACATCCATTCTCATATCAGTTGTTTCGTGATTAAATGATTGTGATGCTTCATATTGATTAAACCAAGTTCCCCCAGTATTATTTGAACCACTAATCCATTGTGTTCCGGTTGTTTCTCCGTCACGATATCTCCAAGAACAACCATCAGTAGTTGCTGGTTGGTCAAAGAANCTACCATCACCTTGAACCCAAGATTGACTAACTGGATAAGCAAATAATGATTGACTTGTTGTTAATTCTTTTGAGTTAGCATCATATAGATTTAAATAGTATCTTGCGTTTTCAGGAATAATTCCCGCGACAATTGATGATGATATGTCTGTTAAATCAAACTTTATTAAGGTTCTTGAAACATTTACAACCGAACCATCAGCGTTCATATCTTTACGAACTTCTAATATTTCGTCTAGTCCGGTATTTCTACTTTGAGTAGCACTACCTTCGTAAAGTGTTGCGTCTTTTTCTGCAAATGTAAAAAAATGCATTATGCGTATCCTCCTTGATTAGTATTTGTTCCAATAACTTCTCCACGAATATCTTTTAGTGGAAACTTAACTTCAAATATACTTGGGTCTAATGACGGGTATAGAATTCCATTTTTTAAGGCTCCGTCAANATCATATCCATTACCACTATATCCTTCAGAAGTTTGATATTTGTTTACTATTTTAATATCCGTTACTGAAGCTACACCATCTACTAATGATATTTCGTATCCTAAATCACTCAATACTATTGGTTGATTTATTTGCCAATTATCAATATTAAAAAATTCTGCAACTCTTTCATTTACTAACCCAAGAACTTGTTCTTGTGAGAAGTTTGATTTGGTAATGATTTTATATTCAACACCAATGTTAATTATGTATCCGTTTTTAATATTTACCGCATCAGTAATTGGTCTAAATCTTGATAAATAAGTTTTTAAATTTTGTTTTACTGCATCATTTACAAGTGATAACTTTCTATTAGAGTTATATCCTAATACATATAGGTTTAACGCTAATGGATTAGGTATTCTGTTTTGTATTTCCGAAAGTGGTTTACCAACATCTTCTTGTGTTATTTGATAACTTGATTGTGGTGTTCCACTTAGTTGGTCATCTTGAACTATATAAGCTTTTGCAATGTTTCCATATTTGTCAGGTAATGCATAAGTTCTAATGATGTAATCTTCTTTGGTAACTGCCCTACCTTGAGCTTGGAAAAACGCTTTTATGTTTTCTCTCAACTCGTCAACACTTTCTGCTCCTAAACCACCTGATGAAGCTTCTGGATTAGAAATTCTAACTGATTGTTTTACGGTATCTAATGTTGATTGACTTAAATTAGTAGAATCTATTTCTAATGTGATACCAGCAATTTTATTGATTTCGTCAACACCAACATTGTCTTGAATACCACCACCATATTGATAAGAAATTGATAGTGTTGTGTTGGAAGGTGCTAACCCGTAAGTTTTTGTTTTTAAAAAATTACTTGGGTCAAATGTTTCATAAATTTTTGAAGGACTATCCGGTAGATTAGAACCAACATTATCAGGATTTGGTATAATGTCTTCATCTGCATTATCACTAACTCCAGCTCCAAATCTTAATTCTGTTTTTCCATCTGGTCTTCTGTAAGTTGTAAATCTTCTTGATACTCTTTTTAATTTTAATAAGTAAGGAGCATCATCTGAATATTGTGCTAATTCTGGGTCGTTGTTTGAATTATTTTCTACTTCATCAAATACTGTATCTTGTGCTAAAGAATCTACTTCGTTCCAATTGTTTCCGTCTGAATCTACTACACTTATAATGTCTATGATATTAGTGTTTGATAATTTAATTCTTGAATATTTTTTAGCACTTGTAAAAGTAAAATCTTCACTTGTAATAGCACCACTTTGTGCTTGAACTTGTTTTTTTAATAAATAAAATGTTGGTGAATCATTACTATCGGTTTCAAATACAGTAGTAACTCTTGGTGAAGAAGTTGTGTTGTTGTATCTAAAATCACAACCTTGTATTGTTCTAAAAGTTACTCCGTCTGATGTTTCAACACGAGCTCCTACCGGAATATTTAATGCATAATCATAATCAGGTTCTATACTGGATGCTGTTCCTTTTGCTGGAACTAATTGAAATATATCTAATGTTACTTGTGAAGGAGCTGTTAATCTTGGTTTATATCCAAATGTTTGAGCCATTGAATATAAAGTTCTTAATTCTTCTGAATAACCTAATAAAGATTCTTTAAATTGTGAATCAACATAATAAGACATAACATCACCCACATAAGATGCCATTTCAATAAACATCATACCAGGTGATGATTCATTAAAATCTTTGTAAGTGTTTGGATAATATTGTTTTGAAAACTCAATTAAATTATTTCTAATTTGAGAGAAGTCTTTATTTAAATATCTTACTTCTTTACTTACTTTTCCAGTTTTATTACTTCTGTATGCCATTATTTACTCCTAATATGTTCCACCACTTGAACCACCACTTGAATCACCTGATGTGGTGTCAAAATTTAATGTGATAGAATTAAATCTATTCGGTTCATAGTTTAAAGAAAAATCAATATCTACTTTTGTTTCCGTTGGATTGGTTTCGTTTTGAATTACATCAACTTTCGCTATATCAATATATGGTAACCAAGTGGACATCGCTTCTTGTATTTCTTGTTTTATTCTTTCAGTTAAATCTTCTGTGTATTGTTCAAATAATAAATCTCTTAAACGAGAGCCGAAGTTAGGTTGCATTATTCGTTCACCTTTAGCTGTTAGTAAAAGGTTTTTTATGTTAGAACCTGCTTGTTCTAATGTTGTTTCCGTTTGTGGAAATAAACCTGACTTTCCTCTATTGAAAGGCAACTTTAAACCGATACGAATATCTGGGTTTAAATCATTTTCTCTTGCACTTGCCATTATTTACCTTTTTTCTTATCTATAGCTTTCATTAAACCAGAATAATCTCTTGTCAGTGCGTTTGTTAAGTGCTCTGGTGCTGTTTCTGGTGTCATACCGGCACTTTGTAAAGTGCTTGCGGCCGCTACTTCTCGTTTAACTTCTTTATTCCCTAAACCACTGCCGTATCCTAACATCTCAGTCATACGACTTGAATCAAAAGTTCCCCCGCCTAATGTTGGGTATTCTTCTTGTTGTTGTGCAGTTTCATTTAGAATTTGGTTAAGCATCGGATTGTCTGTAAACTTNTGTTCCTTAACTTTTTTCTTCTTAACNACTGGTTTTGTTTTGGGAATATTTGTTTCGTTAATAAGTATATCGGTTATCTGTTTTTTAACCTCTTGTTTGACAACTTCTTTTATTAACGATACTAATTTACCTTGTTTCATTTTTACTCCTAATCTGTTATGATATCCCTTCTTAAAAAATCTCCTCTTGCAAATTTACTAATTACTTTTGTAAGTTTACCGAGTGCTATTGCAAAACCAACTGGGTCTGTTGCAGCTTTTGGTGTTGCTTGTTCTAAACCTTTTTGAGCATTTTTATATTCATTTTCTAAATCTATAAACTCTTTTGTTTTAAGTGTTGGATTTAAATTTGTTACTTGTCCTAAAGTTTTACTTGGGTCAATTTTTATATCCTTTAATTTTTGTTGTAATTGTTTTAGTTCTTCAAATTCTTTTTGTGGAACATTACCAAGTTTTTTAATTTCTTCAATACACTTTTGAATTTCTCTTTTTACGGCTTCAATAGGGCCGTTTCTTAAATTATCTAAAATCTTCTTGGTTTCACCAGTAAATATTGTTCCNTCTTTTTGATTATGTTTTATTTCAACATTTTTNCCAATAACTTCATTAAGTTCTCCNGATTGTTGTCTAAGAACTTGTTTGGCGTTTANAACAATATAATCAGCATCNAANACAATTACTGAACCTTTAGTATAAATATCACTTANNTCTGGATTTGGATTTTTTATTTCTTGACTACCACCTTTTGCTTGAANATAAATTGAAGCNTCATCTTTATCAAGATTGTGTTTTACNGGTTCATTTATTTCAAGTTCTTCNGTGTTGTGTCCGGCTACNATTTGAACACTTGGAACTAAATCNTTNTCACCNATTTTTATNGAACTNGCATATCTACCAGTTAAAACTAAATCACCACGATTAGCTTCTATGTTTCTTTGATATTTAAAATCTTCATCTGTTGTTTGTGTTGAAATTTTTGTGTTTATTTTATCACTTAATCCTGTTTTTATATTGTTGTTCGGATTATTTTTTATATTAATAATATCACTATAATAAGTTTGTCCAAAATAATTTACACACACAACATTTTCACCAACAACAGGATATCTTTTTATTTGTGTATCTAGTGGTAATATATGGACACCATCACCTAAAATTTGTTGGTCTTTATTGTTAATCCAACTTCCTTTTATAGCTCCATAATATTTNTAGTTTGGTTTTCCATTAGATTTTTTTGGAAGTTTATTTTTATCTAANAAAACTTCTTTTACTTCTACTGGTTCAAGTTCATAAAAATCATATTCTCTTGAATCCATTATTCTATGAATATCAGANTGAATTCTTTGAACTTGTGAATTACCAAAACTTGTTATGTTTGATGATTTGGTTTTTCTTCTTTCGGCCATTTTATTGTTTTGCTTCTATATCTTTTCTAATTTTATCAGCACTTTTTTCTAATTCTTTTGTATCGTGTTCAAGTATGGTGTTCATTATTTCTTGTTTTTCTATTTCAGACAAACCAAACTCACTTTCAGATTCACCCTTACTTTCAGCAGTAATAATCTTCTGAACGATACCAGCTAATTTTACTAATAACTCATCATTACGAACATTGATTTCTAAATACTCTTTAATCATAGGAACTATCTGAACAGCAGTATCTCCGTCTTTAATCATAG
>FUFK010721469.1_pt1 | contig 23555 bp, 24 predicted proteins | sample 1021851 | NCBI WGS metagenome assembly FUFK01 (sample SAMEA51879418, study PRJEB19060) | metagenome | reverse complement strand
TTTAAATTTATTGAGTTTATCTAAATTTTTTTTTGATAAGCTCATGATATAAAGGATTAAATAAATTCATATTTAATTTAAACATATTATTTATCTTTTAGATGAATTTTAAAAACCATCATCCAAAAAAAAGATTTGGGCAACATTGGTTGATAAATAAAAAAATATTAGAAAAAATTAAGGAAGTTGCTGATCTTAATGCAAATGACTTTATTTTAGAAATTGGTCCGGGAAGAGGAGCTTTAACCTCTAAGTTATTAGATTCAGAAATTAAAAAATTGCATGCAATTGAGTTGGATAAAGATTTAATTAATTTATTAAATAATAAATTCAATGATAATGATAAGTTTTCACTTCAGCAGGGAGATATTCTTTCTTTAAATTTAGATTCGATTAACAATAAGATTACAAAAGTGGTTGCAAATATCCCCTACAACATAACTGGCCCAATATTGGATATTTTTGTAGGGAGATTGGGTGTAATAAGAGACTATAATTACACAAAAATAATTTTCTTAATGCAGAAAGACGTTGTAGATAGGATTTTGTCAAAAGAAGGAAGTTCGGATGCTGGTGCGCTTAGTATAAAAATGCAACTGCTATCAAAAATAAAAAAAATTTGCGACGTAGCCCCTTCATCATTTAGTCCACCTCCTAAGGTTTTTTCATCTTTAGTAGTTTTCGAACCGCTAAAAAATAATTTACGATTAGACATTAGTGTAGAAAAATATATAGACAAACTTCTTCGCATTTCATTCAATTCAAGAAGAAAAATGCTTAGGAATACTCTTAATTCAATACTTTCAAATGAAGAGATAAATCAATTATCTGAATCGTCAAAAGTTTGTTTTAATTTAAGACCACAAGATATTTCAATTGATCAATGGATTAAGCTTGCAGAAAATTGTATTAAAATTAAAAAGTAAGGTTTAAGTATATGCAAGATTTAGCTAAAGGCAAAATTATTATAAAATCTCCTGCCAAAATAAATTTGCACCTAGAAGTTATTGGAAAAAGAGAGGATGGATTCCACGAATTAGCAATGATTATGCAAAATATTGATCTTTCTGATTTTTTGGAATTGGAAATTAATAATGAAGGTCTAATTAAACTTGAAACTGATTGTAGTGAATTAAGCATTTCTAATGATAACTTAATTGTTAAATCAGCAAATCTATTAAGGAAAAAATTAAATATAGAATATGGTGCAAATATATTCTTAAGAAAAAATATTCCAATTGGGGCAGGATTAGCTGGTGGATCAAGTAATGCAGCAGCAACACTAATTGGACTTAATAAATTATGGAATTTAAATCTAGATAACAAAAAATTATGTTCATTGTCATCAAAACTAGGATCAGACATTCCTTTTTTTATTAATGGTGGGATTCAATTATGTTTTGGAAGAGGCGAAATTCTAGAGAAATTAGATTCAAACTTTGAATATGGAGTGCTTCTTTTGAAAAATCCAAATGTATCAGTATCTACAGCTGATACTTATAGAAAATATAGTAGTAGTTTTTGTGATAAATATTTTATGAGTGAAGATAAGATTGAGAAAATAAGAAAAAATTTAAGGGATAATGGTTTAAAAAGATTAAATTTTGATAATGAACATATGATTATAAAAAATGATTTGCAGTTAGTTGTTGAAAAAGAGAATGATTCTGTGAAGCAGGCATTATATTTACTTTCTACTTTAAAAAATTGTCTGACATATTCAATGAGTGGATCAGGTCCAACTTGCTTTGCACTCTTTAAAGATGTTGAGACAGCTAAAAAAGAATTAAACTCAAATTATAAATTATTTAAAGAAAAAGGATATGATTCATGGGTTTGTACTTTACTTGAAAAGGGAATAACATTTATTTAAATTTTCCATTAACAAAAAAATTTATGGCCGATAATATTAAAAATAATGATAATGTCGAAAATAATATTCCTGAAAAAGGACCTTTAAATTTTTTAATTGGATCATTAACGAGTTTTTCATTATTTGTATTTTTTTATTTATTAAGTAATAAAATTGCAATATATTTTTCAATACACAAACCATCCAATTCTTCTGAAATAGTCCAAAGTATCTCTTCTAGTATTAATACCTTAATAATTGGATTATCTTTTTTGCTAACTTTTTCTTTTGCTTTTATAGGTATTGGACTTTTCTTTGTATTTATTCGCAGTTTTTTTATGAAGAAAAGTTGAATTGCCAATATTATAAAAAAAACAGTTTCTTTGAATGTCCTTACATGACTTAGGCCTCTTAATTCTTTTGCTTTCACCAGGAATGATTTTATCAATATTACTACTCATTACATTTGCAGAAGGAGGATGAATTAATCAAAGTGGTAGGATTGTATATGTGATTAATTAGGTAATTAATTGTGGCTGGAACATTATTGTTTAATGCTTTGAAAGAGGCTATTGATGAAGAAATGGCAAATGATGTTAATGTTTGCGTGATGGGTGAAGATGTCGGACAATATGGAGGTTCTTACAAGGTAACTAAGGATTTATATGAAAAATATGGTGAGTTAAGAGTCCTAGATACCCCAATTGCAGAAAATAGTTTTACAGGTATGGCTGTTGGCGCAGCAATGACTGGGTTAAGACCAATAGTAGAAGGAATGAATATGGGTTTTTTGCTTTTAGCTTTTAATCAAATATCAAATAATATGGGGATGCTTAGATATACAAGTGGTGGAAATTATAAGATACCAGCAGTAGTTCGTGGTCCTGGGGGTGTTGGTCGACAGCTCGGTGCTGAACACAGTCAAAGACTTGAAGCATATTTTCATGCAGTTCCTGGCATAAAAATTGTGGCATGCAGTACTCCTACAAATGCTAAAGGTTTAATGAAAGCAGCGATAAGAGATGATAATCCTGTTCTATTTTTTGAACATGTTCTTTTATACAACTTGTCTGAGGAATTACCTGATGGAGACTATACCTGCGCTTTAGATCAGGCTGATGTCGTAAAAGAGGGTAAAGATATTACTTTATTAACCTATTCAAGGATGAGACATCACTGTCTTAAAGCTGTTGAAGAATTAGATAATAAAGGAATAGATGTTGAGTTAATTGATTTGATAAGTTTAAAACCATTTGATATGGAAACTATCGCCAAATCAATAAGAAAAACAAATAAAGTAATTATCGTTGAAGAATGTATGAAGACTGGAGGTATTGGTGCAGAGTTGATTGCCTTGATAACAGAAGAGTGTTTTGATGATCTTGATGCAAGACCAATTAGATTATCTAGTCAAGATATCCCAACTCCTTATAATGGCAATCTTGAGAATTTAACAATAATCCAGCCACATCAAATAGTTGAAAAAGTTGAAAATTTAATTAGTGGGAGTATATAGTCAATGAAAAGAAGGCAAGGCTGGCTTTTTTTTATTATATTCCTACTTACGTTATCTGTTTATCTATTAATAAATTATCCCTTACAGTTGGGATTGGATTTGCAAGGGGGTTCTCAACTTACACTACAAATTATTAAAGAGGAAGGGAAGGTAACAAAAGATGAACTTGAGGCCGTTAATTCAGTTATTGATAGACGCGTAAACAATTTAGGGGTTTCAGAGTCTAACTTGCAAACCCTAGGTGGAGATCAATTGATTTTAGAATTACCTGGAGAACAAAATCCATTAGTAGCCTCAAGAGTTTTAGGTAAGACTGCTCTATTAGAATTTAGGACTCAAAAAGAAGGAACATCTAAAGATTTAAAAACCTTGCAACTTCAGAGATTGAATATTAGAGAATTGATTGAACAATATTTATCTTCAGAAAAAAATCAATATGACGATAATTTTTCAAAAATTATTCAAGATGATCTTAAAGAGATAGAGCAAGAATTAAATTACTCATCAACTAGTAATGATTTATTTAGCAAGTTAATTGAAATTAAAAAATATGTTAATAAAGAAATTACAAATTTATTTATTAAAACAGACTTATCTGGTAAGGATCTTATTAACGCAGGCAGGAGACAAGAGCAAACAAATAGTAATTGGGAAGTTTTATTAACTTTTAGTAATTCAGGAGGTGAAAAGTTTGCAGAAATTACAAAATCAATTGCTGGCACTAATCAACTGTTGGCTATCATTCTTGATGGCGAATCAATAAGTGAAGCCAGTGTTGGTAGTCAATTTGTTAATACTGGGATTACAGGTGGATCAGCAACAATAAGCGGTAACTTTACTGCTGCAAATGCTAGAGAATTAGAAGTTCAACTTAAAGGGGGTTCATTGCCATTGCCAATTGAAATAGTAGAAACTAATACTATAGGGGCTCTGTTGGGATCCAAAAATATTTTAAAAAGTCTTTATGCAGCTATTAGTGGATTAATTTTTGTAGGTATATTTATGGTTTTTAATTATAGAATTTTAGGTTTTGTTTCTGTTCTTTCTCTAGTACTTTATGGCTTCTTTAACTTAGCCCTATATTCTTTGATTCCTGTAACTTTGACTTTACCTGGAATATCTGGTCTTATACTTAGTATTGGTATGGCTGTTGATGCAAATATTCTAATATTTGAGCGAATTAGAGAAGAATTATATGATGGTAATACTCTTACAAGATCTATTGATAGCGGTTTTCAAAGAGCTAATTCATCCATAGTTGATGGCCATATTACAACTCTTCTAAGTTGTTTTGTTTTGTTTTTATTAGGAACTAATTTTGTTAAAGGTTTTGCTGCAACATTAGGTATTGGAGTCTTAATAAGCTTGTTTACTTCATTAAATTGTTCTAAAACTATTTTGCGATTTTTTACAACATATCAATCTTTAAGACAAAAAGATCTCTATCTACCCAGGAATGATTTTGCAAATTAAATTTTTATTTCTAATTTTCTCATGAAATACAATCTTGAACTAATAAAAAATAAAAGAAAGATAATTGGTTTTTCAACCGTTCTTATTTTGTTGAGTCTTTTAGGAATTTTATATTCTACTTTCAATACTTCTTATAAGAAACCTATAAATTTAGGCATGGATTTTGTTGGAGGTAATGAACTGAGAATAGAGAGAGTTTGTGAAGGGGAATGTTCTAATTTTTCCCCTGATTCAGTTTTAGAAAACTTAAGAGAGATTTCTAAAAATAAAAATGTTTTAAATAATATTAAATTACAATTTCAAAATAATAATAAATTAATTTCAATAAGAACACCTTATTTGAGTATAGAAGAATCAAATAATCTTATTACTAATCTTGATAATATTATTGGACCTCTAAATTATGAAAGTAAGGATTCAAGATTAATAGGTCCAAAGCTTGGGAAAAGATTACTTACTAATTGTGTTACTTCATTATTAGTTTCTTTATTTGCAATATCTTTATATATAACAATTAGATTTGATAAAAAATATGCATTATTTGCATTATTAGCTTTATTCCATGATTTATTAATTGTTTTCGGAATATTCTCTTGGTTGGGAATTATATTATCTGTCGAGGTAAATAGTTTATTTGCTGTTTCCTTGTTAACTATTGCTGGTTATTCTGTAAATGATACTGTTGTTATTTTTGATAGAATTCGTGAGAATTTAAAATCAAAGAAAGAAGGCTATAACGAAACTATTCAATTATCAGTAAACGAATCATTTAGGAGAACAACTTTTACCAGTATTACAACCATTATTCCATTATTAAGCATAATTTTGTTTGGATCTTACTCGCTATTTTGGTTTTCTTTAGCCTTATCATTTGGAATTATAGTTGGTAGTTATTCAAGTATTTTGTTGGCTCCATCTTTATTGCTTAAAGACTGAGTTTAAGCTTCTAATTTATGAAATTGAATTACTATTTGATAATTTTATTTTCTTTAGTTTTAATAGACCTTTCTACTGAGCTACGAATATTATTTGATCATTTTACTTTTAGTTCACTATATTTTGCTATTGGTAAACATCCTTTAGCTTTTTTTATACTTTTTTCCTACCCATATTTATATAAGAAATTAATTAAGTAGTTTTTAAATATCTTTAAATATCTTTAAATGATTCTTTTATTAAAACCTGTATTACTACAGCTAATGGAAGAGATAGTATTAAGCCTAATGGACCAAAAATGAAGGTGAATCCAAATTGTGATATTAATGTCAAACCAGGAAGTAAGTTTGCTTTTTTCTTCATAATAGATGGCATTATTATATAGCTTTCAATATTTTGAATGATTACATATGCTCCTAAAACGGCCAGTGGCTTCCAAAAATTATCTAGTAGTGCAATTGAAATTGGAAATATACCACTAATAACTGGTCCTATGTTTGGAATTATATTAAGAACCATTGCTATTAAGGCATTTGAAACAACATATTTGACATCTAATATAGATAAAACTATTAATGATAATAAACCTACTGATAATGAGCTTATGACCATAGAAAAGGTCCAATTTGCTAATGCAATATTGCATTTTTCCANAATNTTTCTAAATTTGTTGCGATAATTTTTTGGAATTAATAGAAGTATATTTTCTTTATATTGTTTTGGTTCAATAGAAATCATTAAACTCACTGCTAATACGAANATTAATTTCAAAAGACCTGAACCNAGATTCCCNGCTATATTTATTAAATTTTTAAAACTTTCTTGAATAGCTTTTGCAATAGTTGANGCATCTGGAATAGTNACTACATTATTNATAAGACTGAAAATGTCTATAACATTTTCTGATTGTTCACCATANAATAAANNATTAAATTTNTTCAGATTTGTATTAATCAAAATATTTATTTTTGATAAACCATTTGGAATATCAACTAGTATTTCATTGAATTCTTTTATAAACGGAGGCAATACAAGAATAAAAATAGTAAATACTATTACTGATATAACAGTTAAGACAAGAAATAAAGAAAGCGATCGCGGGATTTTTAAACCCTTTTGCATTTGATTACATAAATTACAAACAATATTTGAAATTACTAAAGAACAAATTATTAAAAGGAGAAAATCTCTCAAAGTCCATATTATTAACGAAGTGATTAAAATTACTACTAATTTGAAATATGATGAACTACTCAATTTTCAAAATATTCTACTTCTTCTCAGAATATCCTAATCCATTTGATTTGGCATAACTATTTGCAAATCTCATAAATCTATCAAAGTCTGATGTGTTCTTCCAAATATAAACTGCTTCTAAAAATATGGGTTCTCCATCAACAAACTTTACTTTAACTTCTCTAGTTAGTATTTCACCTTCGGAATCAATCATTCGCATACCTGTGATTTCACCGTCTGTAATTGAAGATAATGCCTGAGGTTTTTCAAACAAAAATAATGCTTGGCCGGTAGTACCATCTTTACTCCTAGTCAGTCTTATTTCAGGCACTACTGGTTCATCAGTTCCTTGATAAAATTGTATTTTTGCAGTTTTATTTGCTGTCATAATATTCTGATAATAATGTTTTATCTTAGGAGATATTTTTCACTTTTGTTTGCAATTATTTTATAAAACATCATTTATTAAATCTAGTATCCTTTCATCATATTTTCTGTCGGTTAGATCTAATAACTTTATATTTGTTTTACCAACCTTTTCAAATTCATAACACTTATCATAATAATCTAGAACTGATCTGCAAACTAGATCCCATTTCTCATTATTAATTGATTCAAGAGCTATTTTTGTTCTTTGAGGTCCTAATCTTTTTTTTATTCTTAATACAGATTCTTGAAGTTCCTCTTTACTAAAAAAACTATAAGTATCTATCAATTCTTCTAACCTGTTTGATTCGCTTCTTAAAATCTCAATTCTCCTTGAAGCTTTCATCTGATTAAAAAATTCATGTGGAATTTTGCATTTGCCAATATTTGAACTTTCAGCTTCTACAAAAATTTTATTAATCGATATGAAAGAATTTAATTTTTCAGCAATTTTATTTTCAAATTGTTCGTTTGAAGGTTGTTCTTTCATCCCTAGACCACCAAATGTACTTCCTCTATGACAAGCAAATCCTTCAAGATCTATAGTTTGATAATTATATTTCTCTAGTAATGTCAATAACTTTGTTTTCCCAGTACCTGTTTTGCCTCCAATAATTACAATATTCCACTTTTTTGAGAAACTATCTAATATCCATCTTCTATAGGTTTTGTATCCTCCTTTAAGCGTAATGGGATTAAATTTATATTTTTCTAGTAACCATGAAATACTTTGTGATCGCATACCTCCCCTAGAACAATATATTCTGATTGATAATTCATTATTTTTTATACCAAGTTTAGTTTTATGTGAGTCAATATTAATAAATAAATTATCAAGAAGTAATTCCATTTTTTTTTCTAAAAATTTTAATCCTTCTATTACAGCTTTTTCTCTTCCTTGTTTTTTATAAATTGTTCCGATTATTGATCTCTCTTCATTATCAAATAATGGAATATTTATAGAATTAGGCATGTGTCCTTTATAATATTCACTCGGGCTCCTAACATCTATAAGTGGTCCATTTAAACTTCTAAATTTATCTAGTTCTTTTCTTTTGAAATGCATGGATAGTTTTAATTTTTAGGATAATTTATTGAAAATGACTAACAAAGAACAAGATACCTACAGTAATGCTACATCAAATCTAATAAAAAAATTTGTAGATTCTAATCAAAGAAAAAGAATAAATTTATTAACTCAAATAGAAGCTGAAGTCGAAAATATTTTTAAACTAGGCCCTTCATTGTTCGAAATTTTTGATAATGATGGAGATGACTGGCCAGCTGGTTGGATATTGCAAATTTTAAAAAAATATAAGCCTGACTTCTTTAATAACACTAAGTTCAATAATTGGTTTAATACTTATTCTGATATTGATATCAATTATGAAGAATTACAATTAATGTTAGTGGAACAAAAATTTGAAGAGGCTGATAGATTAACAAGTTCATACCTGCGACAGTTGGCTGGCAAATTAGCTGAAAAACGTGGATATGTTTTCTACAGTGAGGTTAAGAACATGCCAAGTAAAGATCTTCAAACAATTGATAGATTATGGAATATATATTCTACTGGTAGATTTGGCTTTTCAATTCAAGCAAAAATTTTAAAATCAGTAGGAAAAAAATATGAATTATTGTGGCCTAAAATAGGCTGGAAAAAAGAAGGTTTATGGACACGATATCCTGCATCATTTTGCTGGTCATTAGATGCTCCTGATGGACATATGCCTTTAATAAATCAATTAAGAGGAGTAAGACTTATGGACTCAATACTAAGGCATCCAGCTATAGCTGAAAGACATAATAATATACTTTGAAATTTAGGTATTTAATAAGCTAAAATTTTAACTAGTATCAAAATATTATTATGTCCTTATTTCAGGGCAAAAATATTTTAAAAAAATTCTTTAAGAAGCCAAGAATTAATTGGTCAAATTATGAATTTCAATCTTCATTACAGTTAAGTGAATTTGTTGATCAATTATTAGAACCAGTTAATAAATCTCAATCAAGTTATCTTATCAAACTTGGCTTACATGAAGCTCTTGTAAATGCAGTTAAACATGGAAATAAATTAGATCCTCAAAAAAGTATTAGAGTCAGACGAATTATTACTCCTAATTGGTGTGTTTGGCAAATTCAGGATCAAGGTAATGGTTTAGAAATAAAAAAAAGAAACTACAAATTACCAAAAAAAATAAATAGTATAAATGGACGTGGACTATATATTATTCATGAATGTTTTGATGACATTAGATGGAGTAGTAAAGGCAATAGGCTTCAGTTGGCTTTAAAGAGGTGATTTTTACTCGGGCAAGGTTGATCCACGTTAATTTCTTTAAGCCATTTAATACTTTCTTCCATGTAGTCAATAGCCTCTTTCTCATTACAAGAAATAATTAATTGACATAATCCTGCTGAAATAAGTTCTGCCGATCTCTTATATTTATTTCCTTTTTCCTTATGCCATTTTGAATGATCAATTTTTAATTTACCATTAAGATTTTGAACAAGCTCAATAGTATCCTTATCCCAATATGTCATAGAAGTTTTTATTTACTTTACAGCAGACCATACTTTGGTCATGAAAAAAGAATTTGATTTCACATTTTTAAAACCTACTTCTTCAATTTTAGAGTTTATATCTTCCTTAATGTAATCACAATAGAATGGCTCATGAAAAGTTTTATAGAAATTTTCCATGATGGATATAAAGTCAGGAGAATCATTTATTTGAATCGAATCAGCTAGAACTAATGTTCCTCCTGGCTCAAGAACTCTAAAAAATTCATTTAATACTTTAGCTCTAATTGTTCTTGGTAATTCATGAAATAAATAAACACATGAAATGCATTGAAAGCTATTATCTTCAAATGGTAATTCTTCAGCATTAGCTTTAATTAGTTCAATTAAATCACCATCTAAATCCGAAATATATCTACTTGCCTCTTTTAGGTATGAATCGGATAAATCGATTCCTGTAATTTTTTCTTTAGGGAATGCTACTCTTAATTGCTTTAGCGTTCTTCCTGAACCAGTAGCCACATCAAGCATTTTTATAGAACTTTTCTTTCTATTACTAAAATATTCAAGACCTTCTTTTATTGGCTTTATTATTCTTCTCCTCATGGAGTCAGCACTTCCATTAAAAAGTATTTCAACTTGTAAGTCGTAGATACTAGCTGAAAAATCTGATAAATAACCATCTGTTTGATGATGAAAGTTTCTTAAGTAATATTGAGGATAATTATCTTTTTCAATTGATTTTGGAAGATCATCAAAGTTTTGTTTTCTGCGTCTTTCCCATGTAATAGGCATATCTAGCCAAATTTTAGGGTATTGAGTTAAATATCTAAGCCAAGGCTCATCAAACAATAATTTTTTTGGATAAATATTGTTTTCAGCGTCATTCCAATCTTCCTCTCTTAAGAGATCCATTGAATTTTGAATTTGTTGTAGAAGATTTTTATCAATATCAAAATTTTCAAGCTTTGAATCAGGAAGAATAAAATTCATTATCCTTGAACTTATTTGCTTATGCGCAAATCCAGCAATGCTTTTACTCTGTTGGAGCGTTTTATATGCAATTTTTGAAATAGATTCCCTAGCCATTTTTTAATATGTCTATATATATTCCAACAAAAAAAAAATCAATTTGAGAATATTTTGTGATAATTCTCAAATTGATTAAGGTTTGAACTGAGAGATATTCTACTTATGCGTCATAGTACATAAAGAACTCATGTGGATGTGGTCTTTGTCTTAATTGTTGTACCTCTTCGTATTTTATATCGATAAAGTTATCAATAAAGTCTTCAGTAAATACTCCGCCCGCCAACAAATAATCTTTGTCTGCTTTAAGTGCATTAAGTGAGTCATTAAGAGATGAAGGTACAGTATCAATTTTTGCAAGTTCCTCAGCTGGAAGCTCAAATAAATCAACATCTACACCATCACCAGGATCTATTTGATTTTTAATTCCATCTATGCCAGCAAGCATCATTACAGAAAAGGCTAAGTATGGATTTGCAAGTGCATCACCTGATCTGAATTCTAATCTTTTAGCTTTTGGGCTTGGTCCAGTTAAAGGTATTCTAACAGCTGCAGATCTGTTGCCCTCAGAATAAACTAGATTTACAGGTGCCTCAAATCCTGGAACTAATCTTTTATAACTATTTGTAGTTGGATTTGTAAATGCTAGGAACGAAGGAGCATGTTTTAGAATTCCACCAATATACCATCGAGCTGTTTGAGATAAATTAGCATACGCACCTTCACCAAAGAATAGTGGCTGTCCAGCCTTCCATAAACTTTGGTGAACATGCATTCCAGTTCCATTGTCGTTAAATACAGGCTTTGGCATAAAAGTAGCTGTTTTGCCGTACTTTTTAGCCACGTTTCTAACAACGTATTTGTACGTCATTACGTTATCTGCTGAATTTATCAAAGAATCAAATTTCATTCCAAGCTCGTGTTGGCCAGCACCAGCAACTTCATGGTGATGTTTTTCTGTTGGAATACCTAATTCACCCATTAAAAGAAGCATTTCAGATCTGATATCTTGTGCAGTATCATTTGGAGCTACTGGAAAATAACCTTCTTTGTATTGGATTTTATATCCCAAGTTTCCGCCTTCTTCTATTCTTCCAGTATTCCATGGAGCTTCTATTGTATCTACACTGTAAAAACAACCCCCTTCTTTAGAGTCATATCTAACATCATCAAATAAAAAGAATTCTGGTTCTGGTCCAAAGAATGCTGTATCAGCTATACCAGTAGAATCTAGGTATTTTAACGCTTTTTGAGCTAATGATCTTGGACATCTATCATAAGGCTCACCACTTCTTGGCTCTTGAATAGAGCAAATCATACTAAGAGTTTTATGTTTATAAAAAGGATCAATCCAGGCTGTGGTTGAATCAGGAACCATTGACATATCAGAGGCATTAATTGCTTTCCAACCCCTTATTGATGAACCATCAAATGCTAGACCCTCTGTAAATGATTCCTCCTCTATCATGTCTGACGTAAGAGTTAAATGTTGCCATTTTCCATGAATGTCTGTGAATTTTAAATCGATTAGTTCAATTCCTTCGTCTTTAATTTGACTTAAAACATCTTGTGGAGACTTAGACATAACTTTTGAGATACCTTCTATGAAATTAATAACTTGGTGATTCTTATTATGTATCAANGGTAACTTTTTTCAAGACTAGATGTCTTCTTTCAGTGTTTCAAGTTATAAGTTTAATAATTGTTTACTTAAATATTTAAATTGAATGAATTTCTCTAAATATTTATCGCTTATGTGATGAAATTAGTTTAATTTAAAAGTAATTGGATGTTAATGCTTTGACAGAGGCAAAACTTATTTCGACATTAAATGAAGAGAACTTATCTCATTTCTCCAAGACTTACGTTCCCTCTCGGCTTTTATTAGGACCTGGCCCTTCAAATGCACACCCAGAAGTATTAAATGCACTTTCTCTTAATCCTATTGGTCATTTAGATGAAGCATATATTTCATTGATGTCTGATGTGCAGCAACTCTTAAGGTATACCTGGCAGTGTAGTAATCGACTTACTCTTCCAATGAGTGGTACAGGTAGTGCAGCGATGGAGGCTTCAATAGCTAATTTTATAGAGGAGGGAGAAAAAATTCTTATTGCTAAAAAAGGATATTTTGGAGACAGACTAGTTGATATGGCTACAAGATATAAAGCTGATGTTTCCGTTATCGAAAAACCTTGGGGTGAGGCTTTTTCCTATGAAGAAATTAAGTATGAAATAGAGACCAAAAAACCAGCCATATTTGCTATTGTTCACGCCGAAACATCAAGCGGTGTTTTACAACCTCTAGATGGAATTGGAGATATATGTAAAAAAAATAATTGCTTGTTTTTAGTTGATGCAGTTACTTCGCTTGGCGCATTAGAACTATTGATTGATGAATGGAATATTGATTTGGCATATAGTTGTAGCCAGAAGGGATTAAGCTGTCCGCCAGGATTAAGTCCTTTTACTATGAATAAAAGAGCTGAAGATAAGCTTAGTTCAAGAAAAACAAAAGTCCCTAACTGGTATTTAGATTTATCTCTTTTAAATAAATATTGGGGATCTGACCGTGTTTATCACCATACAGCTCCCGTAAACATGAATTTTGCAATTCGTGAAGGCTTACGGTTAATTGCTAATGAAGGTTTAGAGAATGTTTGGAATAGACATAATATTAATGCAAAAAAACTATGGAATGGTTTAGAGAGTCTTGGCATGGAATTACATGTTTCAAAGGATTATAGATTGCCAACTCTAACAACAGTTAAGATTCCTCCAGCGGTTGACGGAGATGGATTTAGAAATCATCTATTACGAAATTTTGGAATAGAAATAGGAAATGGTCTTGGAGAATTATCTGGAAAGGTATGGCGTATAGGTCTAATGGGTTATAATTCAAGCGATGAGAATGTTGAAAGATTATTAAACCTTTTTGATACTGAATTAAAAAAATATTCTATTTTTGAATCCTCAACTTTTTGAACCAAATCTGTAAAATATGAGTGCATTCGTCTTCTAGAATGCCTCCAATTATTTCCATTTTGTGATGAGCACTTTCATGTTTTGACAAGTCAATTGAGCCACCTAATCCACCTCTTTTCTTATCGTATGCACCAAAAATAACTTTACCCATTCTCGCTTGAATAAGAGCAGAGGAACACATAGTACAAGGTTCTAAATTTGTGATTATGGTACATTCATTAAATCTCCAATCATTTTTTATTAGAGATGCCTGCCTAAGTGCCATTATTTCAGCATGACCCAATGGGTCTTTATTTATATTCCTCCTGTTAACCCCTCTTCCAATACATCTTCCTCTCTCATCTAAAATTATTGAAGAGATTGGCAACTCAACTTTTCCAATTTCTTTTGATCTTCTTAATATCGAATTCATCCACATAGTGTATTTTGAATTATTTTTTTCTTCTTGTTTATCCTTATTACTATTTCCATTTTCAAAAATATACCTCATTTACCAATATTGAGAATAAACTTATTAATAGATATCCTATCTGATGACTGAAGATTTAATTAATAATAAAGATATATATTTCCCTTCGTATTTAGGGACTAATGACAAATTGATTAATCTTCTGAATAAAGCAAGTCAAACTCTTTGTGATTGGTTCTCTAAAGCAGATAAAAATGGTCCTTTACCTTTTGATGAGAATTTCAAGTGCAATATGCCTGAGGAAGTTGGCAACTCTGCAGAAGTTTTGTTCTCTGAGATCGAATCTCTTTTGAATAATTCATTTAATCCCGTTCATCCTGGCTCTCTAGCTCACCTTGATCCACCACCTTTAATTTTCTCTATTTTAGGAGATTTAATTGCTGCTGGTTTAAATAATAATCTTCTTGCTTACGAGTTATCTCCAAGCGTTACTTTGCTTGAAGAATCTTTATGCAAATGGTTTGCAAAGAAAATAGGGTTTAATGATTCCTCAGGCGGTATAGCAGCTAGCGGAGGCACTTTAAGTAATTTGAATGCACTCATAGCAGCTAGAAATAATGCTGGATTGGGTTCAAATCCTAATTCTGTATTACTTATTAGTGAAGATGCTCATTCTTCTTTCATTAAATGTATAAGAATAATGGGTCTTGATGCTGCAAATCTTGTCAGGATTAAAACCGACAATCAAGGTCGTATGGATATAAACAATCTCAGAAAATCTTTAAATAAATGTTTAATAGAAAATAAAAAAATATTTGCTATAGTTGCTACCCTTGGAACAACAGTGAGAGGAGCCATTGATCCCATTAAAGAAATAAGTGAGATATGTAAAGAGAGAAATATATGGTTACATATTGATGGCTCAATTGGAGGTATTTTTGCTTTAAGTTCAATTCAAATAGAAGGTTTAAATAATATTAATCAGGCTAATTCGATAACGATAAATCCCCAGAAAATAATTGGAATAACAAAGACTTCATCTTTGTTATTGGTTGCAAATATGAATACTTTACAAAAGACCTTCTCTACTGGACTACCATACATATCATCTAAAGAAGATATTGTTAACAGAGGAGAAATAGGAATACAAGGTTCAAGACCTGCAGAGGTTATAAAACTATGGCTTGGGTTACGTTTTTTAGGACTGAATGGAATAGAAGATATATTAAAATCATCAATTAAGAGAAAGGATTTTTTTATAGATCATATTGTTAAAAATAAATTTGAAATATATTCAGGTCCATTGCATATTGTTTCATTCATACCTAAAGGACTTACAGCAAAAGATACAGATTTCTGGACTCATTCTAAAGTTAATGAACTAATGAAAAATAATTATATGCTTTCCAGACCAAAGTTTAAAGGTAAATATTATTTACGAGTCGTCATGGGGAACTACAATACAACAGATTCTCATATTGAAGAACTTTTGAGATTTTTGGACGCCTATCAATGAATATCGGTAGATCAAAGATTATTGCAATCATAACAGGGTTTATATCTATAGCCATTTGTATTGCTTACTTACTTTTAATAACTATTTTTGATTTCAGAACTTATCTTAATGATCAATTATTAAAAATTACATAGTGAATGGAGGCAAACTTTTCTTTGATTCAAGATACTTACTTATTTCAATTTTTGAAGTAGCTTCTTTTACAAAGTTATTTAAAATGTCTTCTCGCTTACTTATTTTGTATATCTTATCCACAACCTCCTGAATTCCACCATCTCCCCAATCTTGCCCATTTTTAAAATATTCAATCAAACTTAGTCCTACTATTTTTATTATCCAGCCTGCTGTAATTGATTGTATCGATTTAGATATTATTATTTTGGTCAAACTTGTAGCTAAAGCGTTAGAAATAATGGAGAGACCACCTTTTAGGATCCCTTGTTTAGCCAAAGCGCTTAGCAATGATTTTGATAAATCTTTTGCATCTTTTTTAGTAAGTTTAATTTCATATATCTTTGATAATTCCATTATCATTTGTAAATTAACCGAGGTGGTTGTAAGAAAATCTACAGCTGGAAGAGGATTAACTAGTATTACCCCTCCAGTTATCCACATATATTTTTTTATAACTTTGTTTGACATTAAATATCTTTGTTCTTCCAAGAAATTTTTACTCTTGATACCTAACTTATTCGAGCGAAAAAGTATATTATCTGCCAATAGCTCTTCCCCATTATTATCGAGAGTTTCAATTATTTCTTTAAATAAACTTCCTACCTCTGGATTTAAAATTAAGGCATCTGATTTTAGATAAGAAGATTGTTTAGGTAGTGCTATTGTTTGAACTACAGAAATTTTATTTTTTTTAGCAGAAGTTATAGAACTTATATTATTTTTGATGAGGTTGTTTTCATCTCTAGACCTTAAGTCGCATTTATTTAGAACTATTATTATTTTTTTGCCTATTTTCAATAATTCTTTAATTAAATAATTTTCATATTTGTTTATGTCTTGATCAACAACAAAAAGAATTAAGTCAGAATTTGTTGCTTGTAAAATTGTCGCCTTTTCTCTTTCTTCGCCTAACTTAGATGGTTCGAATAACCCTGGAGTATCAATTATATTAATGTTTCTTTTTAAGATTGGGATACGTATTTTATAGCTATTAATTTTCTTTGTTGTACCTATTTTTGCTGAAGTTTTTCCGACAATATTTTTCAATAAAGATCTTGCTATAGATGTTTTTCCTGAGGAACCTGCTCCAAAAAGAGTAACTTTATAATCCCCTGTTTTTAATTGAGACTTTAGTTTATTTTTTTGATAATTTAACAGTTCAACCTTTACTTGATCATTAATTTTTTCATTAATTTGTTCGATACCTTCCAAACTTATCTTGGCGGCACCATATGTATTTTTGAATGAAAGCGAATTCTTTTTATTTTTGAATATAACTTTATAAACTATTTTTTTAAATAACTTTTTATCAACATTATAAAATATATAAATAATAATTATTAAAAATAAAAACGTATAAATATTTATTATTCTTACTAATATCGAAATTAAGATATATATTAATAAAATAAAGAAAAAATATTTTGTATACTTTAATTTAGGGTATTTCATATTATCGTTTGTTTTTAAAAATGTTATATAATAAGAAAATAAAACCTATATTTATTGATATATCAGCAATATTAAATACTGGAAAATTTATAAAATTCAAATTTATAAAATCAATTACAAAACCTCTTAAAATCCTATCCATTCCATTACCAATAGTTCCGCCAAGAATAAAACTATATGAATATAGATCAATTGAGTTTAGGCTGTTTTTCCTTAATATTAAATAAGTAAGTAATATTGAAAAAATAATACTTATGCAAGATAAAAATATTCTATTGCCACTAAATATGTTAAATGCTGCACCGTAATTTTTTACAAAGTCTAATCTAAATAAAAGAAAATCTTTATTTAGAAATTTTTTATAATTATAAAACATTAAATATTTTGTAAATTGATCTAAGATAATAATAAAAATACTACAAGATATAAAATATAATTTTGTTTGATTTTTGTTAATCATTATTTGCTTTTCTTAAAATGTTTAATAGGTTTAATAAGTAATAAAAGTGGTAATAGCATTAAAAAATGATATCCAATTTTACCTAAAGAGTATTTCCCTAAATTATATAAAAATATATTAAAATTACTGAAAAATATAATCTGTATAAAGTTGTAAAATATTCCAGTTAAATGTAAAGCACATATTGCTATAAATCCTTTTATTAAAAAGTTGCCAAAATTTATTTTATTTCTCTTATTTAAATTATCAATTATTTTGATTAATGGATATAGACCTAACAAATAACCAAAATTTGGTGTGAGTAAATATCCTATTGAACCTCCTTGATGGAAGACTGGAACTATAAATAATCCTAAAAATATATAAATAAAAAATGCTTTTAAAACAACTTCCTTTTGAAAAATGAGTGTTAACAAAATTATAGTTGGAATTTGCCATGTGATAGGTATTTCAAAGCTATTTATAGATTTGTTGATAAGTTGTAGTGGTATATAAACAGGTAGCATCGTTGTTATTATTAGTGATTGAAGACTCACCAGTATCTCAATTAATTTATAAAAATTGAGCATGATTATAAATTCTATTTATAAACTTCTCAATGCAACAATTGGATCTAATTTAGAAGCTCTTTTTGCAGGTAAAACACCGAAGATTAAACCTATTGAGCCTGAAATGATCATCGTGGAAATAGTTGTTGTAATTCCTACAGATGCGGGAAGTGGTGTTATCAGAGATAAAAGAAAAACACCTGATAATCCAGTTGATGTTCCTATTAATCCTCCAATTGTAGATAAAATCAATGCCTCGATTAAAAATTGAATCAATATATCTGACTGTTTAGCTCCTATTGCTTTTCTAAGACCAATTTCTTCAGTCCTTTCGCTGACAGAAACGAGCATAATATTCATGATTCCTATTCCTCCAACCACTAAAGATACGGCCCCAATACCTGCCAATAAAAACGTGAGCCCACTTGTTATGTTAGTTACTATATTTAATGCATCTTCTTGTGATCTAACGGCAAAGTCATCATCTCTTATTATTTTATGTCTTTGTCTTAACAAGTTAGTAATTTGAAATTTAGCGGCACTGGTTGCATTTTTATTTATCGCTTCAACACTAATGAAGCTTAAACTTACACCATATGTAGGATCCTTCCCAGTAATCCTATTTACCATGGTGGTTAATGGAATATAAGCATTTTTGTCTTGATTACTTCCAAATACGGCACCTTTTGGTTTTAATGTTCCGATAATTTCATAAGTATGATCTTTAATTCTAATTTTTTTGCCAATTGATGAAGATATATCTTTGAAAAATTCGTCTTTAAGATCAGGACCTATTACTACGTAACTTCTTGCACTATTAACATCACTTTTTGTTATGAATCTTCCCTTATCTACTTCAAAGCTTCTTACATCAAGAAATTCAGGTGTAACTCCTGCAATTGATATATTTAGGCTTTTAGAATTTGATTGCACAATTTCGTTAGCAGAGATTTGAGGAGCAACTTTTTTAACTGTTGGGACCTGATTACTTATTGCTACTGCATCATCTAAAACAAGGTTTTTAGGAAATGAAATGCCTCTCCTTCTCGTGTCATTATTTCCAGGAACAATGAATAATACATTTGCGCCTAAATTACTTAATTGGTTTTTTGCTAATGTTTGAGCTCCTCTTCCGAGTCCAACAAGTGTAATAACTGATGCATTTCCTATAATTATCCCCAGCATTGTTAAAGAACTTCTCAACTTGTTTGATGTTAAAGTTTTTGTAGCCATTCCTAAGGCTTCTTTTATTGAAATATTCCTAGACATATTTATATTTATCTACTGCATCATCATCATCTTCAATTTGCCCCATGTATATTACACCCTCATTAAGCTGCAATGTAATAAGATCGCCATTACTAATTTGATGGTTATCCATTTTTTCTAAATTACAAATTGTAGAAATCTTTTTATTATTTTTGTTATACAAAGCATAAACTTTATCTACATTTTGATTTGTTACGATACCAGCGATGTTTTTACTGAGTGGAATATTTTCCATTAGTTCTTCTGGAACAAATATTATTTCTCCTGGACAAATTAAGGACATATCAAGATTATTTTTTATTATTCTTGCTTTACCTGTAACACCGATTTCCCCTATTGAAATTCCTCTTGTTACAATTTTCCTCACTAAACCGACTTTTATTAAATCTGTAGATCCGCTAATACCAGTTAATGTACCAGCAGTTTGAACTACTAAATCTCCTTGATTTAGGATCCCCATCTCCTGTGCAATTTGCATAGCCAAACTAAAGGTTTTAGCTGTTCTTTCATCATTTTTAACTACTATGGGAGTAACTCCCCAAACAAGTTGTAATCTTCTCGCTACACTCCTCTCTGTAGTTGTTGCCAAGATAGGTGTAGGTGGTCTAAATTTACTTACATTTCGAGCAGTAGAGCCTGATTTAGTTAATGGGATTATGGCTCCAGCTTCAAGTTGTCTAGCTATATTACTTACTGCTGCACTAATAGCATTTGGAATCGTACTTGGTAAGTGGCTCTCAATAGCTTTAAGCGGATAGTCCCTTTCAATTCTTCTTGCTATAGTTGCCATCGTTTGTACAGCCTCTACAGGATAATCACCAACTGCAGTTTCGTTTGAGAGCATTACCGCATCTGTTCCATCCAATATTGCATTGGCAACATCACTAACTTCGGCCCTTGTTGGTCTTGGATTCGAAGCCATAGAATCAAGCATTTGAGTAGCTGTAATTATTGGTATACCTAATGAATTAGCTTTTCTTATTAATTCCTTTTGTAAAAGGGGAACTTCTTCAGCAGGCATTTCAACTCCTAAATCACCTCTTGCGACCATAACACCATCACATAAGGGTAAAACAGTATCAATTTGATCAATTGCCTCAAATTTTTCTATTTTTGCGACTACAGGAGTTGAATGACCATTTTTGTTTATTAAATCTTTTATCTCGTTTATATCGGATGGATTTCTAACGAAACTTAGGGCTATCCAGTCAACTCCTTCAGATAAACCGAATTTTAAATCCTCTTTATCTTTTTCTGTTAATGCTTTTACGGATAATTGAACATCTGGGAAATTTACACCTTTATTATTTGAAAGTACCCCTCCAACAGTTACCAGACATTCTAAAAGATTAGCTTTTATATCTACTTTTTCTACAATCATTTCGATTTTGCCATCATCCAAAAGTATTCTTTTCCCTTCGCTAACTTCTTTAGAAAGTTTTTCGTAGGTAACATTGGCAATAGTTTTTGAACATTCAACCTCATTTGATGTGAGTGTAAATTTATCACCTTTTTTGACTTTTACTGGACCATCTTTAAAGCGACCTAATCTTATTTTTGGTCCTTGAAGATCTTGTAATATTCCAATATCTATATCTAACTTTTTTGATACTTCTCTTATGGTTTTTATCCTCTCAGCATGATCTTTATGATCTCCATGGGAGAAATTTAATCTGAATGTTGTTACTCCAGCCTTAATTAATTCTGTAATTATTTCTTCAGACTGGGTTGCAGGGCCAATTGTTGCAACTATTTTTGTTCTTCTTTTTAAATCAATATTCGACATATATAAATAATATTGCTAGATATAAATAAATTTACCATACCCAAAGTTAGTTGTTTAAGTCATGGATTTTAAAACGTATCAGAAAAAAGCAAGAGAAACAGCACAATACCCAAATCTAGGTTCAAATAATATTTATCCAACTCTTGGTTTAGTTGGCGAAGCTGGTGAGGTAGCAGAAAAAGTTAAAAAAGTAATTAGAGATAAAAATGGAATATTTGATGATGAATCAAAACTAGGTATTAAAAAAGAGTTAGGAGATGTTTTATGGTACATATCAAATCTTTGTACAGAATTAAATTTTAATTTGGATGAGGTTGCATTACAAAACTTAGAAAAATTAAAATTAAGAGCTTCTAAAGGTAAAATAAGTGGTTCCGGTGACGATCGATAATACTTAGCTATAACCTAAACTTGCATACTGAAGATTTGTAATTAAGTTTTGGATAACATTTAAAAGCAGAAAAGCTAATAAGGAAGAAATATCAAATCCACCTATTGGAGGAATAATACCCCTAAAAATGTTTAAATAAGGATCTGTGATAGAGGCTAATGCAGATAAAATTCCATTGCTCCAATCAATACCCGGAAACCATGTAAGTAAAATTCTTATTATTAATATGAAAGAATAAATTGATAAAGTTTGACCTAAAACTGCAAAAATCTCAGATAACATTATTATTTCGTAATTTTTTATTATTCTAACATTTACTTATTATTGCTGCTTATTTTTCGGCTTTCCTATTTTCGAGAGATATTCATTACTCACAGCAAAAGTTTGAAAAAACTTTTCAGATAATGATAACCAATATGATCTTCCATCTTTTTGCTTACGTTTAACAATAAACTTCTTTTCTATTAATTCTTTAATATGATCGTATGCCCCAGAGCCTCGAAGAAGTATAAGATCAGATTGCAGGATCTTTTTTTTAATGGCTATTGTTGCCAATGTCCTTAATTCTGATGTTCTTAACTCAGAAGGCAGTAAATCCTCGACAAAGTCATTAAGACTTGATTTTAACTCTAGAGAATAACTATTATTTAATTCATTTAATTCAATTGCGGAGTTTGGATTAGAGTATTTAATCTTTAGATTTTTAATTGAATCATTTATTGAGTTGATATCAGAATTAGTAATTTCTGAAAGATCTTTTTTTGTAATTGGCCTGCCTTTCAAATAAAGTACAGCCTCAATTTTAGTGACTAGAGCTATATCAGAAAGTTGCTTAGAAACTAGATCAGATTGATTAATTTTAGATACCTAAATCTTCCCTAATTTACCTTATATTTAATCTGATGCACCAAGGAATAATTTATAAGTATCGTTTTTAGTTTCATCCCAGTACTTATATCCTAAAATTTTTACAAAATTGTGCCACTCTATAATTTCATTTCTATCGATTAGAACTCCAATAACAATTTTTCCTACATCTGCACCATAATTTCTATAGTGAAATATACTTATAGACCAATTAGATTTCATATTATTTAAGAAATTTATTAATGCTCCGGGTCTCTCAGGAAATTCAAATCTGTATAACAATTCAACCAAATTGCTATTATTCATTTCTATGAAATTCTGTGGGAGCCTTCCCCCTACCATATGTCTGAGATGATTTTTAGATAATTCATCATCACTTATGTCGATGAATGGATACTGAGACTTTTTAAATTCATCTAATAGGTTTTTTTTATCAATTAATCCATAAACTTGTACCCCTACGAATATCTGCGCATTTATAGAATTAGACATTCGATAACTAAATTCAGTTAAATTTCTATTATTCAGCAACTTACAAAAATCAATTAAACTCCCAGCTCGTTCCGGTATCTCAACAGCCATCATTACCTCTTTACATTCTCCGAGCTCTGCTCTTTCTGCCACAAACCTAAGCCTCTCAAAGTTCATATTTGCACCACATGCTATGGCAACCAATTTTTTATTTGAATGATTACAATTCAAAA
>FUFK010075677.1_pt1 | contig 23564 bp, 20 predicted proteins | sample 1021851 | NCBI WGS metagenome assembly FUFK01 (sample SAMEA51879418, study PRJEB19060) | metagenome | reverse complement strand
GATTCTTATCTGCGAAAACTTTGTGTTTCCTGCCATTTAGGCAATGAAAGGAGAAAGCATGGTCAGTCGCTGAAAGACCGCGGNGGAGGTTGTGTGGCATGTCATCTGGAATATCCNCAACAGTCCGAAANAATAGATCATCCTCGACTTACGGTTGANGTGGACAANCGNCGCTGTTTTGGATGTCACAGTCGATCCGGGAGGATTTCCCTGAATTATCTCGGNCTNGCTGAGNTGGAAGAAGNNGATCCGGGAAGGCTCCAGGATTTTGGCCGGCTTCCGGACCGCCGGCTGGTGGAACGCAAAGCGGCGGACCTGCACAGCCTGGCAGGAATGGCCTGCATCGACTGCCACACCTCACGCGAGTTGATGGGTAACGGAACCCGTGGTGAGTCAGGAATCGACATCCAATGCCTGGATTGCCATCGTGCTGAACTGGCAAAGAAAACTTTGAACAAGTTAAAACCGGAGGAAAGCCTTTATGCCGCCCTGCAGCCGTGTCGATTCTTTTATTCCGATTCAGCCGAGGTGACAGTGACTCGCCGCCATGGTAGCGCATTGTATCATGTTCGTGAAAGCGTCTCGCCTGATGGGAACAAAAGACGCTTGCTGACGGGAAAGGTAAGCGGCAAAGAACTCGAAATTCCACTTTTCAAAAAAGGGTCCCATCACAACCTGAAGGGGCATGAAAGGCTGACTTGTGACAGTTGCCATGCCGCCTGGGCCCCCCAGTGTTATGGATGTCACATCGGTTTCGATGCCAACCAAAAACAGTGGGATCACCTGTTGGACCGGAAAACNCCCGGCCGNTGGATTGAAAGCCGATGGGCTGTNGAATCCGGTTTGCCGGCCCTNGGAGTTGATGAACAGGGGAGGATCACAACCTTTGTTCCCGGAATGAATTTAATCCTCGAAAAACCCGGTGCAGANAAAATCATCAGGCATCAACTCTTCTCTGCTTTGTCTCCACACACCACCAGACTTGAGGCAAGAAGCTGCGGGAGTTGTCATCGGAATGACCAGGCACTGGGAATCATTGATAAGCATGTAACCCACCCGGATCATCCGGAATGGATTTTACCCCGGGGCTGGATTGATGATGGGCAGGACAAACCCGGCGAGTCCAGCAACCCGAGAGCTAGAAGTCTCAATCTTTCAGAAATTCAGAAAATCCGTAGGGTTGGAAACTGTCTCCCTTGCCATCACCAGGAAGAAAGATTTTTCCAGGATTTCAAATCCTGGCGTTCCGATCTTCCNGAGGATCATCCTCCCCTCTGAAAANCAAAAACTTCAAAAGTTTAAGCGTTTAGTTTTGGTAGAGTTCAGNATGCTGTTCGCGGAGCAGTTTTTTCTGCACTTTTCCCATGCTGTTCCTGGGGAGTTCGGAAACAGGCAGGATCCGTTTGGGAAGTTTGAAAGATGCGAGCTTCGGGCGCAAATGCTCCAGGATGAGTTCTTCACTGAAAGTATTATGATTTGAAACAATGACGGCGGTGACGGCTTCACCGAAATCGGAATGAGACAAACCGAATACGGCCGATTCCTGCACGCCTTCGATTTGGTTCAGTTGGTCTTCGACTTCTTTTGGATAAACATTGAGACCCCCGCTGATGATCAGGTCTTTGCCCCGGCCGACGATGGAAAGGTAGCCCTGCTGGTCACGGCATGCCAGATCACCGGTGATGAAAAATCCATCTTCACGAAATTCCTCCNTGGTTTTCTCCGGAAGTTTCCAGTAACCCTTAAAAACATTGGGACCTTTGATTTCCAGGGTGCCGATTTCCCCATCCTTGAGTTCTTTCCCGGTCTCATCACTTACCCGGGCAGAAATGCCTTCCAGGGGAAATCCCACNGTTCCGGCAATCCGATTCCCGTTGTAGGGATTGGATGTGATCATACCTGCCTCGGTCATGCCGTAGCGCTCGAGAATCGTGTGTCCTGTTCGTTGACGGAATTGTTCAAAAGTTTCTTTGAGAAGAGGTGCAGAGCCTGAAACAAAAAGCCTCATCCGGGAACAACTTGCTTTTCCAAACGATTCTTCCTTGAGTAATCTCGTGTAGTGAGTGGGAACTCCCATAAATACCGAGGCTTCCCGAATTTTTTGACTCACCAGTTNTGGATCGTATTTGCGCATCCAAATCATTTTAGAACCATTCAACAAGGCGCAATGCAGAGCGACAAAAAGTCCATGCACGTGATAGATCGGCAATGAATGAAGAAGCACATCTCCTTCAACAAATCCCCACTGACGGTGGAGGGTCAGGGCATTGGAAGAGAGGTTATGATGGGTGATCATCGCNCCCTTGGAACGGCCGGTCGTTCCCGAGGTATAAAGCAGGGCGGCCAGGTCATCAGGCTCCCTTGAAACAACAGGTTCAGTTCCGGATTTCGGAAGCACTTCCTGAAGGTTTCCNCCACCNTCGGCGCCAAGNGTGAAAAGCGAGATNCCTTTTGCCGAACAGATCGGTTCCAGGGTGGTCTGCTTCTTNGGGTCACAGACNAAGATCCGGGGTTCTGCGTCCGATAAAAAGAATTCCAGTTCAGCAGGCTGATAGGCCGTGTTCAGGGGCAGGAAAATGGCTCCGCTTTTCAGGCTTGCCAGATAAAGGAAAACGACTTCCGGCGATTTTTCTGCCTGAACCACGACCCGATCACCGGGTTTGACTCCCAATCCAATCAGCCAGTCTGCATATCTTGCGGTTTGNTCTTCAANTTCCCCATAGGTCCAAATCCCCCGTTCATGACACTCGATGGCAACCGAGTCGGAAAATTCTTGAAAAGGTTTTGNTAACAGTTCGTAAAGGTTGGCAGACATCTCAACTTTCCAACAAAATATTGAATAAAAAATCCATCATTTCCTCTCTAACGATCCTGGGANTCTGAACATGGAAATCACTGTACTGAACTAAACTTCATTTGCGAATTGGGTTTCGTCCAGATCTTGGATTGAAATCCATCCAAAAACCAGCACCCAAATTCATTTTCCTGAATTGAAGCAAAAGGTTGAGGTAGAGATTAAGACAAAATTTCCATCGGGGAAACGCTGCGATGTTCCAAATCGCTGAGCAAGGCCGCATCAAGGATTCTTTGGATGAACGCGCCTTCCTGGAAATCNGGGAAAGCACTTTTTCCCTCGGCAATGGCATCGATGAATTGACCTGTCATCCACCCTTCTTTTCGGAAAACATCACGGTANGTGTCATGGACTTTGTCACGCCGGACCTGGCCCCAGATCCGTTCCGGNATCTCAAGCACTGAGACGGGGCCTTCACCAACTCGGGTTCCTGAAATCTGCTGGGTCTGNTCCCAGTCATTGTAACTATGGAGCGTTCCATCGGAGCCATGAAACTCCATCTGGTGGATTTGGGAAAAAGGAGTGGGCTCGTAGGCTAAAGTACTGGCGTGGACAACGCCCTGAGCCCCGTTTTCAAACTTCAGGCAGATCAGNGCCGTGTCGTCTGCTTTGGGATATTCCATTCCATCCGGGTCCAGATTGGGGCGGTTTACCAGTCGGTCCAATTGCGCCCGAACCTGGACTATTTCTCCAAACAGTAGACGGGCGATGTAGAGAAAGTGGGAGCCGATGTCACCNAGGGCTCCTGTNCCGCCCCGTCGGGTGTCAAACCGCCAGAGGTAGCCCGGCTTTCTTCCTCCACCCCCGTAATATCGCATGTTCAGGTGGTAGGGTTGGCCCAGGTAACCATCCATGATCAGTTCCCTCAAATAGCGGGTGGCCGGCATGAAACTGTAGGTGAAAGGAACCATGCTGACAACTCCCTGTTCCTTGGCCTTGGCGGCCATTCTTGCNGCTTCTGGAAAATTGAGACCAAGAGGTTTTTCACAGAGTACGTGAAGTCCGCGTTCCAGGGCTTTCAGGGTCAGCGGACAATGAGAGTCATTTCCGGTGGCAACAATCAGGGCATCGATTTCAGCCTTTTCAATCAATTCCTCTGCATTTTCATAATTTTTCCGGATTTCCCAACGTGAGGCGAAGGCCCGGGTGGTTTCAGGATTTCTCCCGGCGACGGCCTCAATCGAGGCTTTGGGGTGATTTTTCAAGGCAGGAAGATACATTGCGTCTGCCCACCAACTTGTTCCAAGAATTCCGACTCTGACTTGCTCCATCATGGTTCCTCAAAAAATATCCGGTTCCCGGGTTTCACCGGGTGTTCCGAGTAGAAAATCAAAATCGCAGCCGAGATTTGCCTGGCTGACGTGTTCCTGGTAAAGCCTCGCAAATCCTCTCCGGTATCGGGATTCCGGGAGCCTTCCATCGATTTTTTCTTTCTTCCAGTTCATCAGATTCGACGAGCAGGTCCAGTTTTCGTGCTTCGACATCAAGTTCGATCAGGTCCCCGTCTTCAACCAGAGCGAGGGGGCTGCCGAGGGCGCTTTCGGGGGAGACATGTAGGATGCAGGCNCCGTAACTCGTTCCGCTCATGCGTGCGTCTGAAATACGGACCATGTCNCGGATTCCCTGCTCCAGCAGTTTTTTGGGAATCGGCAACTGTCCCCATTCCGGCATTCCGGGAGCCCCGACAGGTCCCGCATTTTGGAGGATCAGGACTGAATTTGCATCGACCTCAAGATCATCGGAATCAATGCGGTTTTTGAGATCCTGGTAATTTTTGAAAACCACAGCAGGTCCCTTGTGTTTCCAGAGCCTTTGTTCGGCGGCAGTNGGTTTAATCACTGCTCCATCCGGAGCGAGACTGCCGCGCAGGATGGCCGTTCCTCCGGATCGCTGCACAGGATTGTCCAGATTGCGGATGACATCCTTTTCATAAATTTCTGCATTCCTGATGTTTTCTCCAAGACTTTTCCCGTTTACCGTCAANGCCTCGAGATGAAGGGATTCCTCCAATTGCTTGAGGAGAGCCCGCAGTCCTCCTGCATAGTAAAAGTCCTCCATCAGGTATTTCCCGGAAGGTCTCAGATTGAGAAGCAACGGGATCCCTGCGGAAACTCGATCAAAACTTTCCAGATTGAGCGGAATTTCAGAACGTCCTGCGAGGGCTGTGAGGTGAATGATCGCATTCGTCGAACCGCCAATGGCCATGTCCACCATGATCGCGTTTTCATAGGCTTGCATGGTTAAAATTTCCGAAGGAAGAAACTGCTCCCAAACCATTTCTACAATCCGCCTTCCGCTGAGGGTGCACATGCGCTGATGGGACGCATCGACTGCCGGGATCGAGGAGGCTCCGGGAAGGGACATTCCCAAGGCTTCAGCGAGGGACATCATGGTGGCCGCGGTTCCCATCGTCATACAGGTTCCTGGGGAACGGGCAATACCGTCTTCGATTTCGTTCCAACTGTCTTCATCCAGATTGCCGGCACGCCTTTCGGCCCAGTATTTCCAGACATCGGTCCCGCTGCCCANGGTTTCNCCGCGCCAGTGACCGCGAAGCATCGCTCCGCCNGGCACATAGATCGAAGGCAGGTTCATGCTGATGGCGCCCATCAGCACCCCTGGTGTCGTCTTGTCGCATCCTCCCATCAGGACTGCGCCGTCGATGGGATAACTCCGCAATAACTCTTCCGTTTCCATGGCGAGAAAGTTGCGGTACATCATCGTGGTCGGTTTCATCAACTGCTCCCCGAGCGAGAGGGCAGGTAATTCTACAGGAAAACCGCCTGCTTCCAGGATCCCGCGTTTGATGTCCTGAACCCGTTGGGGAAAATGGGTATGACAGGTGTTCATCTCGTTCCAGGGGTTGATGATGCCGATCACTGGTCTGCCTTTGAATTCGTCAAGNTGCAGTCCCATCTGCTTCACACGGGAACGGTGTCCGAAAGACCGCAAGTCATCCGGGCCAAACCAGCGCATGCTGCGCAACTCNTCTGCAGTTATTTTTTTNNNGGACATGGTTTTAGANAAAAATAGGATCAGAAAAATCTGAATTTGTACTTATTTTTAATCAAAAGATTATTGGAAAAATCCGTAGAATAGTCAAAATGCCGGTCGATGAGGCGAAGCTTCATTTTCAGCCGGGGAATGGCTTTCAAGANTTTTTTGATTTAGGAGATAATTTATCTATTGCTATTCAAAAACAGTTTGGATATCGTCATTGATCTCGTTGGGCCTTGCTTCAGCACATGGAGTGTCGGTTCAAACAAGAAGTCTGACGGGTTGAATTTTTAAACTTTGTCGGATTTCTTATGGAACGTGAACTTTATTTACCGATTGCACTGGTCTGGCTGATTGGCAGCATTGCTTTCAGTTGCATCGCCTGTTTGACCTGAACCCCAAGGTTCTCGGAAACGATTTCGGCTTCCGATTGCTCTCAATAACCTTCANTTTTAGGGATGGATTATCCGGAATGTGAAATCTGTTCCAAGCGGGTCTCCCGGATCCGACTTAATACTTGTTATCGGTGTCGTAAAATCATTTGCCGCANCTGTTATTCCAAAAGCAAAATCTCTTTCAACAAGAAAAGGACGATTTGCCGGCAATGCGAAGGTGCCTACAATTAAATCCTCTTTAATCTCTCTAGAATTCTTCGGTCCTAAAAAATGATCCGTNNATCATGNCGTTTTGGGGCGTGATACCAACTGGTAAAGTTTGGCATCGATAAACAGATCGAGCAGGTCCTGATCCACATGCTTGTCTTTGGCTTCAAAGCCCAGGATGTTCAGCGCTCTTTCCGGAGGCATCGATTTTTTGTAAGGACGGTCCCAGGCGGTCAAAGCATCATAGATATCGGCGATCGTCATCATCTTGGCCTGGACTGGNATTTGATCCGCATTCAGTTTTCTGGGNTAACCNCTGCCGTCCAGTTTTTCGTGATGGGCATAGGCAATGTCCGGAACACGGGAAAGTTCGTCAGACCAGGGAATGATGCTCAGAAAATTGAACGTATGGGTGACATGGGATTCAATCTCCTGGCGGTCTTTTTCATTCAGTGATCCTTTCGGAACCGATAGCGACCCCACTTCAAAACCATTCAGGTAGGGGGTTTGGATTCCTGAGGGATGCTGAAACAGTTTGCGGCCGATNTCCTGGAGCCGTTCAAACCCTCCCTGGGCCAGCACGGTGGGTTCGTTGGCCTTGATGATGAATTTCAGGGCGTCATCCAACTCATCAAGTTTTTCTTTCAGTTCCTGGGAATGATTCCCGTATTTCGCCAAGGCATCTTCCNTGGATTCCGCCATGAAGTATTCAAGCTGTTTTTTGGTCATTTCCAGTTCGATACCCTGNCGGATCATGCGGAAGCGGTCCATCACCGCCTGCTCTTCTTCAGGATAGAGTTTCTTGGATTTGACCAGGACCCGCTCCTGGACTCCGATTTTTCCAAAATCATGGAGCAGGGAGGCATAGCGAATTTCGTTCATCTGGTCATGGGTAAAACGCAGGGAACCAAAGGGTCCGCTATCCAGTTGATGGGCTGCTTCGGCCAGAGCGATGGTCAAGGTCGCGACGCGGCTTGAATGACCGGAAGTGGTAGGATCTCTTGATTCGATGGCCTTAACACTGGCATTGATGAATCCATCGAACAGGATCTGGATCGAATCGAAAAGTTCTGCGTTTTCAAGAGCGACCGCAGCCTGGGAGGCAACGGACTCCATTGCCTTGGCATCCGATTCTTCAAAGGCTTGAACCGCTTCATCCACACTTTCAATGCCATCAAGGATTTGATCTACATCATTTTTGCAGTTGATCAGTTGGATCACCCCAACCGCCTCTTGCCGATGGTTGAACATCGGGACGGTTAAGACGGAACGTGTTGTGTAATTGTATATCCGGTCAAATTCCTGACCGTACCATTTGATCCCGGAATCAGGTGGTATTTGATAAACATCTTCGATGTTGATAGAGGTGCGTTTCAGGATCGACTGTCCTAAAAGTGAGTGCTTTGGTTCCTGAATGCTGAGGACATGTTCCTGGGAAACATCCCTGGAAGTCATGTTCAGTACCTGGAGTTTCAGTTCCTTGTTTGCAAAAAAATCATCAGCATCGGCTGCATTTTCCGGAATTGGTTCAAGCAGGTAGAGGGCACCTCCATCGGCAGAAGTCAGACGTATCGATTTGGAAACCACCAGATGCAGCAGTTTTTTTAAATCCCTTTCGCTGGAAAGGAGCAACCCGATTTCATTCAACTCCTTCATCTGTTGCTCACGCCGTTTGATCCTGGAATCCATCAAGGACATTTCACGTCTTTTTTCAAGCCTGTGAAGACACTGTTGGAAAAGATAATTCCAGCGTCTTTTACTGATGGTGGCAGGGTTGACCCAGGCCATGACCACCTCAGAACTCGGAAGCGTTTTCCCGGTTTCACCATCCAGAAGGAATACTCCTGTAGTCAATTTCTGGGGAATTTTGAATTGGCGCCAACTTTCGAATGCTTCTTCATGAAGAACAACCAATTGGATGGCATGGCCGCATTCCATCATTTTTGGAGAAACCGTTTGATAATACTCGCAGGTCAGTTCCTGTTTGATTCCTTCAGGGATCTGGAAAAGAGGATTTTCCCTCAAATCTTCTGGAATCAGAATGTGACATGTAAAGGGTGTTTTCATCAGGACTTGTCTTTATGTAGGAATGAACCCTTCATCGTAGTGGANCTGAAGAATTTGGAAAGGTTCATTGAGATCAACCGATTGAAGCTTGTCACAGTTTCGAAGCTTGCGCAAGGGACAGTGATTCGTATGGGAAATGCAAGAATTTCCTCTCTATTTTAACCCATCGAATCATCTATGGATAAACAAAATTTCCTCATTGGGGAATGCTATCATCTTTAAAACTGCTTGAAGAACCTGCATGCTTTTGTTCTCTTTGAAGGAACATATCTTCAGAAAAAAATGAAATGAAATGGAATCGTGAAGATTTAAAGGCTTGGAGCAAAATCCCAACCCGCTGGATGGATGATGACATCTACGGTCATGTCAATAATGTTGTTTATTATTCCTATTTCGATACGGCGGTCAACGGCAACCTGATTCGGGCAACAGGACAAGACATCCGCAGTCAGGATGCAATCGGGATCGTTGTTGAAAGCGGATGCACCTTTCATCGGGAGTTGAGTTTCCCGCANGTCATTGAAGCAGGACTGCTTGTGGAAAAGATTGGAAACAGCAGTGTTACCTACCGAGTTGGACTTTTTATTGAAGAGGATTCGGAACCTGCCGCTTCAGGGCATTTTGTGCATGTCTATGTCGATCGTGAAAATCGCAGGCCTGTCCGAGTCCCTGAAAACATACGTCAAGCGCTAAGGCCGATTATGCTTGAGGACTGAGTATTTTTTTCATGATTTGAAAAAATTNGTTAAAAACCTTCCAGATGCGGACGCAGTTCCTTTTTATCCGTGATTCTTTGTTCCAAAAGCAATCCGGCAGTTTCCTTCATTCCCCGAAAATACACTCCTTCGACTCCTTCCAGTAAAGCNGGACCGCTGACATTTTCCCGGATGCGATCTCTAAGGTTTTGATCCAACTTCAGGATTTCNTAAAGCGGGGTTCTTCCGTGGTAACCTGTTCCACGGCAGTTTCTGCAGTTTTTCTCTCTCCGGTGATGTCGGCAGAGTCGGCGGACTAATTTTTGGGAAACGATCAGGTTCAGTGTTTCAGAAAGCAGGTCTGCGGAAATACCGAGGTTTTTTAAACGTTGGATGACCGTCAATGCGTCTCGGCTATGAAGGGTGGTGAGGACAAGATGTCCTGTCAATGCCGCTTTTACAGCAATTTCAGCGGTTTCTTCATCTCTGATTTCACCAATCAGGATCACATCAGGATCTTGCCTCAAGGCTGCACGAAGGGTTTTGGAAAAGTCGAGATCCTGATCGGGATCAATCGAGATCTGAGTGATTCCGGGAAGCTCATATTCNACCGGGTTTTCAATGGTCAGGATGTTCCTTGAGGGAGAATTGATGAGGTTCAGCATCGCGTAAAGGGTCGTGGTTTTACCGCTTCCTGTGGGGCCGACCATGATCACCATCCCGCTCGCGGCACGGCATGCATTTTTTAGCACGCTCAAATCCTCTTCAAAAAAACCCAATGCCTCCAGATTGTGGGTGACGGGAATCTGGTCCAACAGCCGCAGAACCATTTTCTCCCCTTTTTGAGCTGGAATGGTCGATATCCTGAGATCGAAATGGCTGTGGTTTTTGGCAAGGTAGGAATAGTGACCATCCTGTGGCTGTCTCTGAACAGCTATATCCATGTCTCCCAGTATTTTCATTCGGGAGAAGATCTGGGGACTCAGTTCCNTAGAAAGTTTTCCCATCTCCTGAAGCACACCGTCGATTCTGAAACGAACCCTGAGAAAATCCTTTTGGATTTCCAGGTGGATGTCTGATGCATTAAGGTTGATGGCTTTTTCAAGCAACCGTTGGATCAGCGAGGAAACGGTTTCCTTCGATTTTTCATCAGGGAGTTCTCNNTTCTTCCAGGAGACTGCTGATCTGATCCCGGGATGCAAGATACCAGTCTAGGTCTTCCCCGTAGTGAAATTCGAATTTTGAGATATCGAGCCAGTTTGAATTGATTCCAAGCAGCGCGCCATCCCTGTTTCCTGAAAGAATGGGGAGGATCTGAGTGGCTTCAAAAATGGTTTTCACCTGATCAACTTCAGGTCTTGTTTTTACCACCTGGGAAGCTTCCGAGAGCATTGGGATGCCGTACCTGGAAGAAAATAGTTTCAANAGTGAGTCTTCATCCAAAAGATTCATTTTGGATAGCCGCTGAANCTGTCCCATGTCGGACTTGACCCGGGAATTCTCGTTTGCTGAAGCNAGCACTTGAGGGTTCAGCAGGTTTTCTTCACAAACTCTTTCGATCAGTCTCATGTTCCCTAAACAGGAATAGATCCTGTTTTATGAATATTCAGAAAACAGTATTTAATGGCTGAATCAACCAGCCGGTTACGAATGAACGTAACGGCCCTGCAGGAGAGAGAAAATGGTTTTGGTTCCTGGGGTCAGGGAACCAGGGTGACCCGGTCTGGATAGCGCAGGTCGATGCTTTTGATTTCCGGATGTTCTTTGATCAGGCCGGGGAGCAGTTCTTCCAGCCTTTTTAAACGTTCGGCATACTGATCCCGGCCTAACTGAACCAGCACCGGTGAACTGAGTGGTTTTAGGCTCTTGTCTTTTTGCGCCACCTCCTTCCCCGATTCTTCGGCACTGAATCTCCAGCGCATCATCAGGTTGAGAGGGTCAGTCAGATCCAGTACCAGCCCCTTGGTACTAGACAAGCTTGGCAACAAAGGAGGAAGGTCCTCTAGATTTCCGGCAGAGGAAGGTTGAGTTTTTTCAGCCCAAGTTCCGACGGTCTCNAAAAACTGAAGGCCTCTTTCGAGTGCCAACGAATTCCATTTGACTCCGGAAGTGATGCCCGGATCAGAAAGTCCTTTGATCCGGGGGAAATCACGAAATTCCGGGGTAGCAATGACTCCTGCTGGAATCGATTTCAGTACAAGTTTTTCACGGTTCAGCAGCCAGTATTTGTCTGGGAGGTATTGATTTGGATCAGATTTTTCTACCAGCACGAAAGGATCCTGCTCGAAAAGCACCAGATGCAGGCTGCCNGGAAATTCTCTGCGGACATCCACTTTTTTTACAATAGGGTGGCTCTGTATGCGGCTTGCGACCAGGTAAGGGTCTAGGTCTGCGAGTAATATTCCGGGTTGCAGCCCGCTGATTTTAAGGACTTCGGCAGGCTCGAGCAGTTGGTTGCCGCTGATTCGCACATCTCTNANGGGCTGCTGGAAATAACTCCAACCGAGATAGGCCGTGCCTCCACTGAGCCAGAGCATTCCGGACAGGATCAGCATGCCGAAAACTTTGCGAATCCCATTCCTCAGCTTCAGTCTCAGCAGTTCCGGTTCAGGATGCTCCTTGAATGGATTGCGGAAAAAAGAAATCAGTTTCCTGCGGGGCCGGTCCTTGAGAACACTGGATTTTGCCTGGATGAAAGTACTTCCGCGGTCTTTACGGACACTGATGGAACTGGAACGTTGTCTGCGGTAGGGGGAGCGCCTGCTGCTATGTTGTTTCCAGTCCTGCATAATGCTTCGGTTCCGATTTGGAAAAGGGTTGTTTATTTCAACATAACACTTACTGCAGGATTTGCACCTCAGGAATCAAATCAATCTTATGATCCCTGTAGACCTGCTCCCGGATCTCGTCCATCAAGCCAAAAATATCATCCGAAGCGGCATCACCCAGATTGACAATGAAGTTCGCATGTTTGGGGCTGACCTGAGCCCTTCCGCGAACTTTACCTTTCAATCGGCTTAATTCAATCAGCCTTGCCGCATAATCCTGGGGAGGATTTTTAAAAACAGATCCGCAGCTTGGCTGGTTGTAGGGTTGTTTCTCCATCCTAAAGCGCTGACACTCCAATAATGTTTGTTTTACCTGTTGAGGGTCTTCCTCAGCAAGCTCAAAGNTTGCAGAGGTCACGACCCGGCCCTGTTTGGCGTCAAGTTCTGAAAAACGGTAGGCGAACTGAAAAGCGTCACGTTGATCCTGATGGACGATACCATCCAGATCCATCCAGCGGATGCTTCGGACAAATTCGCTGGTTTCTCCACCATGGGCTCCTGCATTGGTGGCTACGGCTCCGCCGATGGTTCCCGGAATACCGATCATGAATTCCATCCCGGACCACCCCTGACTAACGCATCGTTGTGCAAAAGTCACATCAGCCAGTGCTGCTCCGGCACAGACGGTTTGCGGATGCTCTTGGGGCTGCCAGCTTTTAAAATCCCCCGTGAGGTGAAGGATCACCCCTTCCCAGATTCGGTCATGNATCAGCAGGTTGGATCCTTTCCCAATCAGGAACCACGGAATATCATTTTTGTTTAAAAAGGGGAGCAGTCTGGCTAAGTCTTCCTCGGTTTCAACATCGACCAGACCACGTGAAGGCCCGCCAATTCTCCAGGTATTGAATCGTTTCAGGGATTCATTCCAGCGGACCCTTGAACCGAGTTTCAAATCTTCTAAAGCAGGGGCCCATTCCGGAATTTTGTTTTCATCATTCATGCCGGATCATTCCAGGTTTCAATAGGCGATCCGGAATGCAGCCCTTCGAGGTCATAATATTTTCGAATGACCGGATGGAAGACGTGAAGGATCACCTCACCATAATCCAACAGGATCCAGTTGCCTTCTCTTTCTCCTTCAACCCCCTGGGGACGGATACCGGTTTTTTTCAGCGATTCCAGAACACGCTCCGCGATGCCTCTGGAATGAAGATGAGACCTTCCTTCACAAATCAGAAGCAGGTCGGTCAGGGAAGATTTTCCCTGCAAATCAATACGGCATATTTGGAGTGCTTTGGCTTCCTGGAGTTGTTCCAGGATAAGGTCTGACAGGACTTTTGGGGTGCGGTCCTTTTCTTCAACAGAGACTGCTGAAGAGAGGTTTTTTTCGGAAGGGGCTGTGTTATTCAGATACGGACTCCTGGTTGAAGGATCGGTTTTGTCTGTGGCAAATTTAAGAGGTTTTTTAGCTCAATCTGCCCTGAAACATTTGGTTATTCCGCATATAGTCTTCAATAAACTGCATTGGTCTCATTTTTTCACGATTCCATTCCGGAGCCAACAATTCATTCCAGCGTGATGCAACCGCCGCAAGTCGGTGGACCGCCACAGAAGGATCCAGATATTCGAGAAAGAGTGCAACTTTGCGGGTGTATTCCTCGAGGCTCAGGGGNGCAAAATCCCCTTTACTGAAGATTTGTTCGAGTGGTGTTCCCTGAAGGACATGAAGATTGTGAAGTTTCACACCATCGATTTTTTTTGCGGATAGCACTCTGGCAGTTTCAATCAGTTGCTCATCCGTTTCTCCCGGAATCCCGAAGATCAGGTGAGTGCAGACATTTAATCCCGGAATTTCCTTCAGCTTGTCAATAGCGTCCAGGGAACATTGCGAGTCATGTCCGCGTGAAAGGAAGTCGAGTTGATCATCATCCAGGGTCTGGATTCCAAGTTCGACGGACAGATAAGTTCGTTCGGCGTATTCCTGGAAAAGCTTCAAGACTCTGCTGGGAAGGCAGTCAGGCCGTGTTCCCAGGACAATTCCCACCACATCNTTTTCCATCAGAGCAGCATCGAACCAATCTTGTAATTTCTGCACTCTGCCCAGGGTGTTGGTATAGGCCTGGAAATAGACGAGGAAACGCTCGGCCCGATAACGTTTGCGGATGGCTTCACGGTTGATTTTGATTTGTTCCGAAAGCGGTTTGTCACGTTCGAGATGGTAAGCCGCCGATCCCCACTCATCACAGAAACTGCAGATTTTGCTCCCGTTCAGACCCTCCCGGTTCGGGCAGGTCTCGGCGACCGAAACGCTGACTTTGAAAACCTTGGTTCCGAAACATTCACGATAATGCCGACTGATGGGATGATAGGGTTTCCCTTGCCAATCATGCTTCTTGTTTTTGGAAAAAGCAGCAGAGGATGAATCATGATGATTGATCCAGGCATCCGTTGCTTGTGGCGTATTTGCTAAAGAATTTTCTAACATCAGCATTCAGGAGGACGGGATCATTGGTTCGGGTTGGAATGGATGACCCAATCCTCCAGCAGGCTTTTACTCCGGTCGAATTCGATTTCCCTGCCATCCAGCATCATGTACATCACAGCGGTGTTGCCCAGGGTCAGTCGGAAACTTTCTTTCGCTTCCCAGATATAACTTTCTCCAGCATCGAACTGCACATCCAGATACTCATCACCATCCAATGCAATCGACATCCAGGTCCTTTCTGTGGCACTGATCAGCAGTTCCATTGGTGGAAGAGGCAGGGGTTTGTTTTCCTCTGGTTCGGTTACAAAGGATTGCATCGCTTCCCCTTCAGTTGACGATTCAGGAAGTTCCGGATTGGCAGGAGCACTTCCGGAATCAGCAGGAACTTCCGGATTATCCAAGGTTTCCCGGAGAAGTGGATCCTGGTTTGAATCCAGGGAATCTGCCCCGGCGGCTTCAATTTTAGGATCAAGGGTTTGGGCTGCAATGCTTTCCAAAACCTCAGAGGCTTGAGCTGGCAAGGCTGGAGATTCTTTACTTATCACCAATTCTTCTTCAGCCTGTGGCGTTGGCTGAGGCTCCTCGGTGATTTCCTGTTCTGCAACAGGGATGGGATCAGGGACGATTTCCGGTGCAAAATAATATGCGTATATCAGGTAGCCCGAGCCAAGTACAAAAAGCAGAACCGTGAAATACTTCAGAAAATTGGATTCCTCGGGAACCCTGCTTTTCTGGAACACCGGTTTAATTGCATTCTGTTTCAGTTCCGGGGTGTTCTGCAGGGGGGTGTCCATGGAATCATCCCAGAGCTTGAGATACCTCAGGTAGGAACGGATGAAACCNCGCATGAAGACCGGGGCAATCCCTTCCTCGGTTCGTCCCTCTTCGATCGCTTTCAGGATTTTTTCGTTGATCCGCAGGTAAGCAGAAACTTCTGAAATCGACCATCCGTTTTTTTCACGTTCGCTTCTTATCCGGTAGCCGATCTGACTCAAATCCGTCAGCGAAGACTCTGTCATTAAATCTTCAACCATGACTTTCCGTTGCGACCCTGGCCCCGAAACGTTCCAGAAAATGAGTAAAGGACATTTGCTGCCGATAATTATTTTGATAGAGCAAATGCATCGATACACTGATGATGGACGGAGGGTATTGGCGAATGCTGTACCCGCTGGCTTCATCGCCAAGCGCTTTTTCAGCAATTTTCCTGAAAGGCAGGTCCGCTTCAGGATGTTTCTTCAGCAATTCCCTTAATTCCATACAGATTCGATCATATTCGGTGTCGCTGATGATCGATTCGTCAAGTTTGTAATAAAGATAGGAATGGACCAGGAACTGACGCAGTCTTTGCTGCAACAGTGAATTCATGCACTCAGGGAAGGCTGCTTAAAAGGGATGTAAATTCATCACAAAAAAATATTTTATGTTCATCTGCTTGGCAAGTTCAAACTGGATGATGGAGAAGGGAAAGGGTTATCGGGCAGGTGAGAGACTCCCCCTGAAATTTTTTGAGGATAATATACTTTCGGCTCAGTTATTTTTTTCGTAANCCTGAATGGCCTCTTTCAGTTCATCAAATTCCTCGCAGCCAAAAAAACAGATGCTGTCCAACTTTGCGAGATGTTCTTTTGCTTTTTCAGGCTGTTTCAGTTTCAGGTAAAGTTCCCCAATGTATTCATGGGCTCCTTTATGNCGTGGGTCGAGNGACAATGCCTTTTCATAATAAACAAAGGCTTTATCGTTCATTTCCAAATTGCGATGACTATAGCCGAGTAAATTATAGACATCTGCGTTTTCAGGATCCGTTTCAACTGCTTTCAGCAAATACCGAATGGCTGCCTGGTAATCCTGATTCGCAACTTGTTCTTTCCCGTTAAGATAGTTCACATCCAAGGTGTCCGCTGAAGAAGATGAATCATCGGAATCGCTGCCTGCAGAAAACACGGAAGATGCAGAAAAAAGCATGATGAACGGCAAAACCCAGCACAAAATTCTGTAATTCATAAATCCTATTTAGAATAGTTGTTGAGTATAAATCATGTTGATGAAAGGGTAAAAGATGGTTGATGCATGCAAAACCCAAAAGACTTACAATCGCCCGCTTGAAGGATGACCATGATTCAAATGCTTTCAACAATCCAAAAAAATTAAACTTGACCCTATCCCTTCAAATTCTATTTCCTAACCTTTGTCATTTGACCATGTCAAGTCCAAGTCTCGGACAAACATCTCNAACAGCCTATTCCGGAAGCCAGTGGTCAGCTATTGGAAACAGGGTAATGCCAATGAGCCCGACGGAGTTCAGACGATGATGAAATCTTCGTTCATTCTCGAAACNCAAGAACTGGGACGCCGGCTGGAAAACCGCTGGATCTGGAAGGATCTCAACCTCAAGGTAGAGGCAGGGTCGAGGATCGTNCTTAAGGGGCCCACCGGGTCCGGAAAAACATTGCTTCTTCGGGTATTGGCAGGATTGGAAAACCCGGACCATGGAAAGGTGTTTTTTCAGGAACGGGATCAAAATCAATGGAAGATGCCGGAATACCGGACTCAAGTCGCGCTTCTTCCCCAGCGTCCTGCGTTTCAGGAAGGAAGCGTCGATCAGAATTGGCGGATGCCGTTCGATTTCCGGGAACGAAGCAATCAACACTTTGATTCCTCACGGTTCAAGCCATGGNTCGAGATGCTCGAACTTCCAACCGATTTTGCCCGTAAACAGACTGCGGAACTTTCAGGNGGAGAAAGACAGTTGGCCGCACTTTTNNGGATGCTCCAGTTTGATCCCCATTTGCTTCTCCTGGATGAACCTGCCTCAGCCCTGGACGAGTCAAAATCGAAGAAGATGGAAGAACTTTTGAACGACTGGCAGAAGCAGGTTTCCGGACGAACCTGGATCTGGGTGTCACATGATTCCCGTCAGGCAGAGCGGGTTGGGGATGAGGTGCTGGAATTAGGAGCAGTTTCCTGATGCCTTTGGAACCCGACTCCACCCTGATTTCCAGCGGATCCTATCTGGTGCTGAGCGGTTTCCAGGTTCTACTCGGTTCCTGTTTGCTGATTTTTTCGCTGTTGCTTTCACTGTTGCTCCGCCTGCAGTTGGAACGTTCCATGGGCATTGCCGCGCTAAGGATGGTGGTTCAGTTGCTGTTGGTAGGATTGGTGATGGACTGGATTTTTTCCAGGCAGCATCCATGGCTGATCCTGCTGATGGCTGTCGTGATGGCCTCGATTGCAGCAGCAAGTGCGTCAAGCCGTCCGAAACGACGCTACCCGGGCATCTACTGGAATTGCCTGATCTCGATCCTGGCATCTTCCTTTCTTGTCACCGGGCTGGCCTTGACCGGAATTTTCCAGCTTCAACCCTGGTTTACACCGCAATACCTGATTCCGTTGCTGGGGATGGTGCTGGGCAACACGCTCAACGGCATCTCCCTGGCCCTCGACCGTTTTCTGGATGATCTTCAAAAACAGCGGGATCTGGTGGAAACCCGCCTTTGCCTCGGGGCGAGTGCCTGGGAGGCTTCCCATGACCTGCTGCGAAGTGCGTTGAGAACCGGTCTGATTCCGAGCATCAACTCGATGGCAGTGATGGGGGTTGTCAGCCTGCCCGGGATGATGACNGGGCAGATCCTGGCCGGGGTCAGTCCCGGAGAAGCAGTACGCTACCAGATGGTGATTGTTTTTATGATTACCGCCGCGGCAACCCTGGGTACCGTCATTGTCCTTCTGCTTGCTTTCCGCATGCTTTTTTCAGCCAGACACCAACTCCTGCTCAACCGCCTGAGCACGAAACAAGACTGAGTAACCATCAATTTAAATGGTGCCTGGCTCCTTTAATCTATGATTTGGTGTTCTAAAAAGAGGCTGACTATGGTTATTTCAGAAATTCCTGATGAGCTTCCTGAGCAGGCTAANAGCAACCGTATCCTGTCCTTGACGGTCACTTTCCGATGCAGAATAGTGTGGCAAGNNATGCATNNAAAATGATCAANAAANTCAANTTAATGAAAATGNGGAACAGATGGATGAAAGCACTAAGGCGACATTTGGCGGAGGCTGTTTCTGGTGCCTGGAAGCGGTTTTCCAACAAGTAACGGGGGTCATCAAGGTGGTTTCCGGATACGCTGGCGGAGCATCACCGAATCCAAGTTACGAAGCGGTCTGCAGCGGGTTGACCGGCCACGCGGAAGTGGTACAAATCGAATATGATCCGGGACAGACNGACTTTAGGACTCTGCTGGACTGGTTCTGGCGTTGCCATGATCCCACGACCCTCAACCGGCAGGGAGCCGATGTCGGAACCCAATACCGTTCGGTGATCTTCTGCCATGATGAAGAACAATTGGAACATGCCCGGACGGCCAAGCAAGATTTGGAAAGTTCCGGAATGTTCAGGGACCCCGTGGTGACTGAAATCAGCATGATCCCGGAATTCTATCCTGCGGAGGATTATCACCAGAATTACTACCAGGAAAATTCCGGGGCAGGCTATTGCCAATTTGTCATCCGCCCGAAGATGCAGAAGCTCGGTTTTGAGTAGTTGTCAGGGTTAAAACTCTGATTTCCCGNAAACCNTAATNGAAGGCTCCGCGTAGTGCTGAACACGCTTGAAAAGTTGTTTCAGAAAAAAGCTTCAGCGAACCCNGGCTGGAGCCTCAGCCATTGCTTTGCCTGTTCCCAACGAATTCNNAAAGGNATGCTTTTCCAGGAGGATCAGGTGGCATTTTGTGAAAGGTGTTTTCACTCGACTCCCTGCTGGTGTTGTCATCTTCCATGCGGTCCGCTGCATCGGCGGTTGAGTGACGAACGCATTGTCTGCCAGCATTGTTATGGAACAGCCCTGCTCAGCCCCCGGCAGCTAGGACCGCTTTATGAGGGCACCATCCGTTTTTTCCAAAAACAGATGAAGATGCGATTGAAAACCCGTCCGCGCTTGAAGGTCACAGACCAGCGCTTTCTGCTGAAGGAATTCGGAATTGCAGACCACACCTTCGGGCTTTATACCGANTCTGCGGAGGAAGAAACGATTTTCATCATCACCGGCATCGCGGAAGACCGGGCGTGGATTACCCTTGCCCATGAACTGACCCATTTCTGGCAGAAAAGAAACTGCCCGAATCCGCAGGATTTAGCACTTTTAGAAGGATTTGCCGAATGGACCGCCTACAAACTGGCGGAACATCATGAANTGTATCGGGCGATGCTCTCAATGCGNCGTAATGTTGCNGAACCNTACCANACCGGACTTCATACTCTGCTGGCTCTNGANCAGAAGCTTGGAGTCCAGGGGGTGATTCAATTTGCCANAACGGAAACGGGTTGGAACTGATATTTGAGGATGTTGCTCAAACTTTATAGGCTGGATCAAAAAAAGGATGATAAAATCACCATTTAGAAACAATGTCTAATACGAACGAAGAAGAGTCACTCTTTAGTGAACTTGGGAAATTTGAGGAACTCCAATCGCCTTTCCACCTTTTCCCGGTGCTCCATCGCGAACTNGAGAGCCTGAACCGTCTCAAGCGAAACCGGGAAAAATCGGTGCTGGTCTCCAGCGTCCTCAGCGGTCTTCATCTTGGGAATGATTCCCAGAACCAGGAAGAAACCCTTGATCTGAGTGGNACCCGTTTGGGNAACCATCTGGAGAACCCGGAAGCAAAACANCTCTGCTCGAAATTGGCTTCNAATCCGATGGATTCCTCAAGCCGCCAGGAACTGTTGGGTATGTTGTTAGAACAAAGAGAAAGTGCGAATCTGCAAATGAGCCGGGACGGGTATCTGTTGTCCATGTTTGAGTTGGAGAGTCCTCAGCTTAATTCTGAAAAAATCAATACTGCACTATATTGCCAGGAACTTTACCTCATCAGGTTACATGAGAAACTGAGGGAGATGGCACTTAAATTCAGCCAGAAAGTTCAGGGGGACGGATCGGAAAAAGATAATGAACTGAGGGAAAAAGCCAACGAACTNAAGCAGGGAATCACCTACATCCAGAATTGCTCTTCGATCCTGAAAACAACGCCATTGACCAAAAAATTTGAACTGGATTTACGTCCTGGAAAGGTCGGTAAAAANATATCGAACAAAGAGCTTTCAGAAGGATACGATCCTTTTAGCCGCAGGCTGAGTCACCTCCCACTGGTGGACATATCATTGAACCAGATGCTGGAAATCATGCGTCTTCTGGAAAGGAACAATCCTCTGGTGGGCTATCACCAATCCTTGAAACATGAGATCCTTGCCCGACTGGCTTTTGCCGATGCGCTTTTGACCAAAGATTCAAAAAAAGAAAGGGAAGGTGCGGATCAGTTTTCCAAGGCACTGATTGCAGTTCAACAGGCAATGGCACTGGTTGGNTACGCCCCGAACCGTTCGGTAGAAATAGCAACCGTNGTCCGCTTCGGACAGATTGTTTACATGGTTGCGAAAATTTACCGTTTACATCAAATNCCTCTTCCGAAAGGACATCAGGAATTGATGAATAAAGCCGTTCGTGCGTTGCAAAAAGTTTCGGAAGATAAGAACGCNAAGATCATTCAACAGAATTTACTCAATTTCAAAGAGCAATCCNGAAGNTGAAGTTCCACTTTTTATAAGCCTTTTTCCCAAAATGGGTTTAAACATTTCAGCCTAGTGAATGTGCAGCTTCACTCAATTCGCGAAGCTTCTTCAAACTCAGGTCTCTTCCCAAAATTCCAAGTCCGCAGTCAGGCGCCGCCATCAACCTGGAGGGTTCAATGTGTTCCAATGCCTGTTTGAGACGGGTACGGATTTCCTCGGCACTTTCAACCTGACTTTTTGCAATCGCGACAACTCCGAGTAAAACCGTGGTATTGCTGAATTCCTCAAGCAACTTGAGATCATTATGCCGGTGTGCGTCTTCAAGGGAAACAGCCATCACCGATGATTCATCCAGGGTTTTCGCAATTTTCCAGTAGGAGTCCAGAGGAGCTTTCGGATAATCTTCGACGTCGATTCGGTCAGGATACCCGCAGCACATGTGCACCGTCCGGGTGACTTCGGCAGGACAGTTGTGAAATGCACGTTCCAGGTTTTCAATTCCAAATTCCAAAGCCCTTTCCGGGTAACGCGCAAATAACGGTTCATCGATCTGAATGTGTTGACAGCCGGCTTCGGCAAGATTCAGCACTTCCTGGTTGAGTGCAGCNGCAACGTCCTGGCCGAATGTTTTAAGGTCTCCGTAATAATCGTCTGCCAAAGTGTCAGCAACGGTCANGGGACCAGGCATGGTGATCTTGACCGGATGCTCCGTGGCCTGTTGGGCNCGTTTCCAGTCCTCGGTGAGGAAAAGGTCCCTGGGTTTAACTGGGCCGCGAACCGTCGGCAATTTGGCCGTGTAATTACCTGTCCGAACTTGCCGTTCGGTGAGACCGACAAAGTCGATGTTTTCCAAATGTCGGCAATGGTAGTGGATATAATTTTCCCGGGCTATTTCTCCATCAGTGGGAATATCGATGCCTGCATTCACCTGATCCAAAACCGCCTCCCGGGTTCCTCGATTGAGAATTTCAATGGCTTCCTCTCCCATTGCATCCATGGCTTCGGCCCAGCCGGAAGTGGGATCCGGGGTGTCCAAATCCTCAAACCAATCGGGTAAGTTCACGTAATCCGGTTTAGGGTAAGCGCCGATACAGGTGGTCAATAATCCCATGGTGACTCTCCTTGAAGGGTTTTGAATTTAAGATTTAAGTGAAGTTTTATTGAACGTCCATGCTCCNTAAACCGTTTACGATTTCGGTGTAAAANGGCATTTCNGGATTAAGCTGACCGTGTCTGATCAGGAAATCGAGCATGACCAGATTGCAATTGAGTTTGATCTCTTCGGTCTCCGCAATCAGGGTTTCGACTTTGCTGAAGCTTTTTTTGAAAAACGATTCCACTTCCCCATCCTTGTTGCAAGGCACGAAATCTTCAGGAAGGATCAGGTCATAACAAAAAAGCAGATCCCGTTTGATTCTTCCACGGTATTCCATGAACAGGGAAACCTGTCCGCAGGGTCGGGCTTTGCAGGCCAATTGTTCAGGAATTCCTGCTTCTTCAAAACATTCACGGATCATCACCTGGTCGGCGGATATTCCTGCAGTCAGCCCGCCTGCTACAAGGTGATCCATTGCACCGGGATATTGCGGACGGTCTTTGGCACGCCTGGCCAGCCAGAGCAGTTTATTTTCAGGATCTCCAGCAATTCCGTTCAAATGCACGCCATAGCTGGTAATTCCGAATAGGGAAGCGGCAGCACGTTCCAAAAAGAAGACNGGTTCTGCGGTATAACGGCTNGAAACCCGGTACCATTCGTCACGCCAACCCGGAATCCGGCCCAGGGACTCCCATTCCTGAAGAACCTCCGCAACAGCCCTGGTTCTGGAGTCCGGGTTTTGCAGCCCTGGATGCAATGAAATGCTTTGTTCGTCGCATTCAAAAACCTCCGGTACCTGTTGGAACCAGGAAAGGCATTCAAGGGGAATCCAGCCAAGTGCCTGACTTTCACAATAGAAGGGAATGAAGTTTTTCAGGTTTTTCTGCTGGAACTGTCTCACGCGTTGGAGCAGTGCCATTCCTCTTNCATGGAGCGGTGACTTTACATCAGAAGATCCTGTCAAAGTTTCGTTCATCTCTNTTTTGATTAAAAACAGGATAGTTTTAAATTTTCCAAAATTTATCCCGAAATGATGGAAGATGCACTGCTGAAATGGTCGGGGTTATCCTGAATAAAGAGGAAGGCCGTTGATGCGTTTCAATCAGNCTTGAGCTTTTTCCAACTCAAGTCAGGCTTGAGAAAAAGGGATGGGAAAAGTTTTTTCCGGTTTTTTAAATCNGCGTCCTCATATCACTTTCCATGCAAAGAAAATCCTCGGAATCAGTTCTGATTGATTTGGCCCGGCAAAGTTTAGTTGAGTTTTTTGTAGGCGGGGACCAAGAGGATCAGGAATTTCCGGTGGACGATGAAACCGTGAGTGGCGTTTTCGTCACCCTCAAACGCGATGGGATGCTTCGGGGATGTCGGGGGTGTGTCGAAGGGACCTACCCTCTCCGGAAAACCATTTGGGAGGTTTCACGCAGCAGCGCCTTCGACGA
>FUFK010071158.1_pt1 | contig 23565 bp, 21 predicted proteins | sample 1021851 | NCBI WGS metagenome assembly FUFK01 (sample SAMEA51879418, study PRJEB19060) | metagenome | reverse complement strand
TTTTATATGAGCGGGAGACCGGGTTCGAACCGGCGACATTCAGCTTGGAAGGCTGACGCTCTACCAACTGAGCTACTCCCGCAAAAAAAATTTTATTTATTTTAACAAATAAATTTCTATCATTGAATTTAACTATAAAATTGATTAAATCAAACGAGCTTTTATTTTTAAGAAGTAAAATTCTTAGAAATAACCTAGATCCAAATAAATGTAGATTTATGGGAGATGATTTTATTGANNCTTATCACTTTGGAGCNTNTAATTCAAATAGTCTTNTNGGTGGAGTAACTATAATAAATAATAAATGTGAGAAAATGAAAATTGAAAATTGTTACCAAATGAGGGGACTATGTGTTGATGACTCATTTCAAAATAGAGGAATTGGAAAAAAACTTGTTAAAAAAGTTGAGGAAAAGTTAAAAAAATTAAAAATTGATAATGTTTGGATGAATGCTAGAGAATCTGCTATTCAATTTTATTTAAATTTAAATTATACAAACACAAATATTAAGTACTCTATTGGGCAAATTGGTCTTCATTTTCTAATGTATAAAAAACTATGATAGATTATAAATTAGTATGTTTGATATTCTTAGCTTTTGGATTTAATACAGTGAAATCTCAAAATATTAATTATAAAACGTTGTTAGGAATTGAGCATTCCAATTTAGTAGGTGATTCATTAAAACTGGAGAATAACACATTCATTGCATTTGAAAAAATGAAAAAAGCAGCTTTAAATGATGGAATAAAAATAAAAGTTGTTTCAGGATTTCGTGATTTTAAAAGACAAAAAGAAATATGGAATAATAAATTTTTAAAATTTACCAAAGAGAATAACTTTAGTGGGATTGATGCCATAAATGAAATTATTCGTTTTTCAACTATTCCAGGTACNTCAAGACACCACTGGGGAACTGAAATTGATGTAATAGATGAAAAATATAAAAATGAAAAAAATCCATTGATGTCAGATAAATATGAAAAAGATGGAATTTTTTCAAAATTAAAAAAGTGGATGGATGAAAATTCAGAAAAATTTGGTTTTTACCTAGTTTACACTAACAATCCAAACAGAGNAGGTTTTGAATATGAGCCTTGGCATTATACTTATCTGCCAATTTCAAAAAAATATCTTAATGAATTTTTAAAAATTGATATAATTGAAATAATATCAAAAATTGATATTGAGGGTAAAGATTTATTTACTAAAAATTTTATTGAAGATTATTTCAATAATAATATTCTACAAATTAATCCTGATTTGAAATAATATTTAATAACTAAATTTGCAGATATAAAATAGTTTGAAAAAGCAAAAGAAATTAATCCTCTTAATTCTAGATGGCTGGGGTATTTCAGATGATAAAAAAACATCTGCTATAGCTAATGCTAATACTCCTTATTATGATTACTTGATTGAAAATTATCCTAATGCTAAACTAAAAACACATGGTGAAAGTGTAGGCCTTCCTAAAAATCAAATGGGAAATAGTGAAGTTGGCCATATTAANATAGGTGCTGGAAGAGTTGTNTTTCAGGAGCTAGCAAAAATTAATAATGATATAAATAATGGGACTTTTAAAGAAAATCAAAAATTGAATGAAGAGATTGATCGGGCTATTTTAAATAATAAAAATATTCACCTAATTGGATTAACTTCTTATGGTGGTGTTCACTCTCATATATCACATCTATTTGAGATCATCAATGTTTTAGAGGAAAAAAATGCAAAAAATTCTTTCATCCATGCATTCACTGATGGAAGAGATGTTGATCCAAAATCAGGTATTAAAAATATTCAAGAAGTTCTAAATTTTATANAAGATAAAAATATTGAATTAGCNTCAGTTTGTGGAAGATACTACTCAATGGACAGAGANAAAAGATGGAGTCGTATAAAAANGGCTTNCGATCTNTTGGTTCATGGTATTGGTAAAAATTCAATATCAGCANTAAATTCAATNCNAGAAAGTTATAATNNAGGTATTACNGATGAATTTATAGAGCCAATAGTNATNATGAATGGAGATAAACCNATGGCTCAAATCAAAGATGGAGATCTTGTTATCTTTTTTAATTTCAGAACTGATAGGGGAAGACAACTAACCGAAGTTTTGACTCAATATGATTTAGATGATTTTGATTTAAAAAAAATGAATTTAAATTTTCTGACAATGACAAAATATAATGATGAATATCATGGTATTTCAACAATTTATGAAAATGAAAATTTAAAAGATACACTTGGAGAAGTTTTAGCAAGTAATAATATTAATCAAATAAGAATTGCTGAGACTGAAAAATATCCACATGTTACATTCTTTTTTAATGGTGGCTCTGAAGAAGAATTTAGAAATGAAAAAAGAATTCTGTGTCAATCTCCAAAAGTTGCAACATATGATTTAAAGCCTGAAATGAGTGCTAATAATATTACAAAAGCAATAATTCCAGAGATTAATAATATTAATACTGACTTTATCTGCTTGAATTTTGCAAATCCTGATATGGTTGGTCATACAGGTAATTTTAGTGCAGCTGTAAAAGCTTGTGAAACCGTAGATAAATGTACTAAAGCAGTTGTTACAGAAGCAATTAAAAATAAATACTCAGTAATGATAATTGCAGATCATGGCAACAGTGATATGATGATAAATGAAGATGGCAGTCCCAATACTGCTCATACAATAAATCCTGTACCAATTATCGTTATTGATGAAAATGTAGCTAAAGTAAAAGATGGGATACTTGCAGACATAGCTCCAACAATTTTAAAAATTATGAATATAAATAAACCGTCATTGATGACAGGAGATTGTTTAGTATGAAAAAAATAATTTTAATAATTCTGATATTTTTTACTTCATGTAAAAATCCTAACACTAAAAATAAAGATCATTCAGAATCTGATAAGGATATTGAATATGTTGACTTAATTGGAGATTTTAAAAGAAAAGATTTGACAAAAAGNCCTTACGACTCATGGTATATTGAAAACTATGATAACTATGAACTTGATGTTGAAACGGCAAAAAAAATTAAAAAATTAATAAATCGTAAAATATCAATCAAAGTTATAATGGGAACATGGTGCAGTGACAGCAGAGATAATGTACCAGGATTTTTTAAATTAATGGATTACCTAAAATTCAGTGATAGACGAGTCGAATTGATTGGACTCGATGTTGACAAAAAAAATCCAAATGAAGATGAATTAAAATATGATATAATCAATATCCCAACTTTTATTTTTTACAAAAATGGAGAAGAAATTAATAGGATTGTAGAATTAACAATTGAATCAATTGAAAAAGATATTTTAAAAATTCTTGATGGTTCCGGATATGAAAATGCATATTATGGATTCTAAAAAGATAATTCTAAAATCCATTGATGAAATTAAACTCATGCATGAAAGTGCACAACTAGTTTCTAAAACCTTAGGCTTAATTGCAAAAGAGATTAAGCCTGGAGTCACCACACTTTTTCTAGATAAACTAGCTGAGGAATTTATTAGAGATAATGGAGGAAAACCTGGGTTTTTAGGAATGTATGATTTCCCAAATACATTATGTGTTAGTCCAAATTACGAGGTTGTACATGGTATCCCAAATAACAAACCGCTTTGTGATGGTGATATTATTTCAATTGATTGTGGTGTACTAAAAAATGGTTTTTATGGAGATCATGCATATACTTTTAAAATTGGTCAGGTAAGTGATAAAGTTGAAAAGCTTCTAGATACAGCACTTGAGTCTCTCTACATTGGAATTCAAGAATTTAAATTGGGAAATCGAGTTGGAGATATCAGTCACGCAATCCAAGCACATAATGAATCAAATGGTTATGGTGTCGTGAGAGAATTAGTTGGTCACGGACTAGGTAAAGATTTACACGAAGCTCCTGAAATTCCAAACTATGGTAAAAAGGGTAATGGAAAAAAATTTCAAAATGGGATGGTTATAGCTATCGAACCAATGATAAATATGGGAACAGAAAAAGTTGTTTTTTTAAAGGATGGATGGACAGTTGAAACTGCTGACAAACTTCCTAGTGTTCACTTTGAACATGATGTCGCTTTAATAGATGGCAAGCCTATACTCCTATCAACTTTTGATTTTATATATGAATCTTTAGGTATAAAGTCAGAGGAAGAAAATGAATTTAAGTGGAATGAAGCAAGTAGTTAAATTCTTACTAAATAATTTTCCAAGAGGTTTTCTTATAAGATTAAGTATTGCACTCAGACCATTATTTAATTTTTTCCTGTCAGGTAAAAAATTTATTGATCCAATAAATGAAAGGTCTTACTCCAAGTTTTTTCCATACGGTTATAATAGTCCTAGAAAAAATGCTCTTTCACTAGGTACACTTTCATTAGAGAGACATAGATTATTATGGTTATACTTAAAAAATGAAACCTCTTTTTTTCTAGAAAATAATAAAATACTACACGTTGCACCTGAGCAATGCTACTATAATTTTTTTAAAAAACATTTCAAAAATTATATCACAGTTGATCTTAACTCTCCTCTAGCAGAATACAAAGCTGATGTTTGTGATATGCCATTTGAGAGTAATTCATTTGATTTTATATTATGTAATCATGTTCTAGAACATGTTTATGATGATGAATTGGCAATTATTGAATTAAGAAGAGTTTTAAAAAAAAATGGTATGGCAATTTTACAAGTTCCCTTGAACTTAAATTTGAATAAGACGATAGATGGAAGGGATATAAATGATATTAAAAAAAGAAATGAATTATTTGGTCAATATGATCACTTGAGAATTTATGGAGCTGATTTTTTTGATAAAATTAAAAATCATGGATTCAAGGTAAATAGAATACGTTACTGTGATAATCTATCAAAAGATGAAATTAAAAAATATGGTTTAATTGAGGATGAAATTATTCCTGTATGTATTAAGGTTGAATAACTAATTTTTTAAACCCATCAGACATATATTCAGATAAATTATTATCAGAATCAAAATAAATTATATAAGCTTCTATTTCATCATTATTTTCAGTCAAGCTTTTTGAATAATCTAAACTCCCAACCATCATTGCTGTTGCATATGCATCAGCTGTAAAACAAGATTCAGAAATTACAGAAGCACTTAAAATATTGGTTTGTTGAGATTGACCATTAATTGGATTCAAAGTATGAACATATTTTTTACCACTTTTCGGGTCAACTCTATAATTTCTATAATTTCCAGATGAGGCAATTGAAATATTATTCAATTGAATTTTTTTAGTTATTACATCCCCATTTTTATTTTTTTCAGGATTTTCAATTCCAATTTTCCAAAAACTATCCTTAAAATGATTCTTTCCTTTAGATCGTAATTCTCCACCAATATTAATCATATAATCATTCACTCCATTTTTGTCAAGCATTTCTGCAATTATATCAACTGCATAACCTTTAGCTATAGCATTAAAATCTAGCTTAGTTAATAAATTTTGTTTTAATACTTTATTATTAACAATTGATACTTTATCAAATCCGACTGATTTTAAAATAAGTAAAATTTGATTTTGATCAATATCATTTATCTCTTTATTTGGACCAAAGCCGTAATATTCAAGTAATTCTCCGATTGTTGGGTCAAAAAGCCCAGCAGTTTTTTGAAATATCACTTTGGATTTATTAAATACATCAATAAATAATTCATCAACAAGAACATCTTCATTTTTATTTACTCTAGAAATTATTGAGCTATNAATGTAAGTAGATAATGAATTATTAAATATTGAAAAAATTGAATCTAGATCGGATTGTTTGATTAAGTCTTCAGCATGACTAAAAAACTTAACATTGTAGTATGTCCCAAAGATAGATCCCTGAAATTCTTCATATGGCTTTTGATAATTACAAGAAATTATTAATAAAGAAGCTAGTGTTACTAAACAGTATTTTTTAAAAAAATAATACTTATTCCCCAAAATCATCGAATCTAATATTCTCAGGTGGTACACCAAAGTCTAATGCCATTTTATCTACTGCCTTATTCATTAGAGGTGGTCCACAGTAATAAACTTCAATATCCTCAGGAGATTCATGATGATTTAAATAATTATCTATGACAGCTTGATGAATAAAACCAACAAAACCGTCTCCTTCTCCATCGAGACCATCTTTAACTTTCCAATTATCTTCTTCCAGTGGTTCAGAAAGTGCTATATAAAACTTAAAATTTGGAAAATCTTTTTCTAGAGCTCTAAAATGATCAACATAGAATAATTCTCTTTTTGATCTTCCTCCATACCAGAAATTTACTTTTCTACCAGACTTAATAGTTCTAAATAAATGATATAAGTGAGATCTCATTGGTGCCATACCTGCTCCTCCTCCTATATACAACATTTCAGCATCGGACTCGTTAATAAAAAAGTCACCATAAGGACCAGAAATTGTTACTGTGTCACCCGGTTTTTTTGAGAAAACATAAGTAGAGGCAATTCCAGGATTAACATCCATCCAAGCATTTTTATTTCTATCCCAAGGTGGAGTTGCTATTCTAACATTCAACATTATTTCTTTACCCTCTGCTGGGTAAGAAGCCATAGAGTAAGCCCTTTCTACATCTTCGTCATTTTTCATTTTTAAATCCCACAGACCAAATTTATCCCATTCCAATTTAAACTTGTTTGCATCATCTGGATGTTCTTTTGGGTGAGAAGTTATATCTATGTCTTTGTAATCTACCTCACATTTAGGTATTTCAATCTGAATATATCCTCCAGCTTTATATTTCATTTCTTCAGGAATCTCGACAACAAATTCTTTAATGAATGATGCAACATTATAATTTCTAACAACTTTAGCTTCATACTTTTTAATTCCAAAAACCTCCTCAGGGACATGAATTTTCATATCCTCTTTGACCTTAACTTGACAACCTAACCTCCAACCATCTTTAATTTCTTTCCTTGAGAAATGAGGAACTTCTGTTGGTAAAATTTCTCCTCCTCCGTCATTGACAATACATTTACATTGAATACACGTTCCACCNCCTCCACATGCAGATGGTAAAAAAACTTTATTGTCTCCCAAAGTAGATAGAAGCGTACTNCCNGAATCAACCTCAATTTCTTTCTCTTCGTTGATTAAAATTTTCACAGGACCTGAGGGCAGAAGCTTAGCTTTTACACCAAGCAACATAGCTACTAAAACAAAAATTATCATTATAAAAATGATAGCACTAATTAATATATATGTATAAACACTCATAGTTATAATTTAATTCCCATAAAACTCATAAATCCAATTGCCATCAAACCAGTAATGATAAAGGTTATTCCTAAACCTCTTAGCGGTGCTGGAATATTTGAGTATGCAATTTTTTCTCTTATGGCAGCAATACCAACAATAGCTAAAAACCAACCAACACCAGATCCAAAACCATAAACAGCAGCCTCACTAACACCTGAAAAATCTTTAATCTGCATGAAAAGAGACCCTCCTAAAATTGCACAATTTACAGCAATCAATGGAAGAAAAATTCCTAATGAACCATATAAAGCAGGTGAAAATTTCTCAACAATCATTTCAACCAACTGTACCATGGAAGCAATAACAGCAATAAACATTATTAAGCTTAAAAAACTAAGGTCAAGCTCAGCATACTCTGGACCAATCCAAGCTAAAGCACCATCAGAAAGTAAATATTCAAAAATTAAATAATTTAAAGGTACTGTTATGGTTAAAACAAAAATTACCGCAAATCCCATTCCTACACCATTTTTTAAAGTTTTTGAGATAGCTAAGTATGAACACATTCCTAAGAAATATGCGAATACCATATTTTCAATGAAAATACTTTTTACAAAGAGATTTAAATATTGTTCTAACATATTAATTTTCTTCTATTAAAGTCCTATTTCTCGATCTCTGAATCCAAATAATTAAACCAACAGTAATAAGAGCCATTGGAGATAACAACATAAATCCATTATTTACATAGCCATATTCCTCATAGATAAAATCTGGAATAACTTGAATACCCCAGAGAGTTCCAGCACCAAAGAGTTCTCTGAAAAAAGCTACAATAATTAATATAATACCATAGCCAATTGCATTACCAATTCCATCTAAAAACGATTTCCAAACTCCATTGCCCAAAGCAAATGCTTCTAACCTACCCATAACAATACAATTCGTAACAATTAAACCAATAAATATTGATAATTCTTTACTAACATCATAGGCATAGGCTTTTAAGAATTGATCAACAAGAGCAACCAATGAAGAGATTACAACAAGAAAAACAATAATTCTTATTCTATTTGGAATTAAGTTTCTAAGGACAGAAATAATTACATTACTACATGCCATNACAAAAATTACTGACATAGTCATTACAACAGCTGGTTTTAGTTGTACTGTTATTGCCAAAGCTGAGCAGATTCCAAGCACCTGAACTGTAATAGGATTGTTATCGTCTAAAGGATCAGTTAAAAGTTTTCTATTTTTCTTTGATAAGATTGGTTCATCGCTCCTACCGATAAATAAAAAAGATGGTTTTTTTGTATTTTTCTTATCCATAATTTACAGCTGAGCAATATTTAATTTTTCCAAGTAAGGTAAATAATTGTTTAATCTCTCTTTTATCATATTTGTTACACCGTCACCAGTAATAGTAGATCCAGAAATTGCATCTACTTCATGATCATTTTTATCTTGATTTTTTGGATCATTATTTCCTTTTAAAACAGTAATTCCAACTAATTCTCCATTTTCNTTNAATACTTTTTCATCTACAAAACTTTCTTTAAACCAATCCTTAGTAATTTCAGCTCCAAGACCAGCTGTTTCTCCCTTATGATCAAATGAAACACCATTAATGGTGTTGAAATCACTTTTTAAAGATATGTAACCCCATATTGCATCCCAAAGTCCAACGCCTCTTAATTCTATTATATAATATTTTTCAGATTCTACTTCAGCTACATACAAAGGAAAATGCTGATTTTTATAATCCTTCTTAAGTTCTTTTGCTAAATTAATTTCAGAAAATGGGTTAAGAGATTCATTTACTGACCCATCAATTTTTAGTGCTAATTCTTCTTTAATGTATTTAGAATATAAACCTTCAGCCTCTTCTCTAGAAACATTAATTCCTATTGTTGAAAGTATATTTTGCATCTTTTCGTTTTTTACATTTTCTTTTTGCATTGGCTTGAGTGTTTGGGAAGTAAAAGCCAAAATAGATGCTATGCCAATAACCATTACACCTACGAAAAGAAAAGTNTATATATTAGAATTTTTATCCATCAAGCCATTTTTAATTTTGAGTTAAGTCTTTTCTCTCTTCTTTTAATACTAGCATCAATAACATAATGATCAATGGTTGGAGCAAACACATTCATTAAAAGTATTGCAAGCATAACACCTTCTGGATATGCAGGATTAAAAACTCTAATTAAAATACAGAAAACCCCAACTAAAACTCCATATATCCATTTACCTTTTAGCGTTTGAGCTGCTGATACAGGATCAGTGGCCATAAAAACAACACCAAAAGCAAATCCACCAACAATNATATGATTGTACCAATCAAAACTCATCAATTCATTAGCACCCCACAGATTAAATAACATGCCAGTTAAAGCTGCCCCAATAACAGATCCAACCATTATTCTCCAACTTCCTACGCCTGTGTAAATCAATATAAATGCTCCAATTAATACCATCAATGTAGATGTCTCAGCAATAGACCCAGGTATTGAGCCAATAAACATATCCATCATACTAAACTGATCAGTTGATCCACCTGCAGCAAGCATTCCTAGAATAGTTTCTCCAGAAACACCATCAACATTAGATGCCTCAGAGACCCATACCTGATTTCCAGACATATATGTAGGGTATGCAAAAAATGCAAAAGCTCTCGCTGTTAAAGCAGGATTCAAAATATTCATTCCTGTTCCACCAAAAGCTTCCTTTCCAATTAAAACCGCAAAAGCTACGGAAATGGCTACCATCCATAACGGAATATCTACAGGCATTATCATAGGAATTAAAAGACCTGTAACCAAATAACCCTCATTTACTTGATGACCTCTAAAAACGGCAAAAGCAAATTCAATGCCGAGACCTACAATATATGAAACAGCAATCATTGGAAGAATTTTATAAGATCCATGAATTACTGCATCTAAGACTGTAAATTCTTCACCTGTTTGATATAAATACTGATAACCAGTATTATAAATTCCATAAAATAAAGCAGGAAGAAGAGCAATAATTACTGTGATCATAACTCTTTTTAAATCAATTCCATCCCTTATGTGTGCACCTGTTTTTGATGTATGATTTGGCACAAATAAAAAAGTTTCAAAAGCATTGAAGGCGGGATATAACTTTTCAAGTTTTTGACCTTTATCAAAAGGTGCCTTCATTTTATCAACTATTCCTCTTAAATTCATATTATAAAGTTTCTTTAATTAAATAATCTAAACCATTTCTAACAATTGTTTGCGCTTCGATTTTTGATGATGATGCATAATCAATCAAAGCAAAGTCTTCAGGTGCGACTTCATATATTCCTAATCTTTCCATTTTTTCAATATCTCCAATCATACACTCTTTGACTAATTGCATTGGATAAATATCCATAGGAAACACTTTTTCCATTTCACCAGTGACAACAAATGCCCTTTCCTCACCGTTTAAATTAGTATCATACTCTTTTGGCTCTGATGAATTAAGCCAACCAAATGATGATCTATATATACTCGGGACCGAATTATTAATAAAAGGTATCCAGCCAAACAACTTGTAATTATTTCCCTCTTTTAAGACCGAAATGTTATTATTATANAAGCCTACGTAACTATCTGGTTCAACTGTTTTTCCAGTTAAAACATCACCATTAATAATTCTACATTGAATTCCATTTTTAAAATCAATTAGATTTAATATTGATTGTAGTTTTGCTCCAATAACAGTCCTAAAATATTTTGGGTTATTTATTGGAGGACCAGAAACTGCAAGAGTTCTAGTNGGAATAAACTCGCCCTCTAAAAATAAATTGCCTATAATGCAAACATCTTCAGGTCTNATTATCCATACAGATTCACCAATGTTAATTGGATCAATATGATGAATCTGAACACCAACATTTCCTGATGGATGAGGTCCAGAAAAAATATTTTTATTAAAATCATCTAATTCTTTATTTAAAAATTCTTGATTTTTATTGACTCCAATATTTAGATTTCCAGGTGTGATTTTTTCTAATATCTTAAGTCCATATTTGAATNACTCAATTTGGTCTTTAAGAATAAATTCGAAATCTACAGACAGTGGAGCAGAATCAAAACATGAAATAAAAATAGATTTAGGATTTTGAAGAGGATCGGCTATGATATCAAATGGTCTTTGTTTAATGAAAGGCCAACATCCTGATTCTAATAAAATATCAATTATATTTTCTCTTTTAATTTTTTCTAATGCTGGAATTTTATGCTTAATTGCAGAATCATTTTTGTCAGTTGAGATTGTAATTTCTAATATTTTTCTTCGTTCACCTCTAACTATTTTTTCAATCTTTCCATGCGATGGTGAGACAAATTTGATATTTTCATTTGACTTGGAATAAAAGATAGGTTGACCTCTTTTCACAGTATCACCCTCTTTTACTAAAAGCTTAGGCATAATGAGATGGAAGTCGTCTAAAATTAGTGCGAGTTTATTTGGTAAAGGAACTTTTTTTAATTCTTTATCTGCAACACCTTTGATATTTATGGATAAACCATTTTTGATTACAATGCCCTTTGACATAAATCCAATAAAATTCGTTGTAAATATACAACGAAGTAAAATATTTATTACTAATATTATGTAGTTTTTTTATGGTAAAATCCAATCTATTTATTAACTACTTGTTTTTAATAATTTTTTTATTAAATAATTGCTTTTCACAAGAGAAAATTGTAAAAAGTATAAGCATTTCTGGAGCCCCATCAAACGATAATAAAATTGTTTTTTTTAATAACGAAATTATGAATGTAAATTTTGATGAGCTAAGTGCAAAACCTTACAATTTTTATTACTCTGTTGAACATTATGATTATAACTGGGAACTGTCAAATATTTTTAAAAATGAGTACATTACTGGTTTTGATGATATACGTATTTCTAACTATAAAAATTCATTTAATACTTTACAGAAATTTATTAGTTACTCATTTAATATCCCGAATAAAAATTTCAAAATAAACTCATCTGGTAATTATAAATTAATTGTTAAGGACAATAGAAATAATATTGTTTTTGAAAGAAAGTTTGTTTTTATTAATAATTACAAGCTAGGAAATATTGAGATTTCAAGAGCAAAAGAAATTAACTTAATTAATGAATTTCATAATCTAAAAATTTCCTTCAGCTGTNCAAATTGTATATATGACGTAAATTCCCAATATAAACTTGTTNTTCTAAAAAATAAAAATTTTAATGATTTAAAAATATTTGAGAAACCAACTCTAAAAACATCAAATAAATTAATTTTTGATAATATATTATTTAATGCTGGGGATGAGTACCATAGTTTTGACACAAAAAATATTTTAAGTACTAGCAATGAAATCAAAAGAGTTGAAAATGGTCCTTTATACTCAACAGTTTTATATGATGATATTCAAAAAAATAATTACTCATATAATCCTGATAAAAATGGGGTTTTTAAAATTAATAATAACGGCATCAATAAAAATACTGAGTCTGATTACACTAAAGTAAAATTTTCATTTTTATCCAGTGAAGATATTATTGGAGATTTTTACGTGATTGGAGGTTTCAATAATTATGAATTGAGCGAAGAATTTAAACTTTTAGAAACATCNAAAAATACTTATGTAACTGAACTATTGTTAAAACAAGGTTTTTATAATTACAAGTATGTTGTAAAAAATAATAACTTAATAAGTGATATATCAAATTTTTGGCAAACAGAGAATGAGTATACTGCTTTTTTATATGAAAAAAAACCCTCTGATAGATTCTACAAAATAATTGGATATGCTAATAAAAATTCATTAAAAATCGTAAATTAGAAAGTGATAAATTAAACAAAATGATTAGCAAAATAACCGATTTAAAGAATTTAAAAGGAATAAGAATTTCTACATCATCTTACTTTATCAAAAAAATACATTTGAAAAAAAATATTAATTATCTGCATAAAAGTGTTATTACTATATCAAATAAAAGCAAAAACTCAATTCAAATATTATCTAGACATAAAAAGGTGCTTGAAATTTATGGCGAAAAAAGATTAAACTCAATTATAAAAGAAAAACCTATTATCAAGCCTGGAAAAAAAATTACTTTAAATTTAGATTATTCAATCAAGTCAAAATTAGCCACTATCGTTGGTTATTTTTCGATTATTAGCTTAAATAATTCCGCCAAATTTAAAGCGTACATACCAAAGATAAAACTTACACATCCTGAAATTTTAAATTAATGAACAAAGTAAAAATTTACGAAGCTGAAAACGAACCAGTGTTGGGTTATAAAAAAGGTTCAAAAGAAAGGTTAAATGTTGAAAAAACCTACAATGAAATGTTNAATTCTAAAGTTGATATTCCACTGTACATCGGAAGTGATGAAATATTAACTAATGATAGAAAAAATATACTTCCACCTCACGACCACAAGAACATAGTTGGAACTTATTCCCAGGCAAACGAAAATCATGTAAATGATGCAATTAAAAATCTACTTGACAATAAAAAGTCTTGGTCTGAAACACCTTGGGAAAAAAGATGTGAAATATTTTTAAAAGCAGCTGATCTCATTTCTAAAGATTATAGAGCTAAAATTACAGCTGGAACTATGATAGGTCAATCAAAAAATATATTTCAAGCTGAAATTGATGCAGCATGTGAATTTGTTGATTTTTTAAAATTTAATGTTTCTTACCTAACTGAAATATATAATGAACAACCGATTGATGGCCCGGGAAAATCGAATCATCTTGAATATAGACCACTTGAGGGGTTTGTTTATTCAGTTACTCCATTCAATTTTACTGCTATTGGAGGCAATTTATGTGCAAGTGCTGCATTAATGGGGAATGTTGTCTTATGGAAACCAAGCGATAATCAAGTACTTACTGCAAAAATAACNATGGATATTTTTAAAGAAGCNGGTCTTCCTGATGGAGTAATTAATATGGTTACTGGAGACCCTGAAATGATAACTGATATTGCTCTTAAACATCCTGAATTTTCTGGACTACATTTCACTGGATCAACATCTGTTTTTAGGGATTTATGGAAAAAAATTGGAAATAATATCAATCTCTACAGAGATTATCCAAGAATAGTTGGAGAAACTGGTGGTAAAGATTTTATTTTTTGTCACCCAAGTGCAAATATTGATGCAACATCCACAGCTATAATTAGAGGTGCATTTGAATACCAAGGTCAAAAGTGTTCTGCAGCATCAAGAATATATATCCCAAATTCGATTTCTAAAAATCTAATTAACAAGGTTATTGATGAAACAAAAACCATTAAAATGGGCTCNCCNATTGATTTTAATAATTTCATGACAGCAGTAATACACAAAGGTGCATTTGAAAGAATATCAAGCTATATAGATTATGCAAAATCAAGTGATGATTGTGAGATTCTATGTGGAGGTAATTATGATGATACAGTAGGATATTTTGTTGAACCTACAATTATACTAACTACGAACCACCAATTTAAAACAATGAAAGAAGAAATATTTGGACCNGTAGTNACACTNTATGTATATGATGATGAAAATTGGGAAGAGATGCTTGACATTGTTGATAAAACATCTGATTATGCTTTAACAGGTGCATTTATNTCTCAAGATGANGANAGTATTAAACTTGCACTTAATAAATTNAAATACAGNGCAGGTAATTTTTATGTNAATGATAAACCATCNGGAGCTGTTGTAGGTCAACAACCTTTTGGTGGATGTAGGGCTTCTGGAACAGATGATAAAGCAGGTTCAAAGCTTAATTTATTGAGATGGGTTAGTCCTAGGTTAGTGAGCAGAACTCATAATCCTCCAACTAGCTATCCATATGACTATATGGATTAGGTATGTAGAGTATTTTTTTTGTTTCGAAAAATTGTTCTGAAAAAAAAGTTTTTAATTCAACTATTTTAAACTTATCAATATTTTTCAATTCAGAGTTTAAATTACCCCCTTTTAGACAAATTATTCCATTTTTAATTTTATTTTCTCCTTTGTAATTTATTTTTCCTTTACATAATTTAATTAAGTTATCGGCAGATGATACAGCCCGATTAACAATAAAATCATAATTATGATTTGAATCAATAATATCAATACTTTGAGCAGAAGCATTATTAATACCAAGTTCGCTGATGATTTTATTTAAAACATTAATTTTTTTATTCTTTCTATCAATTAATTTAAATTTTGAGTCAGGAAAAACAATTGATAATGGGATACCTGGTAATCCACCCCCAGTTCCAAGGTCTAATATCTTTGTATCTTTTTTAAATTCAATAAATTTTAAAATGCTTAAGGAATGTAATAAGTGATTAACTTCAAAGTTTTCAACATCTTTTCTGGATATTAAATTTATTTTATTGTTCCACTCCTTTATTAATTTTTCAAACAGAATCAATTTTTCAAGTTGAAGTTCTGTAATTTGTGGAAAATATTTTTTTAACAGGTCCATTTAATCAGATTTTACTAATGTAATTTAAATATCTTTGAAAATAATAATTAGAATCTATGAAAGAATATTTGACTGATAAAATTAATAACCTACCTGCCTCTGCAACATTAACTATGGCAGCNAAAGCTAGAGANTTAAANAATANNGGAATTGATATAATTGGGTTAAGTTTGGGNGAACCTGATTTTAATACCCCNGATTTTATTAAAAATTCAGCAATTGATGCNATTAATCAAAATTATAATTCATACACACCTGTCGATGGATATTTAGAGCTTAAAGAAGCTATTTGNAAAAAATTTCATAGGGATAACAAAATAATTTATAATCCAAATCAAATTGTTGTCTCAACCGGTGCAAAACAATCAATTGCTAATGTAGTTCAGGCNTTGATAAAACCAGGTGAGGAAGTTATATTATTAGCTCCATTTTGGGTAAGTTACTCAGCTATTGTTTTAATGGCTGATGGTATTCCAAAAATTTTAAAAAGTGATATCTCAAATGATTTTAAAGTAAGTGCAAAACAAATTGATGATGCAATTTCTGAAAAAACAAAAATGATAATTATTAATTCTCCAAATAATCCAAGTGGAAGTATTTATAATNAGAAGGAATTATATGAAATNGCNAGTGTANTNAAAAAATATCCNAACGTATTTGTTCTTTCNGATGAAATATATGANCACATTAATTATGGAACCNAGCANGTAAGTTTTGCTANNATTGAAGGAATGTATGANAGAACGNTAACGGTTAATGGAATCGCTAAAGCATTTGCGATGACTGGATGGAGAATTGGATATTTGGGAGCACCTATATGGATTGCAAAGGCATGCACAAAATTACAAGGTCAAGTAACAAGTGGGGCTAACTGTATTGCTCAAAGAGCGACAATTGACGCAATTACTGAGTCACCTGAAAAAATTAACTATATGGTTAAAGAGTTTGAACAAAGAAGGAATCTAATAATTAAACTATTAAGTGAAATAAAAGGTTTCCAGTTAAATAATCCGGATGGTGCATTTTATATTTTNCCTGANATATCATATTATTTTGNAAAAANAATTNGTGATGTTACAATCAAAAATGCTTCTGATTTTGCAATGCTTNTTTTAGAAAAAGCTCATGTAGCTACTGTTACAGGTGATGCATTTGGTTCTCCGAAAAATATCAGAATTAGTTATGCAGCTTCAAAAGAAAATATAATAACAGCAGTAAATAGAATTAAAGATTTATTACACTAAATATTTTTCCAGAAATATGGTGTGAATATTATTAAAAATGTAAATAGCTCTAACCTGCCAACTAACATTAAAAATGCACACCAAATTTTTGAAAATCCAGTTATACTCTCAAAATTAAAAGCTGGACCAATTGACCCTANTGCNGGACCAACATTNCCNANTGANGCAGCNGATCCACCTATTGATGATATAAAATCTAAGCCTTGAGTACTTAAAACACCTGCACCTACAATAAATAATATCAGATATAACATGAAAAATGCTAAAATATTTACTACGACTTCTTTTTTTACAACTGAATGATTATATCTAAGTGGTAAAATTGCGTTTGGATGTAATGATCTTTTGAACTCAAGAAAACCATTTTTAATAAGAATAAGATGTCTTGAAATCTTGATTCCACCAGAGGTTGATCCTGATGAAGCACCGATAAACATTAGCCCAAAAAACAACATTGTCAAGAATGGTGTCCAAGCAGCAAAATCACCNGTTACAAAGCCAGTTGTNGTNATAATTGCAACNACTTGAAAAAGAGCATGTCTAAAACTTGCCTCTAACTTACCAAGAACTTGAGGNTGATTAAAATTAGTTGAATCTAANTCTACATTAGAGTTTAGAATNANTGTAGTNATTAAAACAAAAGATGCAATTANNCCTAAAAACCAGATGAATTCAGTATTGTAAAATAACTTTTTAAATTTTCCAATCAATGAAAGATAAATTAATAGAAAATTTGTTCCAGCAAGAATCATAAAAAAAATGATTATGTATTGTATTTGAGGCATTGAATTCCAAAATGATAAACTGTCATTTTTTGTAGAAAAACCACCAGTTGCTATATTACTCATAGAATGGTTAATTGCATCAAAAAAACTCATTCCTGCAATATTTAATAAAAGAGTCTCTAAAAGGGTTAAGCCAAAGTAAATAAACCACAATCTTTTTGCCGTGTTGCTAATTCTAGGATGAATTTTATCACCACTAATTCCACTGCCAGGAGCTTCAGCTGAAAATAATTGCATACCTCCTATTCCAAGCATTGGTAATATTGCAATTGCTAAGACTATTATCCCCATTCCACCGAGCCAATGGGTCATGCTCCTCCAAAAAATAATACTTTCAGGTAGTGCTTCAATATCACTTATTATACTTGAACCTGTTGTAGTGTAACCTGACATTGTTTCAAAAATCAAATCAGGNACATTATCAATTGTATTAGTAAATATATATGGTAACATTCCTGAAAAAACCATTGTTAACCAACCAATAACCACAACTAAATAGCCATCGCGGCGATTTATTATCTTTTTTGGATTTTTCGAAAAAAACATTATCAAAAAACCTAGAGCGAAGCATATAAAGCCTGATTTTAGTATACTAGAAAAAAAACCGTCACTGAAATAATAGCTTACAAAAGATGTTAAAAAAATTGCAGTTGAATTAAATAAAAGCAATAAACCAATGATGTAGGAAATAAGTCTANAGTTGAGCTGTGACATAATTAGAGGAATAANTTTTCTACTTTNCTAATTGCATTGTAAAGTGCGCAGACNAATATTCTATCACCTTTTTTTATTACAAAATCACCAAGAGCAATTTTACCAACACCATCTCTTATTACACCCCCAATTATTGCTGACCGTGGAAAATCTAAATCTCTAATTTTTTTTCCCTTGACCTTTGAATCTTTATTAACAAGAAATTCAAGAACTTCAGCATTCATATTATTCAATTTGTTTAATTCTAAAATATTTCCTTTTCTAATAAATCTAAAAATTTCATTTGCAGCTAACAATTTTTTATTGATTAATGTATCTACACCAATAGATTCAGAGAGTTCGAAGTAATCGGTATTATCAACAATAGCAATTGTTCTACCTATATTTTTAGATTTAGCCATTAAACATGACATAATATTCTTTTGAGAATCGCCTGTCGTAGCAATAAAGGCATCCATATCTTCTAAGTTTTCTTCGCTGAGTAAATCAACTCTAGTACCATCAATATTTAATACTAAAACATTACTCAAGGAATTTGCAATATTCTCTGCCTTGTTTGCATCTATTTCAACTAATTTAACCTTATATCCTTCACTACTAAGTTCTTTAGCAACTTTATAACCAACTCTTCCACCTCCTAAAATCATAATTTTTTCTATTTCATCTCTTTCTGTGCCCATCAAATTGTACAATTCATCGATACCATCACTACATGTTATAAAATAGACATGATCATCTTTTTTAAACGTGGTGTCCCCTCTTGGAATTATAGCTGAATGACTTCCACTTCTTTCAATTGTTATAGGCATAAATTTTATACCAGGAAAAACTGAAGCTGCTTCTTTCACAGTTTTTCCAATAAAAGGAGCATCATTCTGAATTTTTGCAGCCATCATATTTAAAGCTCCATCCTCAAAATCATGACTATTTGTAAAACCTGAATTGTTAATCAATAATTTAACTTCATTAACTGCAAGATTTTCAGGNGAAATAATTTCATCGATTCCAATAGATGAAAAATCAAACTTGCTTCCATTCTCAATGAACTCAGTATTTGTAAGCCTAGCGATAGTTCTTTTAGCNCCTAATTTTTTAGCTAGTATACATGTAAAAAAATTAATTGATTCACTTGCAGTAACTCCAATTACNAAATCAGCATTTGAGACATTTGCATTCTTCAAAGACGATGGTGATGNAGAATCACCATTAACAACTTTTATATCTAGGTAATTTTCACCATCCTTTAAATTTACCTCATTGTTATCAATNAATGTGATATCATGAGATTCATANGATAATAACTTCGATAANTGTAGTCCAACCTCACCAGCTCCTGCAATAACAATTTTCATTATTGAAAGATTAATTCACAAGCAAATATACTTGATTTTAGAAATTTACTAGGAATTTTAACTTATTAATGAATTGTTTATTAGCTTTGATTTTGTGTTAAAAAAATTAATTTTTCTCTTACTTGTATCATGTAATTTGATTTTTTCACAGTTTAAAAATCTTCAAAATTTTGATGAACGAGACTTGAGATTCGGATACTATATTGGCTTAAATCAATATGATAACAAAGTTGAGTACAAAAATAATACTCAATATCCAATCTCGATTGATAGGGCTGAAGGCATAAACGTAGGNTTAATAGGAGAGCTCAAATTAAATAAAAATCTTTTCTTAAGTCTAGAACCNGGGTTACATGCAAATAAAAAAAATATAATTTTTAATGAAAGAAAAGACTTTACAAATTATGGTGATACTCTCTGGGTTGTAAAATCTAATAACATCCATATACCCTTGCTTTTAAAGTATAGNTCAAAAAGATTNGACAATTTTAGACCTTATTTAAAAGCTNGAATTATGCAACCTCNATTAACNTAAATGAAATTGAGGGGACATTATCTAATCATGGATTAGAAAACTTTGAATTTGAAAAATTTAACTTTTATTATGAATTAGCATTTGGTGTTGATTTTTATTTAAGGTATTTTAAATTCTCACCATCAGTTAGGGGGGTTTTCTCTTTGAAAAATGAAATTCCAGAAAACACACCTGATAATCCATGGACTAGAAATATAGATAAATTTTTTACCAGAGCTATTTTTATAAATTTTAGTTTTTATTAAATTCTAATTTTACTTAGTACAATACCCAAAGAGACAGAAAGATTCAGACTTTCGGTTTTTACAGCTTCACTATGCTTAGGAATTTTTATTTNAAATTCAATTTTTTTTAAAATANCTTCAGANATNCCATTTGATTCAGATCCAAATACNAATATGCCATCATCAATTATCTCATTTTTCAATTTCTTGCCATTTAAAACTGCTCCGTAAATTGGAATATCTTTGGAATTTAAAAATTCTAAAATATCCATGTAAAAAACATTCACTCTCGACAGCGAACCCATAGATGATTGAATTACTTTAGGGTTGAAGCAATCGACGGAATTATTTGAGCAAATAATTTGATCAATGCCNAACCAATCACATGTTCTAATAATTGTTCCTAAATTCCCAGGATCATTGATACCATCAAGAACAATATAAAGTCTTTCATTTTTGATTGATTTATCTATTAAATTGAAAACCGCTAAATCACCATTAGGACTTTTTAAATTACTTATTGACNCTAAATTTTTTTCAGATAATTTNTGANNNGGGTAATTGTGANATTTTAGTGGATCAGTTGANTAAACTTTATCCAATTTATAATCAGAGTCAATAAATTCCCTAATAATTTTTTCTCCCTCCACAATAATCTTTTTTGATTTTATTCTATTTTTTTTTAAACTCAATCCCTTTAGGAATTTTATTTGATTTTTGGTAACCATTTATTTAACTGTATTTTTGATATAATAATCTAATGAGAATTTATAAAGTAAAAATAGTATTATTTACTTTGATAACAACTTTATTGTCTGGTTGTTCAATTTCAAAAAATTTAACTAGTAATGAAAAAATTTTAAAAAAAAACAATCTATACATCAATGATGTTTTAACACCAAAAGATTCACTTAATAATCTATTTTTACAGAAAAAAAACTCAACTTTTATTGGTATACCTGTTGGTGCATTACTATACTCAACAGCCAAAAATAATACTGATAGTATTTTTAATAATTGGTTATCCAAAAAGAATAAAGCTAAAAGTTTAAACAAAGTTTTTTCACAAAAACAAGTAAATCAACTAAAGGGATATTATAAAAACTTTAATGATTGGAAAAGAAATAATGGTGAAGAAATTCAAATCATTGATTCTTTAAAAACTGCTGAGACAGTAAAAAATTTAAATTCTTATTTTCAAAATATAGGCTANTTAAATAATAAGGTTGATTTTAAAATAANAANAAATGANCTAAACGNAAATTATGCAGATGTTGATTATTTAGTAACAACTGGNCCACAATATTANATNGGAGAAGTANACACNTTCATTGATTCGNATGCTTTAGANTCTATTTACAATAAAAACATTGANAAATCATTTCTTGTAAAAAATGAATTATTTAAGACTAAAAATTTTCAACTTGAAAGGGAAAGATTATTTAAGTTATTTAAAAATTCTGGCATTTATGATTTTCAAATAAATTCTGTTTTTTTCGACGTTGAAATTGATTCTAGTAATAATATTTTCTCACTTCCTATTAAAATTATTATTGAGGGTAAAGATTATAAAGTTCATAAAATTAAAAAGGTTTCAGTTACTAGTTATGACGAAAAAAAATTAGATTTTAATAAGGACTTTATAAATAATCAGATAAAATTTAAAGAAAACTCAGCTTTTAATGACTCCTTGAGAACAGTAACAATTCAAAATTTTAATCAACTAGATCTATTTAATTTCCCTTCAATTAGTTACAATTATTTTAATGGTAGTGATGAATTGTTAGAGGCAAATATTATTTTAAATTCAAAAAAGAAATATAATTTAGGTTTTGGATTTGATGTAAAACAATCAAATATTGAGGATATTGGAATTTCATTTGAAAGCAGGTTAAAAAATAGAAACATTTTTAAAAATGGAGAGAATCTAGAGTTATCCGCTACCGGATCCATTGGAAAATCAGGAAATGTGACCATATCTCAAATAAACTATGATCTGATTTTAAAATTCCCAAAATTTATTTTTTTAGGTGAAAAAGTTAATAACTCTACTAATCTCTTAAATCCTAGATCCTATGTAAATTTTGGTTCCTCGAATCAAAGAAATATTGGTTTGGATAGAAATAGTTTAAAATTTGANTTTAACTATTCATGGAATAAAAACGATAATTTTTTTAATTTTTCAATTTCTCAGGTTGAGCTAATTAAAAATAAAAACATTCAAAATTATTTTAATATTTACTCAAATTCATANGANACAGTTAATGAAATAGCTAAACAATATACANCTGATNNAAAGTATTTTAGTNATGGTAACTTACAAATTCCAAATGGAATTGATTTATTCTTAAATGATGTACCAACAATTTTTTCATCAGTTTTGAATTCAGATGATCTCAAGACTATCAATTACATTTCAAATAGGAAAAATAGATTAACAACAAATAATCTAATTATTGGATCATCATTTTCAATATCAAATAATTACGATAATAGGTATGATAAGTCTAATTTTAATCAATGGAGAATAAACTTTCAAAGTGCAGGTTTAATAACAAACTTATTTACTGGAAATTCAAATAAAAATGATGAAGGAAAAAAAATAATTTCCGATTTACCTTTCTCTCAGTTCTTGAAATCTGAGATTAGTTACATAAAACACTGGGATTTAGGAGAGAGTTCAACATTTGCTACAAGATATTTTGTTGGTTTTGCACTTCCATATGGCAATTCTGATAATATTCCATTTTCTGAGTCTTTTTTTGCTGGCGGTTCCAATGATAACAGAGCATGGGAGGTNTACAGGTTAGGTCCAGGAAGTAGNGGNGCAACAGATGAATTCAATGAAGGAAACTTTAAAATAGCAATGAACTTTGAATATAGATTTAAAATGTTTGGAAGATTTAATGGGGCGTTATTTTCTGATATAGGAAATATTTGGAACCTAATGGACGATACTGAGGATGAAAATAGAAAATTTAATGGTTTTGAAGACCTAAG
>FUFK010039806.1_pt1 | contig 23571 bp, 35 predicted proteins | sample 1021851 | NCBI WGS metagenome assembly FUFK01 (sample SAMEA51879418, study PRJEB19060) | metagenome | reverse complement strand
AAGGGTACAACATTCCAGACTTTGCACGGGTATGTTATACTACCAGAGATACGCCAAACAGTTTTAGCCATAGTAGGCTTCTACTTTGGTTCATCATCAGTTAAATAATATGAAGAAATGTACTGTATGCGACAAGCCTAAGAGCATTTGCTCTTGGTGTTCACCCATTCAATGGATTACAAAAAAGCTCAACAAAAACTCTCTGAACTGCGTGATAGCCTCGATGAGGTCTTGGGTAGTAAAGATAAAGGACCTAGTCGTGAAGATGCTGAAGAGGCTCTTAAGACGGCTAAAGATAGTGCTAGGCGGGCTAAGAAAACGCTCCTAGGTAGAGTCAAAGACTTTCCTGTAGTAGATAAGATAGCGCAGCTTGGTACTGCTGGTACTGTTGCAGTAGGCACAGCAGCAGTTACTCAAACAAATATAGCAGTAGATGAAACAGAAGTATTTGTAGCAAGCGTAGCAAACGATGTGGTAGAACAAAGATTTTATGTCCCACCCATTCTTGATAGATTGGTAGATTTTCCTTCCTTGGACTCCTGGGGTCAAAAGGTAATGCAAGAAAAGGTAGCAAAGGTGCAAGCAGAAGTAGCAAAGGTAGAAGCTAAAGTAGCTTCAGTTGAGACAGAAGAAAAATCACAACCTAAGTCAGAGCCTAAATCAGAAACTACCAAAGAACCCAGTAGCAACGAACCACAAGCCCAAGAAGAAAGTGCTAACAACACCGAGGAAGATGGAGGAGATACAGAAGAAACTAAACAAAACGTAGAAGAGGTTAAGAGTGAAGAAACAGAAGATGAAGGGGCTAAAGAGTCCCAGAACGAAGACTCAGCAGAACCTATACCAGAAGAAGAAAGCACCGAAGAAGTTGATGAAATAGATGAAATTAAACCGCACTCAGATGTAGATGATATTGAGGCAGAACAGCCATCAATATTACCAGAGGACTCAAGGGTAGTGTCACCAGAAGGACCAAGACAGATATGATAGAATATATAGTATATAACTATAAAGAAAATTTAATAGGTATGCTTTTTGCGTACATAGGTATATTTTCTATCATAGTTATGTTTTTACCAAAAAATAATATAATATCCAAAGCCTTCAAAGAGTTTGCATCAATATGTTCGTCCATCTTCAAAAAGTAAAATTTTTATTAGCACCATTATTATTGGCTTCTATAGCTTGGGGTGCTGTGCAACTAAACAGTGTAGTCTATGACCTAGAGGTAGGTATAGATGAAACTTATAGTGTAATTGATTTTAACCCCCAGGGTGGCAAAACTTACTATAACCCAATGATATTTACTACTTCTGTGGGTGGGCAGTATACATTTGAAAACTATTACAGTGATCTTACTGGAGGAACTCAAGACACTGCACTTTTAATTTATGATGATTTGAAAGCTGACTTTGTAATTGATCAGCCTGCAATATTTAATGACGGACCTAATATAGGTTTTGGTGGAGGACAACTTGATACCTTTCAAGGATTTGAAAGATATGATGAACCATTTAATGGTACTATAACTTTAGCTGAAGACACTACTTATGCTGCTGTGTTTTCATCATTTTCACCAAATGCTTTAGGCACTATGCAAGTTCGATTGACAGCACCAGGACAAATTTATAGCACTGATTTAGTACCCATACCAGAGTTAAAAGATACTGGGCTTTGGATTGCATTAATCGTAGGATTTTTTGTAGCATTTAGCTACCTTAAGATAAAAAATAATATATAACAACTAACGAAAGATAATATTATGCCAATGGGAAAAGGAACATACGGAAGTAAAGTAGGTCGTCCATCTAAAGCTGCAAAAGCTGGAGGAATGAAAAAGATGGCTAAAAAGAAAATGGTAAAACGTAAAAAGTAATGCCATTTAGCAAATACAGTCCAAAACAAAAAAAACTAGCTAGAGTTGCTGCACCTCGTAACAAAATTACTGGAGCAGACTTTAAAAAACTAAAAAGCGGAAATGCACAAAAAAATATTAACCGTCGCAAGAAAACTTGAGAAGGCTTCTAAAGCTCACGCAGGTCAAGCAAAACTATTAAAATCACTTGTAAAGAATGGCAAAAAAAGCAAAAAGCGGGGGTAAAATATGTCCAGAAGGTAAGGCTTGGGCTAGGCGTACGTTTGATACATATCCTAGCGCATATGCTAATATGGCTGCATCTAAGTATTGTAAAAATCCTAACTATGCAAAAAAAGCCAAAGGCGGTAAACGTAAGGGTAGATAATGGGACAACTCAAACAATGGCGAGAACAAAATTGGGTACGCATAGGAACTGATGGGAAGATCAAAGGACCTTGCGGAACGTCTAAGGACAAGAAGAACCCAGACCGTTGTCTCCCTCGCAGAAAGGCTCAATCTCTCACGCAAGCGGAAAGAGCTAGTACTGCTAGAAAAAAGAAGAAGGCAGGAAGAAAAGGCAAGACAGTCGTTGCAAACACCCCTAGAGCAAAAGTTAGAAGCTAATGAGAAAAGAACACAAAAGTAAAAAGGGAGGACTTACTGCTGCTGGTAGGGCTTACTTCAAGCGTAAGACTGGTGCTAACTTAAAACCACCTGTTACTGAATCTAACCCTAAGGGCAAAAAGTTAGCTAGAAAAAAATCATTTTGTGCTAGGATGTCTGGCGTAAAAGGTCCAATGAAGGACAAGAAAGGAAGACCAACTCGAAAGGCATTAGCTTTAAAGCGTTGGAAATGTTAATGTATAAATAATTATGTCTAGTACAACTGTAAACTTTAATTTAAAAGACGCTGGATTTGCTAACTTTGCAAGTCAAACTTTAACGTTTAGACTTCTAAAAGCGGGTGCTGACAAAACAGATGATACCGTTATATTGCCTAGCGTTGTAACAGCAACAAGTGGAACTGATGGGACTGGAAGTGTGTCCTTGTTTAGAAATGGCGAATCAGATATTGATAGCGTATTTGAAGTTGTTTTTCCAAATAAAGAAAGGGCTAAATTTATTATACCTTCTAGCTCTTCATCAATACATTTATCTGACCTTCTAGTAGATCACGCACCAAGTGGTGCTGCTACGCAACAAAGTTCTGTTTATGCTGCCGCTATACAAAGATCAAATCATATTGGTACTCAGACTTTAAGCACTATATCTGACTCTGGGACATTGCAGGTTAAACCTTCTGAGGGTGCGTTTGTTGATGGCGATAAAACTAAATTAGATGGCATTGAAAGTAATGCAACAGCAGATCAAACGGCAGCCGAAATTAGAACTTTAGTTGAAAGTGCTACGGACTCCAACGTATTTACGGACGCAGACCATACTAAGCTAGATAACATTGATTCAGATATTACAACTTTATCTTTACCTGCTAGCACCACAATAAGCGATTTCTCAAAAACTGTGCTTGATGACACAGATAGTGCTGCATTTATGACGACATTGGGCATTAGTTCTTTTGCTCAAACTATTCTTGATGATGCTGATGCTGCCGCAGTTAAGACTACATTAGGTATTACCGATGCAATAGCACAAGTAAACTTTGTTCCTCGTAGCATTGTTTTTGATGACAGTAGTGCTTTTCTTAGTATAGCTGATGATGCCACAATAGATGTTGGAACTGGAGATTTTAGTCTAGCATTTTGGGCTAGATTAGATTCCAGTGCAACAGAGGGTGTATTACAAAAGAATGGAAGTGCTGGCTATGCAGTTAAGTTTAATAGCGGTAATCTTATTTTAACTTTAAATGACTCAGGTGGTTCATCTGATTTTACATTAGCCAGTAGTCTAAACGATAACAAGTGGCACGTTTATGTAATAACAGTTGATAGAAACGGTAATGCAATAGCTTACGTTGATAACGTAGCCCAGACTGGCGTTAGCGTATCAGGCAAATCAGGCAACTTAGATAATACAAGTGCTTTTCAAATTGGTATTGTAGGCAGTGATGGTAACGGAGGTGTTTCTCTTGGTAATTATGTAGCTCTTTTTAAAAGTAAATTAAGTGCTTCTAATGCAAGTAAAATATATTTTTCAAGAGATAACGTTAAAGTTGTTGGTGCATCATTAGCAGTAGATTTGCGTGGAGAAACCGAGACATTTAAAGATGTATCAGCTGGTCCTTTAACTGTTACTTCTAATGGATCAGTAACATTTAATGAAGCAAGATTAACTGAGTTTACTGGAACTAATGTATTAGCTACTTCAACGCTAGGATACACTACAGGTAATGGCGGAACTGTAAATCAGGCTACAAGCAAAAGCACTGCTGTTACACTAAATAAAATTAATGGTGAAATAGTAATGCACGACGCTGCTTTAGCAGACGGTGCTTCTGTAGTATTTACATTTACAAACAGTACAATAGGCGCAACGGATGTTATTATTGCAAATGCTGCTGGTAACTTTGGAGCTTATCAAGTTAACGCATCATCAATACAGGCGGGTAGTTGTAAAATTATTGTTAGAAATGCTAGTGGTGGTTCTTTAAGCGAAGCAACTAAAATTAATTTTGCAGTAATTAAAGCAGTCGCATCCTAATGTCAGTATATCACAGAACTAAGAGACTTAAAATCTATGGCAAGAAGCCAGAGATTACACAGTTGTTTGGTGATCGTTATGCTATAACTGTACGTTGCGTAGCTAAGAACGACACAGAGGCTTGGTACAATAAAAATAAAGATCAGATATTTGCTGACTTTGGTACTCTGTACGATGCTCAAATGGCAGTAGATGGTATTGATGCTAGAACTGGGGAAGCGTATTCTAATATGATTCTTACTAGCGTTGAAGCTAGTTATACCCAGACTGGGGACTATGTAATAACATTTGAGTACCAAACATTAACGGATTCATTTGTTCAAGAAGCGGCTGATAAAGTAGACGTTGAATTAAATGGTCTTCGTCGAGTAACTCGCCCCCTTATAGCTAAAGACGGAACTACCTATGGGAAAACTGTAGGAACAACTACACTTAGTCATTCTGCTATTGGTTATAGCTCTGCTACGCTTACACTAGCTCGTGCTATATCTGGACAAAAAGGTTCGGATGAATCTGGATTTGTTCGCATTACTGAAACTTGGCTAGAAAGTGGAGTTATAAGCAGAAGTATAAATGAAGGAAGAGGAGGGATAGATAGCACTGGTCATATAAGAACAGAGGTAGTTGAAGCATTTAACCAAACTCCCACATCATCAATAAGTGGAGTAGAAATTGGAGTAAGCACATCAAATGTAGAGGGAATAGATACTATTAGAAAAACATTTGTTACTAGTAATGGAGAAATAAGAAGAACAGATAGACCTGGACCAAGTGCAATACCAAATACAACATATGTTACTATAGAATCCGTTGGAACTGCAATTACTCCAAGCGGAACTCTTATTGATTCTTCTGAGACTCAAGAAAACGGATTTGTTAGATTTTCAAGAACCTCGTTGCAAGGAACAATTATTAAAACAACTAACACATATCAAGATGTAGTATTTGTTGATGTCCCTGGTGAGGTTTCTTGTGAAGTTGTTAATGCAGATTTTGATGAAATTTCAGATGATATTGATGGTCAAAAACCACAAGGTCAAAGTGTAATTATTGAAACCATACCACCAAAAAAATTACAAATTGCCGCAACTGTTACTGTCAACATACAATCTACAATTCCAAATACAACAGAACTTGCTTTTGATACATCTGGATTGTCTTGTTCGGTATTAAAGATTACATCATCAAATAGTGGAAAAGTAGGAAGAGCAGTTACCTTGGTGGACGCAACAGGAAGTACATCAACTCAAATAGGGTCGGGCAGTTCTTTTTCTGTTAGTAGTTCTATATCAGAATTTCCAAGGCATTTTGTTGTATCAGGCGGAGAAAATGCTGAAGCATTTGTAACTGGGTCTAGGTCAAAACAACCATATATATCTGGTGGTGAATTTCAATTTCAAAAAGCAACATCGGGGTCATTCACTCAGGCTTTTGCGTTTGGAAACGATGAAACTGATAAAAACCAAATTTATAAAACATCAGGCACTATTAGTAGAAGTGTTCGTCCAGTTTTAACTGCTCAAGACGGAACTGTTTTTTATGAAGTTACTACTGTTTCTGCAAATACATCAACTAGATCAAATGGCTTACCATTAGGTAGAGTGCTTTAATTTTTAATTACAAAACGTATGGCTACTCAAAGGGAAAATGAGGAAGACAATAGATTGTCTCGAAGAAGACAGCAGATAAGAAGAAAATATAATTCTCTTGCTGATAATTTGTTTATAGAAGAAGAAAATAAATTAGAAAAACTGCGTGAGTATGTAGCATTTGGAGGAATTACTAGCTCTAAAGAAAAAAGATTTAGAAAAAATCAAATTGATCAACTTGAAGAATTTTTAGAAAAAGGCAACGCAGAATTAGATAGACGAGAACAACTTGAACTACAGCAAGAGGGTGCAGGATTACCTAGAGATACAAATAACACCAGTAGACCGAGTGGAGTAAGTGGAAATAGAAGAGATGTTTCCCAGGAAAGTAGAATTGAAATGCCTACTTTTGGAGAAAGAGAACGTGAGGCGGAAATATTTGCTACTAATTTAAATTACAATCAACCCAATCCAACATTAGAAGAAAGAGAACGTGAAGCTGGTCTTACTGATACCACAAGCGGAAGAGAGGGTTTTAATCAACCAAGGCAAGAGGGTGGAGGAGATCTGGTAGTGCCAGATATGGAAACAGAAGATCAGTTTGGGACTATTGGAATAGTAGTTATTGTTAATAATAGACCTCACGCAGCTACGGTAATTGGTCAAATGGGGTCTACAGTATAATGGGTATTCTTAGGGCTGGTCCATTTTCAGATGGTACTTCACATTTTTTACAGATTCAAAGTGATACTGCTGGACCAGTTAATTGTGCAAATTATACGGACTCCAATGTTTGGCTTTGGCAATATAAAAAAAGCGTTACTAAGAGGAAAACAACTCACACTGGATGTAGGCTTCAACCAGAGTCAGGAGAAAATGTTCCAGTATTAGTAAGCTCAGGAACTGAAGATTTAAATGTTCTTGAAACTGTTAATGGAAATTTTTCAGTAAATGATTCAATTTCATCTAATAATGTAAACTCAATGTTTTTATTGTTTTCATTTTTTTATCAAGCAACGCATAATTTTAATATTCAAATAGATTTTGCAGCATCAAATCCTAATGCAGCCTTTCAAACTGACCCACAATTTTTTATTGATAGTACAATGACAACTCCTATAGAAACTTGGCCCAACTTGAGTGGTTCAGTAACTAGAACATTCCCAGCAACAGTTATTCCTAGTATTTATCATTTAGAAATTGCTGCCGCTGGTGGAATTAATGTTTCTAGTAACCCTTGCTCGCCAAGCCCTACTACAGTAACTAGTGCTGTAAGTTTAAATTTTCAATTTTTATAATACTATAATGCTACTTAACCCTTATGGTACAATAGAATGTACTATCTAAATAAATATGATTGAAAGTTTTTTAAAAATATTTGGTGAACCTGCAGGTTCTTCTATTATATCAGAACCAAAAGGTGATACTTCTTCTTTTTTTGGTTATGATAGCTCTAATATACCATATACAAATCAAGGTTTTGCTGAAAGGCAATTTAATTTACGAACTTTTCAAAGAGCAAAACCTGGTAATTATTTTTCTAGAGGGGACACAGCATATGGTGCAACGGCAGATATGCGACCTAAAATTTTTGAAAATTTATTAGGAAGTGTAAGCCCATCAGTTATGGCAAGCGCACAGTTAAGAGCTGGTCAGCCTATAAGCAATGAATTTTTAGAAGACCCCAATATGTCGCCTCAAATGAGAAATTTGTTTGGAAGGCTTGAAGATAAACGAGCAAAAGGTACTCTTATGAATGACGAATACGGAATGAATTTTAGATAAAATTTTAACTTTATTAATACATTATGTTCATATCAATAGGAAAACGCCCAGAGCAAACTTTTACGCCTGCAGGAAATATTTTTGGTAATTATGCTTCTAGAAAGAGAGGAGGAGGAAACCAACCTACTCTAATGCAAGGATCGCAACAAGAAAAAGAAAATCAAATAGCAAGGCAACGAGAAGAAGAACTATATGCTCGTGATCTAGCTCAAAGACAAGCAGAAAGAGAAGCAGATAGACAAGCTCAATTTGATTTAAGAGCACAAGAAAGAGAAGCAGTATTCCAAGATAAATTAAGTCAAAATGAAAGACTAAGAGAAATTAATGAACAGCAATCAAAAGATCGTGCGCTTTCGGGTTTAGTAGGGCTTTTTGATTCATATACTACATCTCTAAATGATCAATCGTTAATAAATTTTAGACCAAGTGAAGATTTAGTAAAAGAATTAAATTCATACATTAATGAAAATCTTAGATCAGGTGCTTTAACTAGGCAAGATATTATGAATTTTAATCCCAATGAGATTTTTGGTACTGTTACTCGTCCACAATATCGAGGTAGTTTTGGGAATTATATTCTCAACGTGTTAAGACAGCCAAGAGGCTACACAGAAGGACTTATAGGTTTTGGTCTTCCTAGACAAAAGCCTAGAGCAATTGGTCCAGGTCTATATCAAGAGGCTTTACGAGAAGCAAGGAATCCAGGTCGTCAACTAAATTTTGAACGTATGAAAGCTATAGCTATGAGTCCAAAAACTAAGACACTAAGAACTTAACAAAAAAGATAACATACTATGGCTACACAGTTTGACTTTAATTTATCTCCGTTTGAATTTTCTAATAACTTTCAACCCACTAATCCATTTTTGGATGAAGTTCCTGTTTTTGAGCAATCAAATTTTAACCAATCTTTTGAACCCAGTTTTGGAGCATTTAAAACATTCAATCAACCAATCCTTGAGAATGAAAAATCTTTTGAATTTGAAAACAAGGTATTAGATTTTGCTAGTGGCGTCACAGATTTATTAGGAAAATTTAAGGAGTCCAACGTAAGAAATAATTTACAACCAATAATATCTTCAGTTAATGAACCAGGGCTTGAACCATTTAATAGATTTAATCCTACTTTAAATCAATTTGAAACATTGTATGGCAATGAGGCTGCTCGGTTAGGATCACAAGATACATTTATTCCTAATGTAACTGGTTTTGACGATGAGCCAAGATTTCTACAAAGCGTTAGAGATCAAGCTCAGTTAAATGCAGATAACTTTATGGGTGTTCCTACAGCCCAACAGATTCAACAAGCTAATGAGCTTGGTCAAGCAATGGGGACTGGTGATGTAACCCTAGTTGAGAGATTTGAAGATGATGGAATTGGGACAGGACAAGGTGTTTTATATGGAACGGAGTTTGAACCCAGAACAGCAGAGGAATTAAATCAGTTGCTAGGAATGCAACAAATGCAACAAATACAAGCTAATCAAAATTTTGTAAATAGCCCATATTTCCAAGAAGCTATGGCTGAAAGAGATGCTCCGTTGATAGAATCAAGGCAAGCATTTGATGATGCAAGTCGGATGCGTACAACGGCATTAGAAAACCGTATACCATTTAATGCTACTTTTAACTACGATGCAGCTGGTAATAAAGTTCTAGCTGGAGAGTCCGCAAGAGAAGCGGCTTTACAGGGTGGCGAGGGAGAAATGTCTTACGATGAAGCTCGTAAATTTGTAGCAAGGCAAAGAGATTATAGAGGCAATCTAGAACCTATGTCTACATACAATCAACGTGTTGAAGCATTTAGAGCACAGGAAAATGAAAAGAGGGCTAGAGTAAATGAAGTAGTTGCAAATACTCAACAGTTCTTAAGCCAAAATGGAATTAATTTAGAGACATCTGCAATTAGGGCAGGTATATTATCAACTGGTAGTGCAGAAGCATTTATAAGGTCTTACGCTAGGATACAAAATGATTTAAGCCCAAGTGAGTTAAGTGATTACAACGCTAGTTTGGAAGCAAATCCAATAGTGGGTGGAATGCCTACTGAACGTCAAGGAACATTTGTAAGCAAAAAAGATGGAAGAACTAGAACTTTAGCATTTGCCCAAGAGGGAGAGTTTGCTGGTACGTTAGGTGAAGTTACCCCAGATGGTAAGTGGGTTGCAGTTGACCAAAATGAATGGCGAGCTTTGGCTGATTCAGAAATAACATCAGCTAGTGAGAGTGCGCTTAAAACATTAAACGAGGCTTTTGATAGTTATAATGGAATTGGTCAGATGAAACAATTTAAAAAAGATAGACTTGAATCCGCAAAAGGTTTTGATCTTTTTGTAACTCAAATGAAATCTAACTTTAAAAAATTTTTTGGCAAAGAGTTAAACGAAAAAGAATATTCAACAGCGTTGGCTCAAGCTGGCTTCCAAGCCCTGCTTGGTGTGGTTAGGCTTGATATTCTTGGTCCAGGTGTTTTAACCGAACAAGATGCTAGGAGGCTTATTGAAGCTATGGGTGGATTTGGTGTAACTTCTAGCAAAAGAGTAGCTATTGAATTAATAGATAGGCTTATTGAAAGAAGACAAAGAAAAACAGAAGGTCAATTATTTATATACAATTTAAGAAGAGAATCTAATGATATACTACAAAATCGTTTCCCAGAGGTAAATATAAATAACATAGAAAATGTAAGGAGTGGTTTTTCTGCTGAACAACCAGTGAACCCAAATACAGGTAAACCTGCATTTGACCCTAAAAAAGCTATAAAAAACCCATAATAAATTTTTAATATGGCGAGTCGTATAGATACAAGTTATTTAGATGAATTTGATGTAAATGATATTACTTGGGATGTTCTTTACAATGATCCTAGTCTTTCTATGGAAGACTTGGGCGTTTTGAGAGAATACGAAGATATTAGGAGGGGAGTAATTAATGAACCTTCAGCGGATTCTGGTTTCTTTAACATTTCTTTTGAGGATAGAAAGCGTGCAGCTGACTCACTAGCTAGTGGGCAGTTTATAAGAGACGTAGATGAATCTCTTAGAGCCGATAATGTTTTGCCGTATCTAGAACCAGATCAAAGAAGTAGCTTTATGTATGGTATGCAGGGGTCTTTGGCTTCTATGCAAAACCCTATGTACAATGTTGAGAGAGATAATAGAATCAGAAGTGGATTCCTAGATAATTTAGCAATGGCTCTGAACACAAACCCAGAAAACATAGATATAGAATCTGGATTGGGAAATGTTATTACTCGTGGTCTTCTTAGTTTTCAAGAAGACCCAACAGCAAAATTTAATTTCTTGATAGAAAAATTTGGGGAAGAAAATGTTAAAGACTTTAGAATAGGAAACAAACTTGCATTTTTAATTAGGGATGGAGACAAGGAACTTCTAGTAGACGAGTTTGGAGCTTCGTTAGGAGACTTAGCAGATGTGGCTAGGCAAGGTATAGTACTAGGAGCAGAAATGGCATTTGGAACAAAAGGTCTAGGAAGTGCAAGATTTGTAAGAAAGTTTCCTATATTCTCTAGGTCTGCGTAGTGCGGGTACAGGAGTTGGTTTAGCAGAGGGTTTAGCTGAAGTTCTTGAGGCAGCCACTAGTGAATCTGCTGACTATGGATTTACAGGGTCAGTTTTAAATCCACTGGGTGACGCTGTTCTTGCGGGTGCTTTGGATTACGGATTTTCCAAGCCTCTGTCTTATGCTGCAAAGGCATTTACGAAGCCTGGTCTTGGTTTTGAAAATGCAGACCAAGAGTTTACGAACTTTATGGCTGCGCTTCAAAGGCTCAAGCAAAGCCAAGGAATTGATGTGCCTACTACACCAGCAATGAGGGCGGGTACAGCACCAGCCCTTCGTGAAGAAGTTGTTGCTTCCGAAACTAAAAAAATAGGCGTACCAGATGAGCTACAGAACAATGTAGTTCGTAGCAGACAGGCAACAAACGATGCACTACAAGCAATAATTACTAAGCTGGAGGGTGGAGAAGTTGACTTTAACACTTTGTCAAAAATAGGTAGAGAAAATTATGAGGAGTTAGCACAACGAGCATTGGATGCGAAAGACGATATAGGCGAGCAAGCATCGGTTGCTGTAAATAGATACTTTACCAACTTAGCTGAGTCCATTAGTCCANAAAAAGGACGCAGAACCTCTAACCAAATAGGAAGAGAGTTAGAGGACACAACAGTCAACATCTTTGAAACAAGTAAAAGACAAGTAGATGATTTGTATGACACGGCTCTGATAATGGGTGAACAAATACCTGAAGCAGATATGCTTACTGTTGCAAAGCAACTTATTAAGTCCCTTGATGCTCTGGGCAAAGACTTGCCTACTGGTGAAGCTGACAAAATTATAGCATCATTCTTGCCAAGGCGTGTGCTTCAGTCCTTGAGCCAAGCTATAGATTTAAGTGAACAAGCTAGTGCTAGGCTTAAAAAAATTAAGCAGTTCAAGGACTATCAAAAATTATCCCAAGATGGTGATCAAATGCTTATGTTTGCGTTATTTGATGACGTAGCAGAAGTAAAAGACCCTGGAGAACGATTAACTGTTTCATTTAGACAAATGGTAAATGCCAAGAAGCAGTTAAATAAATTGTACGGCTCTGCTGGTAGAAGTGATTTTCTTCAAAGAAAAGGATTGAAGGTAATGGCAGATGTTTTAGATGACTCTATGGAACGTATGTCTAGAAAAGCTAATTCAGATGCAGCTGATGTTTTAAAAGAAGCAAATGAATTGTGGAGGACTAGGCAACTACCTTTACTTGAGGACACAAAATTACAAACAATTCTAAGACGAGACAAATTGATGCCCAATGAAGTAACCGAGGATTTAATAAATTCTCAAACAGGATCAGTTAAAAGATTAGTAAATCTTAGGAATGCTTCGCCAGACCCAGATGCTTTTGACGATCAAATAAGACAAACTGCATTAGATCAGATATTTGCATCCACAGAAAATATAGATGACACACTAATAAATACTGGTAGGCTACGATCTCTGCTAGGTAATAATGATTTTGTAGATGAGTTCTTTGACAAAGATACTGTAAGAAAATTAGGACAATTGTTTAATGTATCAAAAAATCAAAAGAATCTTTTGGGAGTTAATGCAAGTCCAAGTGTTTCTCCAGTTACATTAAGAAGATTGCTTAGAGGAAAAGATTTAAGCAAAGAGGATAAACAGATTCTTATTGCTAGAATTAATGATGAAATACAGCTTTCAAAGAGAGTAAAAGCTATTGATGTAAACCAGGCTGTCCAAAATTTAAGGGCTGGTGGGGGTAATATGACCACCAATATGAACAGCACTATGAACGCTCTTTTAAATCTTCCTAATGCTAGTTCAGTAAAAGAATTTTTTGATTTACTTGATGATGCGGCTAAAGAACAAGTTCGAGCTAGAGTAAGAGCAACAATATTCTCTGGGGCTGCAGATGGTGTTGGACCAAGGACTGGAGAAGCATTTGGAGGTATAAGATTACCTGATGTAAACTCATCTTTTGTTCGTGATTTAAAAAATAAAAAATCTACTCCACACGAGGTAGCTAAAGAAATACTTGGACCAGATGGTCTTCAAGATGTACTAGATGTTATTACTGTATTAGATCGCTTGGGTACTGATGTTAAGCAAGTTACTACTGGACTACTTAGAGGACAGGAGGCTCAACTTATTGCTAGAGGTGGACAAGCACAAAAAAATACAATGTTTAGAGGTATATTTTCTATTCCTATAGGCAAGGCGTTTAACAAGTTCCTTGGTATGGCTATGTCGAATGAACAGTTTGTAAATGCTTTTTTTGCTAAAGGTGATATTGCTCCAACATTTGCAGCTATTCTTCCATATATATACGCATCGGATAACGCTTTGCGGATTCTTGCAAATGAGGTTGCTGATGACCCTAGTTTGTTGCCCTTCTTAGACATACTTACGGAAGGCGATCTACCAGACAACAGTTCTCTTTTAAGAGAGTAGATGCAAAAAGGGTAACCCCTTTTCAGAAGTTACCCTTCATTACACCCAATCAATATGAACCTTGTAAGAGGCTAACCAAAAGGTGGGAATACGGTTTGCATCTAGAAGAAAGGACGAAAAACTCCTAGCACAAAAAGATTCCGATCTACTCCCTCTCCTCCTGGTTAGCCAAAATTCTATTCTCTAGATTTCTAATCTTGGTCTTTAAACCCTGTATGTCAAGGTTAAGCTGCTCATTTTGTTTGGTCAAAGCATCGCAACACTTTGCCATAGCGTCCAAGCCAGAGCTTAATATTCTTTCGCTCGTAGCATTCATTACTTGTTTTACTATCTCGGTCATTTATTGGAATCTTCCTATATGATTGATGAATTTGAATTTACCAGTTAGGTCACGCTCACCCTCTCGGTTTTTGGCTATTTTATAATTAAGTTCTATGTAAGGATATTCAGCGTCAAATACCTTACAATCATTTAGATCGCCACCCTTTGCCCACATAAGCAGAATGACATCCGCATCATTCTCAATGTCCCCAGAATCTTTTAGGTCGTGAATGTTCAATCCACTATCACGTCTAGCACCCTCTCGATTAACTTGAGCAAGGAGAATAATAGGTATATTAAGCTCTATGGCAAGTTGCTTAATGCCGTGCGAAATGAAAGCAATCCCATCATTCTTGGACATTTTTGTGTCATATGGTATAAGTTGTAGATAATCAATAACTAAGGCTCTAATGTCATATTTTCTTTTCATTGACCTAGCCTTTGACCTAAGATCACTAACGCTACGAACATAGTTTTCTACATATATTGGTGCTTCTTGAACCCTAGCCAATGCAGCATAAACTTGTTGGCTCTCTTGTGGCTTAACTACTCCATCACGAAACCTACGCAAGTTCACAGCACTAGCAGTCTGTAGAATCCTTTTAGTAAGTTGTTCAGTAGGCATTTCAAAGCTAAATATTCCCATAGGCTTATCTTCCATAACTGCTGCTCTAAGCACTATGTTTAGAGCCAACTGGCTCTTGCCACAAGATGTGGGTGCTGAGATGACAAATACTTCTCCATTGCCGATGCCACCCTCGTCTAGCTTCTCATCCAAGTGAGGTATGCCAGTACTTAGTGTATCAAAAACATACTCACCCTTCTCCATTAGTTCTAGCTTGCCCTTCAAAGAAAGTGACGCATCTTTAACATTTAGAGACTTGTCATTTTGATCGCTAATTTTGCGTACAGAGGCGTCTATGTCTCCACATACTACATCTGCCTTAACTCCATTTCTAATGGCTTCTACGGCTAATCTAGAGGCTCTAAGGATGTCTCTAGCTTGTGAACGCTCCTTTACTATGCTTGCGGCAGATAAAGCCACCCCAGTTGACTGGGAATATTCCATAATCCCAAACAGACCAGGTAGACCACCAATGATTTCTTCCTTGTTCTTTTCTCGAACCTTATCATATACTGTAATCTCATCAAGAGGCTTACTCTCCAATGATAGTTCAGATATGCACTCATACAAAACCCTACAAGGAGTATTCCAAAAATCTTCAGCGACGAGTATAGGTGATATCCTATCAAATGTATCTTGCCCTTCTTCTAGGAGACAAGAAGCTATTACCGCACGTTCTGATTCTATGGCGTGAGGCTGTGGGGTGTCCTTATTTTCCATTTATTACTTTGGCACTCTAGGGTCTTTTATAAGCCCCTTCATAACTGCTCTAGCTATATCTAGCCTAGCATTCTTGTAAAAATCTCTACGATCTTGCTTTGCTTCTGGTGTGCTAAATTGTACCCTAACTGCTTTTTTGTATTTATCTATATAATCCATTGTTAAAAATAGCCCCCCATCTCTGAGGGGCTACGCTATTAGAACGGCATTACATCGTCAACTTCTGCCGTAGCTTTGGGTTGCTCTTTCTTCTCTTGGAAGTCCGAGACCTTACCACTTATGAAGTTGACTCCAGACTTAGACTGCTTCTTCCAACCTGCCAAGCGTTTTTCAACGCCATCTATGTTGATTTTACCAGTTACATCTGGTTGACCTTCGTTTTGTTTGTTCTTGTTCGGAAACAAGGCAAACGAGTTTGTATCATCGTATTGTGCCATAGTTATTATATGATGTCATCGAGTTCTGAGGCTCTCTGAGTTGTTGTGGTTTTGTTTGACTTGCCGTGCGTGTTAATAGCATCAGGGTCTAACGAGGAATCCGAGATGCAGAAAAGATTTCCTAGCGATCTCTTTAAACTGTAAGATGCAGCACTACCAGTAATTTGTGCGTCATCCATACCTTTCTTGGTTTCTGCTTCACGAGCATAACCAGTTGTATTTACACTATCACCTAGGGCTGTATCTGTTAAAGTAGAAGTGGTTTGTACATATACTCTACCGCCAATCTCAACCATTGTATCTTGATTGACGAGAATGCACTCGTACTCCGATAACAGAGGTTTTACGGCAGATAATATATCTTCTGCGGATCGGTAGTTATACCCTCCGAATTTGTTAGTTTGTCCCTTCGGAGCTTTCAAAGAGGATTGTATCCCCTGCAATTTTTGACGTATTGTCAATGATTGTAGTTCTGTCTTTTTTTTGTCCATAATTATTTATATTTATTTTGTACCAATTTGGTGCGATACAGTAATGACCTCTCCTCCGAGGTTTGGCAAGAATTAATTTGCTTGTTGCTGCATTTTATTTCCTCAAGCATTTCTATTTGTTTGTCTTTGCTATATCTTCCAAATCTAGACATCAGTTGCTTTGCCCCCCTGGGATGCAAGTAATTTAAATCCCCCTTGTCTAAATATTTGCAAACATTATGTAAAGCTCTTTTCAAATCTACTGATGAACAAGAGCCAAACCTTTTCCAAGAATTTTCTATTTTTCCTAACCAAGAGTTGGACTGCCTATTGAGCACTCCTCGAACCATACCAGTATCGTGATTGTGATCTAAGACTGGGTCTTCTAAACTGCACTCAAATATAGGACATTCATCTGGAGTATTATCCTCTCTGAATTTAGCTATCTTGGTGTAAGGAATGTACTTCATAGTAGCTCCTTTTCTTCCAAAAGAGATTTCCATCTAGCAAATGTGCAAGGGTGTATGCCCATCTCTTCGCAACCATCTCTTGTACTCTTGCCACTCTGCTTCATATCTATGATTGCTTTTATTATAAAAAGTTTTTGCTCGATACTTATTCTTCTGCCCTTACCTGGTTTTTGAAGAGGTATAAAATTTGTTTCATCTGTATCTTTAAACACTCTTTCATTCTCAAGATACTCACGCTCTATGCGTTGGTGCGCCCAAGCTATAAAGTCACTTATTGGATTACTGTGTAATGATTCTACTGGTTTCATTTTATTCGTTGTATTGATATTAATTTCGCCCACCCACCCCTCTTCAAAGTTCCATATTTATCCCTCTTTAATCTGTTCTTAAAAATATAAGACAAGGCTTGTCTTTCATCTGTAGCCCACTTGGTATTTTCTTGAACATTGTTAGATGGTATATCGTCTCTATGTATAATTATTTTATATTTGTTCATTTAGCCTTGTGAACAAGGTAACAAAAGCCTTGGTTGCTACTTGCGGCACGATCCCATTCCCCAAGAGCCTAAGTCTGTCGATCCTATGGGTAGACCCATTAGTTGCTCCACCCAGTCTGGGTTGAGCTTGGGTGACCCTTGGGGCTTCCCACTCGTACTGTGGCTCGTTTGGTCTTGATGGGAATGCACTAATCGAGGTAGGCTTACATCTCCTATCTTGCTTGGAGCGCATCCTGGTGTGTCCTTCCAGTCCCTCGCCCTCGGTGTCGGAAATGTCTCTACCGCATCCCTCAACTTTGCTCCGAAGGTTTGGTTGCTCTTGTGACGCTTGCTCTTGAATACTCCATCCTCTACTATTGTTTCTATGCGACCTCCTTCTGCGTCCGACGTTCTTGGTGTCGGAAAGTTCATTGCTTCCTCGGCTCTGATTGCATCTGCTGCTCTCCTCACCTTCAGCCACATCTTCATTGAGTCCTTGTACGCTTGTACTGTCGTCTCGTCCACTTGCTCCCTCAAGTTCGATGGCTCTGTTCTGCCCTTTCGGCTTGTCGTAGCTTGCCTCATTGCCGCTTCGTAGCTCCTTGGAGGAAGTGTGTCCATTGTGTTTGGCGTAGCCCAGTTCTTCACTTGATCGGCTAGAGGTATTCCTCCCTTTCCATTCGGTCGAGTTGAATCCGTTGCACTCGCTCGTGGAGTAGCCCAAGATGAAGACCCTTTTTCTTTGGTGCGGTGCGCCAACTTCGCTCGCTGAGAATATTCCTGCCTCTGCGATGTAACCCAGTCCTTCCAGTTCTCTGAGGACATATTGGAGAACCGATTCTCCATCGGCTGTTTTGGCTGAGATAATCCCCTCCACGTTCTCTCCGAAAACAAATTTAGGTTGGCACTCTCTGATTCCTCTTGCAATGTAAGGGAAGAGGTGTCTAGGGTCTTCAGTTCCTTTACGCACTCCAGCATTTGAGAATGGCTGGCACGGAAATCCAAAAGACATAACGTCCACCTTTCCACGAAACTTTCTGTATGGGAAGGTTTTAAGATCAGTGTAGATAGGTGCTTGATCCAAGACACCCTTTTCCATCTCTTTGACCAAGTTGGCGATGCAGTAGGCTTCGATCTCCACATAAGCGATTTCTCTGAGAGTTGGGAAAACTGTTCGCAGTCCACGCCCAACCCCTTCATATCCGCTACATAGTGAGAGGTGTGTAATTGTTTTGGTATTATCCACATTATGTCCTTTCTTTATTATTATTGTTTAGTGTTAAAAATTGTTGCGTCCTTGTTGTATAAATATCCAACCATCTTGCTTACCCCATCTGTGTTCTCAAAATCAGTATGCCAAGGCATCTCTCTTTTATGAAAACCAAAATCGTAATCATCCCTAATCAATTTTGATATATTCCAGATATAAAGTACAAACTCATATTCATTTACATAAATAAAATCTTTCTTAACTGATTCAGCTATACCAATGTTGGTATCCACTTTTAGTTCCTCTATAATCCAAGGGTCGTATGCTTTTCTTCTAGATTTAATCTNAAAGAGGTAGTTGTCGTTCTCGTAATCAAAGTGACTAAACTGATCTTTGGCAGCAGTCAGCTTTGTAATCTTTGGAAAGGCAACCATCAGTTGCTCTGCTACTTCGCTCTCAGTCATTTTCCTTTGGGCATCCAGTCCATCCAGTACAGCTTAGATAGGTATCTAAACCTTGTTACGCCTCTCTTGGCTTGTGCCTTAGTCCAGTTCTTATGGTAATGTTTTTTGGATTCCACACAGATACAAACGCTTGTGATACCAGGATCGTAGTCCAAGTCCATTGTATCTTTCAAAAACCTTGCCTCTATTGCTAACTGGGTGCAGTCCTTCTCTTCATAAAACTTACCACCAGTTCCCTTGGTATCTCTGCACTTGTAATCAAATAGATGATACTTGCCATCCACTTTTGCGATTAAGTCCACAGACCCAACGGATTTAAATTTATGGCAGAATAAAATCTTCTCTGTTGCTATGGGTTCTATGTCGTGATCGCACATAAAATTAATAAAAGGAAAAGCCCAACTGTCCCAAGCTACAACGGATTCTTGGTCAATTTTGCCAGTTCTTATTATGGATTCTATATGACCTTCTAGCCTAGCGTGTACGGCAGTTCCGAAGTCCGAGCTACTGATGGGCTTTCCATCTATTGGGCTAGTACGAAAACCGTACTTCATCTCCATCAGTTCTTTACTACTAGCGTCTGGGTGCAGCCTAGCTAGTTCTACTAGCTTTCTAGGTGTCCATATATTATCTAAGAAATCACTCTTTTTACTCGATAATACAGTTGTTACAGATGGGTACGCACCTATCTTCTTCGCTTGGCTAGGTGTCCTAGCATCTGTAAGGAAAGGCTCTTGTGAGCAGTCGTAGAAGTGACTCATAATAGTTCTTTGAGTTTTTTCTTCTCCTCTTGCAATGCCTTTCTCTGCTCTTGCATACGTTCAATNTTATGGGACAAGATTCTAGATTCAGTACGAATCATCTCTATCCTGGTTTGTATTCTCTCTTCTTGAGCTTCTTGTATCTGTTCTTTATTCATTTATATATATGGTGTTATAGTTGTAATGTTTATGTCTGGTATTGGTCTGACATTTTTGTCAGAGGGTTTTACCATTTTTGTTAGACGCTCCTTCCAATATGGGGAGTTCTTCACTTGCCCATATAATCTAGGCGTTAAGGTAAACCACTTTGATTTGTCGTACCTTCTCTTATTGAAGTTGGATTCAATCAAAGCCCCTTGTTTAATTAAGGATGTAAGAGTATAGGATATCTGTCTCTCTGTAAAAAAGGGAAAGTAGGGCATCCAGTTCTTTGCAGAATTGAAAGTCCAATACTTTCCCTCTCTCTTATTCCGATTATTTTTTTCGTTTAGCAAAACAAAGTAGATAATGGTATGTAAGACAATAGATTCCTTTAAGCCATAAGTTCTGGCGTGGTGACCAAGGAATGTGTGTCTCTGCTCCATTGATAGTAATCTGCCATCTTGTTCATTTCTTTGTCAANCCTTTCTCTGCCCATCGTCTCCAATGGATGCAGTTCATCAGTCTCAAAGCCATTAGATTGTTCTATTGCCATACATAGGGTGCAAGGCAATCCATCGGCAGCAAAGAGATCATATAGCTTCTCAGCTTCTTCTCTCTTGTTAAATGCGTGTGCATACTGGGAATAAGTTCCTCTTTGTTGACAAGTAACTACCCACATACTAACGCCCTTCATAATAAGTTATATAACTAGAGTTTACCAAGGCTCTGACTCTAGTAGCCATCTCTCGGTGTTTCTCTTCTTCTAAGAGTTGCTTATTAGCCTCTCTGTGCATTTCGTCTTCTTGTTCTTCAAAAAGACTTCTCTTATCCTCTTCGGATAGCCAGTTTATTTTGTCCATTTTTTCTCCTTTGGTTATTGTTAATAGTCTCTATGGTGTAGAGATTCGTCTATACATTCTGATAACGCCAGTATTTTGCAAACAAAATATGGTATGCCCTCTTTAGGGTATTTGTCTCTTACTTCGTTGAAATAAGATTTTGGAATGTGGTCTTCTAGCATAAATGCTTTTCTGAGAGTCCTCACTCTTTTAGCCATTTCTTTGCTCTCATAGGCAAAGTCCTTAATTATTTGATCGGCTTCCTCAATTGATAAAAAATCCTTAAATTCTTTGGATACCGACTCGTTCTTCTTTCTTTTGAATATTTGCATCCAGAAATACAAGCGGGCAGCCAGACAGTAGTCAACACTTTTTTACTAAATATGGAGTTCTTCTTCTCTCTCTTAACTATATCTAGGGCTTTCTCTCTTAGTCCCACCAGGTGAGAAATGAAAAAAGGGTGACCCATTATAGGTGCAAATCGTCTAGTTCTTCAGGTAAAAGTCCAGTCTCGATCCACTTCTGAGTCTGTGCTAGACACATTGAGTTCCAGATTACTGCTCCAAGGTGGTCTTCTTCTTGGCAGCCATCAATGTATGCCCAAAGGTGGCGATTGATACTATCCACATATCTAGACAATGGAATGCCCTTTCTCCAGTTGTCCCTACCATACTTATTAGCTCCATCTTCAAAGCGTCTAGAAGCCATTCTAAGGGCTTCTGTGGGCAATAGCGAAGGCATACCCTTCCCTAGCATTGCGTCCCTTACTGCACCAGTTGAAAACTCTGACATTGACCCACTACTGGGCAGTTCATTTTTTTGTTCATCCATAAAAAAAGGTGACCCATTTGGGTCACCCTCGTTTTAAATCTATCTTGCGATTAAGTCAAGATGTCTAACACATAGCATATTCTTGATTCATATGGTCTGCGATTTCTTGCCAGTTAACATCCTCTAAGAAGGCATTTGCCCATCCACTAATGATATTAGAAGCATCTCGGTTGTACTTGTTCATATTGAATGCGTGAGTCATATCTTCTAAATATTGCTCTACATAATGCTTACAAGTTTCTGATGTCACCCTCTTATTGTGGGGGTCTAAGTCCTCTGCATTATAGCCATCGAACATCTCAAGAGCTACACGCCAAGTTGCATAGTTCGCCCATCCATTGTATTTTTTATCGTCCATTTTTTGTCCTTTCTTTTGGGTTAGCTTGTTTCTTCAATGTAATCTATATCTAGATCACAATGCTCCAGTAGTTCTACTGGGCTTAGTTCTCGTACCTTTTCATCTGCTTCATCCTCTGAATCAGCATCAATTAAAAAGGTATTGTGAATTGTTACTACTACTTTATATTCTGTCATAATTTTATAGTGTAAAGTTTGGTAAGTAGGGGTCAACCTCTAATGTGTCTACGCCTTGGTAGGAGTTCGTAAACTGCACATCTTGTGGTGTGTAGTCATCTAGGAAGTAGACCCAAGCCATTGTTTTGCTCCAGTCGTCCATATCAACCATTACCTTTTCTCTCTTGTACCAGTTAGGGTGACCCTCTAGCTGATCTACACGAGATAGTAGTTGGTCGTCTACATCGTAAACCTCGACCTCCACAAACTCGCCCACGCCTTTGTCATTGTATAGGTAAGGCAAGCCTTTGACCTCCAAAGGATATCTCTCTGACAGATTGCCACAACCCACAAACTTGGCATTTCCAAGGATGTAGTTGTTGTGATAACCCTTTTTTAGTGTCCCATATACTGCTATTCTATTCATTTGATTGTCCTTGTTATAACTTATATCTCTTGAGTTGTAAACCCAATTTTTTGGGCTATATGGTGGATGTGTGATAGGTTGGTAGAAGCAATTAGATTTGCTGTAATACACCCCATCTTTTTGATGCCACTTCCCTATTCTTTGCACTTGTAAGCTCTTAGTGTCCACAATGCAAAACCTCGTAGGTGTAAGTTCAAGAAATGGCTTCCAATCCATTTTTCTTAGTTTAGGCAGTACACGCCACGCAATATGTGCAATGTCTGATTCGTGACCATTACCAAACCCATCAACTGTACCATTACTATATATGATAGTTCGATTGTTTACATTGAATGGATGTACATTTTTTAGGTTCACTTTACCAACTGTTGCATATCTGAAATGTGCAACCAATGGTCTGTCAGTATTGAGCATCTTATCAATGCCCTTGTATGATAGCTTACGCTTGGTCTGTCCATTGTCTAGATAGGTGACCCCAAAACCGTGTGGGTTGATTTCTTTTGCTCTATGCAGCACATCACTTGGGATACGCTTCTTATATGGCTTATGTATAATTAAACACATTGTTTGTCCTTTCTTTAATGTTATTGATCAGCACGAGTTGCCAATCATTTGGGCAGTATATCATATCTAGATAATGGGATGCAATAGGTTATTTCATATTATTTTCATAAATAAAGGGTCACCCTTTTATGGCTCAGACATAGAAAAGGGTCACCCTTTTTTCTTATGTACACAGAGGGTTGCCTTCCCTCTCTCTTCTCGTTCTCTTCTCTTACCTCTTATACATCAATGGTTTACGCTCTCTTCTCTTACGTTCTCTCTTCTTACTCTTATACCAGGTACAAGCAGCAGAAAGCAGCTNCCCCAGGCAGCACGCAGCACGGCAGCCAAAAATGCAGCACGCACATTGAACCATCACACCATCACACCATCACACCATCACACCATCACACCATCACACCATCACACCATCACACCATCACACCATCACA
>FUFK010041012.1_pt1 | contig 23578 bp, 31 predicted proteins | sample 1021851 | NCBI WGS metagenome assembly FUFK01 (sample SAMEA51879418, study PRJEB19060) | metagenome | reverse complement strand
TACGGATACAAAATGAAGATGCTGATGATGGCACAGATAGAGACACTACAGATTTGTGTATGTGTGATTTCGGAGACCTCGCATGACAGTGACCCCTGACTTTACCGGCACACATCTATGGGATAGGCTCTGCTGGGCCAAAGAGAACCTTGACGGTGTGCAGTCAGACTACCGTGTCGTGTACGAGGACAGCATCGACGAGTGTGCAAAGATACTCGTACCTGACCCTAACTGGATGGCGTGTGCGTTGCAGGGTGGCATTCTTCCTCCGGTAGAAGTGTACTGGGAGTTGGCAAAGGACGAAGCTGAAGAGGGCTTCACGAAGCACACTCGTGGCTACCTGTTGCACAACACCCCGCCTGTTGACGCTATGACAGAAGAACAGGCGATTGAGTACCTGATTATGAAAGACGTACCGCAGTCCGTATGGCGGGTGTGGAACGAGGGCAACAAACCGAAGATGGTTATCTGTCACAAAGAACAGCTTCCCGGCACACGAGAGTGGCGCAATGCTTGGAAGATTACTGAAGAACTTAGCGTCACAGATTTAGCAGCCTAGAAGGAGAAACCTAATGGCAACAACATACATCGTAGATAAGGACGGGAATCAGATTGATGCCGCTTCGGCTACCGTCCCTTCTGACCGTCACTTCCGTGGTGCATGGTCATTAAGTGGCAAAGTCATCTCTGAAGACATGGATGCAGCCAAAGTAATCTTCAAGGACAAAATCCGTGAAGTACGTCAGCCACTGCTTGAGGCAGAGGACGTGGTATACATGAAGGCACTTGAGGCTGACGATGCGTCTGCCAAGACTGCCTCTGTAGCAAAGAAGAAGGCACTGCGTGATGCACCTGCCGCACAAGCAATCACAGACGCAGACACAATTGCAAAGCTCAAGGCAGCTTGGGATACATCTGTGCTTGGCGATAGCCCTTACGCATAAGGAGATAAGTCGTGCCACTAACACAAGTAATAGGCGCAGGCATCGGTGCCGGTAACACTGTTACTGGTGAAGGCAGTGCCACGACATCATTGCAGCAGGGGCTAGTTAAAGCGTGGAATAAGGGGGATTCAGACACTACTCGTTTGGACTCATTCAACTTATCATCAAACACGGACAACGGAACAGGCGATTTTACGTATGCATTGACCAATGCAATGGGGAATGCAAATTACAGCATTGTTGCTTCAGCCCAATATGCAAATATAAGTGGTCCAGACTACGCCGAACAAGCGACAGGAACTTACACTGTTCATGTTTGGACTAGACACGATAGTTTGACTGCTGACAACTCAAAGCATACACAGATAATCGCAGGAGACCTCGCATAATGCCCTACATAGGTAAATCCCCACAGAACGGTGTACGTAACCGCTTTCAGTATCAGGCTACTGCAGGTCAAACATCATTCAGTGGCAGTGATGCAAGCAGTGGTGTGCTTTCATACAACGACAGTCTGTACATGGACGTGTATCAGAACGGTGTGCTTCTTGTACCCGGCACGGACTACACCGCTACGACAGGCACGACGGTTGTTTTGGTAACTGGGGCCAGCCTGAATGACATAGTTGAGATGGTTGTGTACGATGTGTTCTCTGTGAACAACAGCTACACAAAGACTGAGGCAGACACACGCTATCCTTTCAAGGGCAACAACAGCATCATCCGCTTGAACGGTCAGACCATCAGCGCAGACATCACGATTGACAGCGACGAGAACGGTGTGTCGGCAGGGCCAATTACGCAGAGTGCCACCGTCACTGTTAACGGATATTGGAGCATCGTATGACCAGCGTATTGAATGTAGACACGATTGCTGCGAAGAATGGTACGGGGCCGGTTGCGCTGACGAAGCAACAGGCCAGTAAGTGTTGGGCGCAGTGGGATATGTCAAGCACAGCACATATTAATGAAAGTTTTCAAGTAAGTAGCCTCACTGATAGTGGCACTGGAGTGGGTAAGATAACTTTTACTAACTCTTTTGACAGCACTGAATATGCGTTTTCTACCGGCACAGGTGAAACAGACGGGGGCGGCAACAGAGGTATTGGGACACATGGTCAAAGTTCAGGCATTGCTTCTAACTTTATGACTTTTTTTACTTTCTCCTTTCCAAGTTCAGGAGGAACATCGGCTGCTGATGTGAACTTAAACTCTGCAAACTGGCACGGAGACCTCGCATAATGGCAAGCATACTCAAAGTCGATACGATTACAGGGGTAGCCACGGCTGGGTCTATTGCGATTACCGGCGAGGGCAACTCGACCACAACGAATTTGCAGCAGGGTCTGGCAAAGTCTTGGGTAAAGTTTGATGGAAGTGTTAGCACTCCCACAGCTTTAGACTCCTTAAATTCTGCAAGTATCACAGACTCAGCAACGGGTAATTACATAAATAATCTGACCAATGCTATGGCAAATATAAATTACTGTATGTCTACAGCAGGTGAACATGACGGTGGAAGTCATGCATCAATGGGCGAATACAACCACGATAGCCCCAATACTACAACTGCTTCAAAAGTTGATTATCACAACACTAGCGGTGGTGCTGTGGACGTTGGTAACGCAGGACAAGTGGTACACGGAGACCTCGCATAATGGCTAGTGAACTTAGAGTAAACACCCTCAAAGACGCCAGCGGGAACAACAGCGTGGCTCTGTCTACTGTTGCACCCGGTGTTTCAAAAGCATTTGTTAGATTTAATGGAACAGGCACTCTTGCTGTAAATAAATCTTTAAATCACAGTTCAGTTACCGACAATGCAACTGGAAACTATACACCTGTTTACACCAATAATTTTTCTGACGCTAATTCGTGCGTAACAATGTCAAAAAAGAATGAATCTAGTAACGCTTCCTTTGGCATCAACAATGCCTCTGTTGCAACAAATAATCATAATATGCAGCTATACGAGAACAACAGCGCAACAGATACAGCAATAGTTAGCAGTAAGACCGTAGGAGACCTCGCATGAGTAAGGCAGCAGAACTCGCCGCACTGATTGGTTCGCAGTCGGCGTTGTCGAACAGGAACCTGATTATCAACGGTGCGATGCAGGTTTGGCAACGTGGCACATCTACTGACACAATTTCTAACGGGGGTTATCTTTGTGACAGATGGAGAATCAACCACGGTGGCACTGATGGGAATGTGGATGTAGATAGGTCAACTGATGTTCCAGCGGGTAAAGGGTTTGGATTTTCTCAAAAAATTAGCATGGACGCATCTGAATCATCTTTGGATTCTGGTGACCAAATTCGTGTAATACAGCGAATAGAGGGTCAAAACCTTCAATCTCTTAAAAAAGGAACAAGTAGCGCAGAGTCAGTTACTATTTCATTTTATGTTAAGTCTAGTGTAGCGGCTACATATACAGTAAATATTAGGGATGAAGACAACGATAGAGATAATTCAAAAACTTATACAATAGACTCCGCCAATACATGGGAGTTTAAATCTATAACTTTTACAGGTGATACAACTGGTGCTTTAGACAATGACAATGGCAGGAGTTTTGATTTAAATTTTTGGATTGACGCTGGAACTGCTTTTACAAGCGGTACGTTTTATAACGGCACTTGGGCTGCTGGTGATAACACTAAGAAAGTAAGTGCTACTACAGGCTGGTTAGAAAGCACCTCACCTGAATGGTACATTACAGGTGTTCAGATGGAAATAGGCGAACAGGCCACGCCGTTTGAGCATCGGTCGTTTGCGGATGAGTTGGCTAGGTGCCAGAGATATTACTATTCAACAGATGACGCAAGCTGGCTTTACGTCGTTGATGCCGACGATGTTTTTTTACGAAACACATACAAATTGCCTGTACAAATGAGAGCAGCGCCAACAGTAACTGTATCATATGCTGCGGGAGGAAGTGGAACGATTAGTAGTTCTGGCACACAAAACGTAGGCACAAATTCAGTAACTTTGTTTGCGAATATGGCCGCTGCAAATCAACGTGCTACAACGAGTGGCACACAAAAATATGATGCGGAGTTGTAGATATGAATGAAATGAATATTACATCAGCGCAGTATCAGTTTAGTGACAATCAAGAAATTATCGCCACTATAGATGGTGAACAAGTTACTGTGCCAGCGGAGTCAGGCAACCGACACTACGACGAAATCATGCGTCAGGTCGAGGCCGGTACATTGACAATCGCTGACGCCGACTGATGAAGCTGGTGCAGGAGCCTCGCTTGGAACAGGAAATCAAAACACAGTTGCAGCTAGAAGCGCACGAGAAAGAGTGTGCCATGTTCCGTGAGTTAGTGCATGGTAAGCTAGACAGCTTGGACAAGCGCATGTGGCGTCTTGAGGCAATGATAATGGGCAGCACACTGCTTGTGGTTGCAATGGTGGTCACAGTATTTATGGGAATGAATTAGTATGGCTGTATTCAGAGCATTTAAACCAGAAGCGATGAACAAAATCGCCAAGAGCTATGGGCTATACAGGCAACATGAGTCAGTTCCAAGACTTCATTGAACAAGACCCNGCNCGTAAAGCACGTATGNANCAGTTCACTAATGCTGCTGTGCAGATGGCAAAGGGTGGTGTAGTGAAGATGCGTGAGGGTGGTATCTTGCCAGAAGTAACTGCAAATACACCCGGTGCGGTAACTCAACTAATGGGGGCACCTACAGCACAAGCTGCCAACACACCTGCTGCACAGACAACAGCACCAGCAAATATTCAAGAAGCTACTATGCAGCGTATGTTTACACCCGGTTTGCCACAGGGTGGTGCTACACAGGCTGCTGCAACTGTTAGTGAAGCTGGTCAGTACATTCAACCCGGTGCCGGAACGGTTACTGGCTCTGTTGCTGTACCTACATCTTTAGCTGGAACTGCAACTGCGGCAGCTACACAAGAAAAAACAGCAAACACACAAGAGGCTGCTACAGCCGCGCCAGCCGTTGAGACAGCCCTTCAGGCTACACAGGTAGCACAAGGCACTGTAGACCCTCGTGCGCAGGTCGCAGCGGCCCAGCAAACAGCATCCAGTGTAGGCAATCTTCAAGCTGCGCAGGGTAATGCTACTCTTATCGACAATCCCGTACAACGACAAATTCAAGATGGTGAACTTATCAGCGGTGCCGCAGCAGATGCGCAGACAGCCGCACAGTTTACTGAACAAATCCAAGCTGCAGAAGCTACACCATCTGCACAGGCTACAGTGCAGGGTCAGCTTGCTGCTCTCACTGCAAACTTTGACTCTGCTAACCCGCCTGCATGGGCAGCAGGTGCCATACGTAATGCCAATGCACAGATGGCAGCGCGTGGATTAGGCGCAAGTAGTATCGCTGGTCAGGCTATTATACAAGCCACGATGGAAGCTGCACTTCCTATTGCACAAGCTGATGCTAATGTAACGGCACAGTTTGAGGCGCAGGGACTTTCTAATAGACAACAACGTGCCATGCTNGCTGCACAGCAACGTGCGCAGTTNATGGGTCANGAGTTTGACCAAGCCTTCCAAGCACGTGTACAAAATGCTGCTCGTATTGGTGACATTGCCAATATGAACTTTACTGCAGAGCAGCAAGTACAGCTTGAAAACAGCCGTGCTACTAATACAATGAACTTAAACAACCTGTCTAACCGACAGGCTATGGTCATTGCTGAAGCAAGTGCATTAGCTAACATGGACTTGTCCAACTTAAATAATCGCCAGCAAGCTGCTGTAATGAATGCTCAATCCTTTATGAACATGGACATGGCTAATCTGTCTAATCAGCAACAGACTAACATGTTTCAGGCGCAGCAGCGCATACAAAGCCTGTTTACTGACCAAGCTGCAGAGAATGCTGCACGGCAATTNAATGCAAGTTCTCAGAATCAGGTTGACCAGTTCTTTGCGAGTCTTGCTAATCAGGTACAGCAGTTNAATGCAACACAGNTAAATGGTCAAGAACAGTTTAATGCTGGTCAAGTTAACACTGTAGAAAGATTTAACGCTGAACTAAACAATCAACGTGACCAATTTAATGCACAGAACCAGCTTGTAATTGCACAGAACAATGCGCAATGGCGTCGTGAGATTGCCACAGCAGACACTGCTGCAGTAAACCGTGCTAACGAATTGAACGCAGCGGCCATTCTTGATGTCAGTAAAACATCGTATGACAATCTGTGGCAGTATTATGCAGATACTATGGAGTGGGCATGGACATCTGCAGAGAACAACGCAGAGCGTCTTGTGCAAATGGCTGTTGCAGAACTAGATGCAAAAGTACGTAAAGACTTAGGTCAGCTTGAGGTTGATGCGGCAGATAGTGGTGCTATCGGTGGTTTTGTTGCTGATGTATTTACTAGCCCACTAGGCGGCACATTCCTTGGAAGTATTTTGGGGTAAGATATGAGTTACGTTAAAGAACCCGGTAGACTTGCTACAATTAATCTTCGTGCCATTCTTGACGGAGAGGCAGCTAAACCTGCTGCACCTGAAAAGCCAATGAGTGGTCTGTTAACGCCTCGTAAATCACCAATGATGGAAATGGCTGACGAAGAGAATCAAGTTCAACGTGTGCTTGGTTACATGCGTGATATTAGAGAAGCAATGAAAGTAGACAAAGATGTCGTTTAGAAGTGGTGAAGAAGCATTTGATGCGCCTATCGCTGGTATGGCCCTAACGCATGAGTTGGGGGCAAGACCTTGGCAATCACCTGCTCAATATCCTACTATAGAAGAGGCACTTGATTTTTACATTCCACGTCTGTCCAGTGAACAGTTTGCAGGACGACTGCTAGATATTATAGAGCAGGGTGTACCTCTNACCGCACTTGCAGAAGTTATTACCCTTGGTGGTGTAATGCAGGGTCTGCACAGCATTGATGTTGCCGTTCTTATTAATCCCGTGCTTGTTGAGTTGATGGCTGGTATAGCAGATAACGCTGACGTTAAGTATAAACTTGGCGACACTGATGGCGAAGGCGTTCCAGACAAAGGTATTGTAGCCAAGGCCATGAAAGAAGTGCGTGGTAAATTTACATTTGANGAAGATANAGAAGAAGAGCCNCAGACAGAACCAGANCNAGANNCAGANCCAGAGGCACCGTCTCGTGGTTTGATGGCGCGTAGAGGAGAAGCATAATGGGATTTCGTTTGATGTCATTTGCTGCTGGCGCAGCCAAGCGGGGTTCTGAACGCCTCAAGGCGCTTGAAGAAGATACGAAGAAGCTGATTACTACTGAAGCTGCGCGTGTTGCAGAAGATGCACGTAATATTAATAAAGCGCGTATCAAAAGCGTAACAGAGTACAACAGTGCTGCTCGTAAACTGAAGAGCCGGTATGAACTAAACGATGGACAGGTTGAAGCGGTTTTAACGGGTGGACTACAAGGTGTTGAGTTATTTGAACAAAGTCTAAAGTCTAAGGCCCTTGAATCTAGCCTAGCAGGTAAAGAATTTAACAGAGCAGATGCTATTGCATCAATTGTCCCTCAAATTAGTCCGCAGGTATCCGCTCGTAGCCAAGATGAAGCCGCCGCTGCATTTGCTGCAGCAATGAACCCATACACAAATGAGGGTCTGGATGTAGCTGCAGGACGCATTGGCGCATCTGTTGGTGCCATGACACGTGGTGGTCGCGCGCCTACTGAATATATTCGTAGTCAACTTGCTGCACAGACACAGGCTCTTGGTGGCGCAGCACCAGAAGCATTTACTGGTGCAGCAATTGGTAGCAGTGGATATGGATTTAGACCGGCGGACGTAACAGTAGATACTATGATTGCTGCTCGTAAAGCACAAGCAGAGGCAGCCGGTGCTGAAGTAGCTACAAAGACAGCACAATTTAACTTGGACGAGGTACTGCCTGCAGATGTTGAGCAGCGTAATGCTCAAACTAAAGCACTTCTTGCTGATGCAGGGCTTGATGCGGCGCAAACTAAGCGCATTAATGACCTTCTTGAAGGTGAAATAAAGGCACAAGAGGGCGAACTAAAACTTACAGGTGCGCGTGTTCAAGAAATTGCTGCTAATATTAGAAAGTCTGATGCCACCATTGTTAAGATGGAAGGAGAGGGATTGGTTGATGCAGAAAATATCAACCTTATCAAAGCCAAGATTAACAATCTTGCTGTTGATACGCAGACTTCTCAAATGTTACAAAACCTATCAGTTAAAGAACTGGAAGCTAAGATTGGTCAGATGAACGCTAGTTCTACGCTGACAAAGGCACGTACAACTGAACTTGATGCGCGTAATGCAGCCCTGCCAGAACAGTTAGCAGCAGAACTAGATGAAACTCTTGCTCGTATCGGCCTTGTCGAGTCGCAGACCACTGCTACCATTGCAGAGGCTGGTTTAACTGGCACACGTGCAGATGCTCTTCGTCAGGATATCTTGCTTAATGAGCAGTTTAGTGCGACAGAAAGACAAGCAGCACTTGACCTTGTTGAAGCTAAAGTTATCGCCACTGGTAGATATAGTGACCTTGAAGAGTTCCAAGTGGCACTACTTGAAGACAATCGTAGACTAAGTGAAGCACTTAAAACTGCGGGAGAAGGACCGGAGAGAGAAAGCATTCGTGCTAAAATACGTGACAATGAAGCACGTATTGCCTCGTCTGCTATCGCTCTTGCAGATGTTGAGGGTGCTACAGAACTTCTCAATAAAGGTGCTGCGCCCACAGTATATAACCACTTTGTACGTCAAAATTTGCAGCAGTTTGATGTGGACTTTGAGTATGCATCTCTTGACCAAGTTATTAGTAAGATTGGTGATGACCAAGCACCTGCTGCATTTGGTGCCTTTGCTAATGCCAATAAAGAATTTGGTAGCGTGTATGGTTTTGACAGCAAGGGCGGTATATTAGACGCACAAGGTGCTAGGTTTGTCATGCAGAAACAAGAAACCTTGAATACTGCTATGGGTGCCTATGCCAGTAGACTAGCTAATTCTACCAAGACTGCAGAGCAGGCTCTTAATCTTGGCTCAAAGACAACTGCGGAGATAGAAGCACTCGCAGGTAAAGAGGGTCAAGTTGTATTAGAAACAGATGATGACGGAAATGCCATAGGTTATGCTGTCTTTACGGGTGGCCGTTTCGTTAGCGCGTACTAGGTAGGTAAACTTAATGGCGAAGAATTGAAAGAGGGCCAAGTTTCGGTAGAAGTCGTGTTGTAGACACACCCAAAGAAGAAGACACTGTAGCGGCGCAGACTGAACAGGCATTTGGCTTGGCTGGTGAAGACACAGCCATGTTGATGGACGAATACCAGCGGCAGCAAGAAGAGAAACGCGCACAGAATGAACAGCGGATGCTGCAGGAATATCTTGCAGACGATGATGCGTTCTACACAGAGGAGTATCTACGCTCTCTCCCCGCCAACCGTATGGTGGACATTCTCTATGAAGAAGATAGAGATTTAGTATCTAAATATACGGACCCCCAGAAAGCAGCAGAAAACGAGTTTACGCTCAAAGAAGTTCCGACAGCGATTGCACCGTATGTACGTGTAGTCGCTAAAGGTGCTGGCTTTGTGACTGTTAAGCCTCTTGAGGGNGTAGAGNCTATCATGGAAGAGGGNGTNGCTGCANNNCTTGCNGCCGCAAAGAAACAAGAAGTGACTGAAGAAGTGTCTACCGGAGAGGCCACAGCACGTGAACTTACNATGCGTGAGAGGCATGAAGCCAAGATTGCCAAGCTGTTTGAAGCTACAGGTGTTGCAAGCAATTCGTTTACAGCAAGACAGATGGCAAAAGATGTCGTGGGCGACCCCAACGCAGAGAATATTCTTGAATCATTTGGTGCAGCAGATATCTTTGGTATTCCGTCAGCCATATACGGTATTGATGAGGCTGTTGACGAGGCTCAAGCAAACTATCGTGCTGGTGGCGGTGCTGCAGGGTACGTCGCTCCGGTAGTATTTGGTGGCTTGTCTGCTGCAGAAGCAATACCTCTAGCGGGTTTATTGTTCAAGGGCGGTAAGCGTGTTGCTCGTGGTCAATCATTTAGACGTGCGCCCGATAGCCCCAAAACTATAGACGAAATAAACGCAGAAGTAGATACTAGACATGCAGAGTACCTTGATGCTCGTGGTATGACGTATGAAGACTATATTAATAAGGCAGATAAGAAATATAATCTTGATAGAGCCAAGCAGGCTACCGCAGAGGTTAAGAAAGCCCAACGTAAAGCTACACAAGATACACTCAAAGCTAATAAATCTCTCGCAGATGATATTATGGAGGATTTTATTGATGCATATGAAGACAACAATAATGTAAACATACACAAGATGGTAAATGGCCGTAAGGTAATTGATTATGAAAAGGCTAGAGGCGTTAGCATAAGCCGTATGGAAGACCTAGATTTGCCAGAGGACCAGTTATCATCTGCAGGATTCGGTAAAGATGGATATCGCCAGCCTATACTTAATCCTGATACAATTGACCCACTTATCGCTGTTGTAGCTGACCTCACCAAAGAATTTCCTGACATGTTTTCTAGCCTTAAAAGGGCAAAGAAAAAACGTGAGGTAAAAACTAAAGACGGAAAAACTATTATTGGAACCGTTAAAGGTGAAAAAGAACCTAAAGGTCTAAACGTCATAGAAACTTTGTTTGAGGCCAGTGTTAAGGGCGACATAGGTGATGAAAAATTAAAGGGTCTTATCAACTCACCTCGTTTATATGAGGTTCTGGAGAAGCATGGCCTTAGTCTTGATGAATTTGTGCAGACGGTTGTAGGTGCTGGTAGTCAAGCTGGCCGCATTTTGCAGAAGCACAAACAAATATCAGAGGCCATGAAAGCCCGTAAAACACCAGAGCAAATAGCAGAAGAAGAAATGCAAGAGGCTCTGAAAGGAATGGGGTCACTAAGAAAGGGTATTAAACGCTTTGAAAACGTAGTTCGCGGGGCTATGGTTGGTACTATTGCTACTGCCATGCGTAACTTTGAAGGCTTCATTATCCGTGCGCCTATGGAGGGACTTACAAACCTGTTCACCAACGCTATTGTAGCGGGTGCCAAAGGCGGTGTGCGTGGGGAAGAAGGGCTTTTGAACTACATGAAAGAAAGCCCCTTTAAAAACGCTTTTCGCACATATGGAGAGATGTTTAAGGACCGCAAAGGTATTGCAGATTACACTGATTATATCTTAGATAGACCTGAATTTTCAGATTTGATAACACGTTTTTATGACCAAGTTAATGAAATACAAAAGGGTCTTGGTAAAGGAGAAGCTACATCAAAAGCTGGTAAAGTTGCGGATTATACATTGAGTGGTATGGAAGATGTTGTTCATTTTGTAAATGCCCCTAACCGTATGCAGGAATTTTTAGCTAGAAGAACAGCCTTCATAGATAAGCTAGGGCAGATGACCCAACGTGAATACGGTCTGGACCTTATAGAAACAATTAACGCAGGACGTATTGGCGATTTAATGAACGATGCTGAAAGCCTCATTGGACAAAACAAACGCTCATTTAAAGAACTTGTGGCTGATGCCGGTGAATCTGCTTTAGATATCACCTACGCAAATGCTCCTAAAACCGCTGCGTTTAAATATCTTTTAAAAGGATTTAATATGGTTCCCGGCAGTACCTTTTTAATGCCATTCCCTAGATTCATGTTTAAATCTTTAGAGTATATGTATGAAACAACAGCAGGTTTACCTCACGTAGCAGTTAAAAAGATACTTGGTATAGGAGATAAGGGGAAACTTGTAGGTGCGAGAGGCGAAGCTACTTATAATGCAGAGATGGCTGCACGTGGCATGGCCGGATGGACAGGTATCGGCACTACTTACTTAGCCGCAGAGGCAGGTTTTATTACGGACGACAATAAAATAAGGTTGCCTAATGGCAAAGCCATAGATGTTACACCGCAGTTTCCCCTCGCTCAATTTGTGTATCTTGGCAAAGCTATGCAGAAACTAAGGTCTAGTGAAAAAGACTTTCACGAATGGTTTGAAGGGCGTGATTTTGTCAATCTATTTAGTGGCACCAACTTCCGTACAAACACGGGCATGGGCGAATTTATAGATGACATATTTCAAATGTTAGGAAATGAAGCGAAAATAGGTAAGGCTGAAGCACTGTCTGAATCGGCTGGTAACTTTGTAGCAAATATTGCAACAAGTCTGCTACAACCGTATCAAATGGTAATAGATGCAGAACGTGCGCTGGGTATACGTGACACTACTATGCGTAGCTATTCCAGTGACCCCGACATGACCAAAGGCGGTTCTTTTGTGCAGGGCTTCAAGGAACGATTTCGCGCACGTGGATTCACCACAGAAGAATATACAGCGGCAGAAGACATTGATGTCGAGGCAGGCGATGCTCCCATTAAGCAATATGCTACCAAACCGGGTGGCAAAGACAGGGGCAGGCTTGGCTCACTTGTAAAACTAACGCTTGGTCTTAACATCATGGATGACATGACAGAAGAGCAGGCGTTCTTTAAGAAGTATGGATATAACGATTGGGATTTATCTAGTCGCACAGGGGTTGGAACAGTTGATAACGCCATCAACGAAACTCTATCGGGCATTTTGCCTACCCTTGCTCAATCTCTAATGGATGTAGAAGAGGGCATGATTAGTAGGGGAGATAGCGACGTTCTCATAAAGAAAGAATTAGCCGCACGTATTAAAGACCAAGTAAATGGCATTAAACAAGAGATACGTAATCGTGGACTAAGGACATCGGGAGCAAACAATCCTGCCTTCGTAGAAGAACTGTTTAAACTCCGCACATTTAACGCTGAAGCACAGCGTGTAATTGTAGAGAGGTTCCGTGAGGCAAACGACGGTGAGTCGCCTGACCTCACAGATGTAGGTGACTTACGTGCCTTGAACGAGATAGGGTTCAGAGGCAGGTATGGTAGAAGCCTGTTTGATTAACGGTTATCTCCAGAGCCTGCCAACGTACCACGTTTCTTTCTGTCAGCCAGCTTCTCTAAGTTCTTCTCCATGATGTGTCCAAGGTCCATGCCAAGTTCTTCGGCAAGGACAGCGCAGTACCACATCACATCCCCAATCTCATACGCAATCTGTATCTTCTTGGCTTCGTACTCGTCACGAGGCGCGCCGTCGCGTATAAACTTCTTGACCTTGTTGGCAATCTCGCCTGCCTCTCCAGTAAGGCCAAGAGTTAGGTACTCCATAGCCTTGTTCTTTGGAAAGATAGCAGTATCACACGCCGCTATCTGATATGCCGTACCCGTTATTCCATACATATATTTCTCCTTCATCCACGTTTTAGCTTCTTGCTCTAGGTCCATTCTTATTCTCCATATTCTTAAAGTACGCAGCTTCCCACCCTCGCTGCCACTCACGCCACGGCGTGGTATTCTTTTTCATGGGGTTGGCAACAACGTGGTAATACTTGCCCTTACGTACCTCTGTACGTGAGAAGGCATCATACCCCGCTCTATAGTTCTCCGCTAGATTCTTGTTCATCTGTTTTCTCCTTGAAGGCTTTGATTACATCAGAAGAGAATAGCTTCTGCAGGTTCAGTAGATATAGGCGAGACGCTTTGTTGTCGCCACCCGATACACTCTTCTTGTAATCTAGGTTGTCGATGATGCGCTTGAGTGCGTCTGTGTTAAACACAAGCGTAGCGAACACTTCGTCACCAATGCACAGGTTGTGGAACCAGTAGTCGGACTCCGTAGCAGCAATGCCGCTAGGCTTGCCGTAGGACTCATACTCAATGGCAATGTTGCCAGTGCGCATCCACATGTCACGTTCTGACTTGACTTCAATCTTCTTGTTTTGAAGCATGTCAGCTACCATCTGTTCTCGTACCTTTCCATACGAGAGGTCAATGTCAAACTTCTTGCGGTCTTTAGTCTGCGGTTCCAGATTCTGCATCATCATCTCCTTGCGGCCAGTTGCGTAGGATTGCTAGGCGGTCTTCGTGTAGGGAAATCTTGTCCAGTTCACCCTGCACCGCTTCCAAGATATCAGAGTGTTCTCCAATACCTGCTGGATTAGCGAAGTATATATCAATGTTCGTTTTATGCAAGTGTATATTTGCAATGGCGTGATTTTTAAGAGCCTGTATCATCTGCTTTTTCATCTTGTTTCTCCTTTCGTTTCATCCACTCTTCATAGCAAGGGTGGTGACGAGGGGGATTGTATTGCACCCACCCATCACCTTGCTTCCATATTAGTTTCTCTTGGCTCATGTGTCAACACCTTTCTGCTGCCTGAACCTGTGCTTGAAGAACACGACTACGTTAATAGCGGTGTTGACAGTGATGGCGAATAGCAACCACCACTGCCACCAGTTAGGCATGTCTGCACCCTCAATCATGCTGCGTTCAAGTCTACCACTTCACATGCATCTGCAGTGCAGGCAAGTTCACGTCCACCGGACGTGGTATCCTCTTTCTCGTAGTCTTGTAGCCAAGTCCAATCAATAGCCTTTGGCATCTGCTTTAGCATGTTACCATACTCTTCGACTGTGCAGTCTTGGTAGGGGGCTTGCTTATACGTATGCTCACTGAACGGCAAGAAGCTGATACCAGACACTTCATCAAAGTGTTTATACACCCACGCTCCTACATCCATCCACTCATGCTCTTTGACAGAAATGGTTACAGACGGCTTATGTTCGCACCAGTTACGCTGATACAGCAACCACAGTTCAAGTTGCTCAATGGCAGTCATGTCAAACCGTGTGACTGCACCGTGCGGTGACTTCATAGGGAAGCTGAACACTGTCGTGCTGTCAGGCTTCATCACATCTGGCTCAGAAGGCACACCAGCATTGACCATAAACTGTGTCAACGGGTCTTTGTTATCGCCACGCACCGTGCGAATGTAGTACGGGTTGTGACGAGCATGGATGCCAGATGCACTATCCACAAGCTGGGACACAGTGCCTGACGGCTTCACACAGGTGATAGCTGTAGAAATAGGTATATTAAGTTCAGATGCCATTGCAGCGTTTGTGGTCACTGCTTGTATGCGTAGTGCATTCAACGTGGCACCAATATTCATACCAAGATGCGCAGACTTGCCCGACATCATGGCGTTATCCATGATACCTGTAAGTGACACACCAAGCAGCCGTTCCTCTTCTGTGTTCTTCTTCCACACATTACGCAGATACTTGAAGTCTGTCAGTGTGGATTGGAACGTACCTAGAATGGTAGCAAGGCGCACCTTCTCTGTGAGTGTCTGTTGCGTATCGGACGCACGTACAACAACCTCTGATAGATTGCAGAACTGATACGGACGCAGGATAATCTCGCTGCAAGGATTACAACCAAAGTCATGCTCTATGTCACGACGGCCATTCTTAGCTGCCTGTTTCTGTGCAGCTTGGCGGTTGAAGATACCACGCTCACCTGACTTGCTCTCGTACAAAGAAACCCACTCTCGCATGAACGTACCCATCTCTGGCTTCTCTTTGTAGGCAACACTGTTGTTAGCCAGCGCACGTTGCCCCTCGTTCTCCCACCACTGACCGGACTTAGCGTGGCGCATCTGGTCATCGTTCAGATTAGACAGGCTGATAAGTGCGCTGCGGCGNACACCACCAACGACTACAACCTCACCAATCTTACACATCAGGTCATGGCATTCGATAGGATATAGGCGACGGCCTGATGCCTTCTTAAACATGTCCACTGTAAACTGAAACAGTTCCTCAAGCGGGGCTGGGCCACTAGCACGACCACCAAAAGTCTTCAGACGTGCGCCAGCAGGACGAACCTCGCTGACATCCCACTTGGGGATTTGCCCTGCGTATAGTAGGGATATCAATTCACGCAAGGATTTGGCCCAGCCCGGACGAGAGTCGCCAACCTTGATGACAGTATCTGTGTCATTCATGTCTTCGTTGACGACGGGCAGCTTCTCAGTGTGGTGACGTTCCACAGAGAAGCCTACACCAGTGCCGCACATGAGGATATACATTGTCTCGTCAAAGGCACGAGGACTATCCACTGGTACATAGGAGCAGTTGTAGCCGCCGACATGACAACGGTCAAGTGCAGGACCGGCAGTCATCAACGCTCTCATGCTTGGCATGATGTCTTGGTTAAGCACAGCCTCTTCAAGTTCTGCGCGTAATTCATCTGACAGGGCATAGTTATGCTTCTGCCCAAGGTGTTTTTCCATGTAGTCAAAGTATCGCTCAACTGTTTCGCTCCAAGTCTCACGACGCTGTTCGTCTTCTTTCCAACGAGCATATCGGGAAAGGGCAATAAAGTTCTGGTAGTCTGTAGGTAGGTAATTGTTCATCTCGTCACTCCGTCAGTGTTTTAATATGTCTGATTTCAGCACCGTCCACGTCATAGAAGTATTCACGTATGCCGTCCTCAATTTCTAGGCCAACATCTTCGTCGGCAGGTATTGGGTATTCGTCGGGGTCTATGTCAATTGTGATGAAGACTTTAACTTTCATCGTAGCAGCCTTCTACTTCCTCTATCAGCTTGGTTAGATACCACTGTGCTTTCTTGAGGTCTTCTGTACCGTTCTTGTAGCGGTAACGCCACAGATACTTCATAATGTTGCCCTGCAGATAGTATTCGTAACCATCTCCTGTGGCAGCGCGAATGGCATCAATACACTCAATGCCTGTCTTGTTGTAGTGTGGGGGGCTGTTGACCATATCCTTCATAACCACACCTGCCTCGTCTGCTTTCAAAGCAGCTTGCTTCATAAACTCTTCGTGTCGCATCATGCACTCCCTTTCGTCTTGCTACCAAAGTTGAGATGTACTACGTTGCCATCCTCTTTCGTGATGACCAATTCATCCTCTTCTTCTACCACAACCGTAGTTTCTTTGTCAACTACTTCCATCACATATGTGTGTACTAAGTTACGAATAGTCTCATCCTGCTCCATGATAGGCACGGTAGCACACATCATTTTGCAGAAGTGCATAACTTGGTTGTACCCCTCATCGTTGAGCGGGTTATTCGCTTGAGAGATAATAGATATATCAATCTCTCCTGTCCAATCATCTCCATTGAGTGATGGGCGTACTCTGATTACGAAGTCTTCGTCTTCAAATGACATGTGTTCCATAGCTATCTCCTTTTAACCTTGCTTCCACTAAACTTGATGAACTTTGGGTGCTTGTTCTTACCTTTCTCTTTCAACCAATCCTCTGGTATGATGCGGTCATAGTATTTGAAGCCATACTTGATACACCATTCTGCATAAGTTGACTTGGCACCTTTACGTAGCTTGCGTCTACTATTCTCAAAGACAAAGCGGATGTCTAGCTTTGGATGCTGCTTCTTGATGGCTAGATGTTTGCGCCTGTCAGCAGCAGTAAACATGCCCTTCGTTTCGATGATGATACCATTGCACAGCACGAAGTCTGGTGTATAGGTGCGGTATGCAAGGTCTTCCCATTCTATCTTCAGCTTCTCATAGTCATACTTTACTTTGAGTTCGTCAAGATAAATAGATACCTTGTGTTCTAATCCACTCCTGTAACCATACTTTCGTGCTGCACGAAATGCTGCGTGATTAGGCACTAGATTAGTCGCCGGTGGATGCCCAAAGTACGGGTAAAGTCACGATACCCAATAGCTTTTAGTTCCTCACGCAGCACTTTGTCTGCTTCTGCACGTGCCTCTATTGCAGCACGTACACCTGCTGTCTTACGCTCACGATATTCTTCGCGTAGTTCTGCGAGGTGTTTTTCTGTTGCTTTAATCTCCTCAAGCAACGTGTCCATATCTTCACTCATCATTGATACTCCTCTGTTAACGATACATATGCAACCGTCTTTGGTTGCTTTGCTTGTGACATCACAGCAGGACGCTCCTGTAGATTAGGCCAGCAAGAGAATCTGTAGCGACAGAAACCGCACTCAGTGCCAAGCACCATATTGCCTGTCTCTTTGCCACGGAACTTTTCCGGCACTGCGTCAAAGCAACGCTCAAACCTGTTCTCTTCCAGAGTGGCTGCTGTCTGTTGAATATGGTCTACTTCTTTGTCGATGTCAATACCTGTAGCTGGTACATATTTGAACTCGCCATTGGCTTTGTTCACTACCCACCATCCACCAGCACGTTTGTCTGCTGCCTTTGCGTAGCCAGCAAGCTGCGCTACATACCCGAAAGCATCACTCTGTCTAAGAGTGTCGAAGGATTCAAACTTGTTAGTATACGACCAATTAGATGCTGATTTGATATCATCAACAGCGTCGTCAATAACAATATCATATGTGCCAGAGACGGATGTGTCATCGTCAAGGTTAAGAGTAACCTTTGCATCATCTTCATATTGCACTCCCGCTTCTTTTAGTAGACCTTTGAAGACAGCCTCAACGATGTCTCCAAGCATCATGTTCATTACAAATGTTGTTGGCAGGGGTAACGCTTTCTCTGGCTCGTTCTTGTCGAACCAAAGCTGACAAGTTGGTCTACCCACATTGGACATACGCAGACCAAACTCGCCACGCTTGTTGCCCCCACCAAACTGGCGTCCAAGCGCACCCATCACATCAAGACCTACTTGCCGGATAGTCTCCACCGACATGGTGGACTTACCACTAGCAGCATTCTCCATGTATTGGTGCAACGCCAGTTCAGCAGGGTGGTTCATTACGCTACCTCTTCTGCTTCGATATCNACATGTCAGACCGTCNATCNATCATGCTACGTCATCTTCATCATCATGCTGANTAGACTTNTCAGACCATGCATTGATGATGTACTCGTTGTAGTTGTTCACCCACTGCATGAAGTCACCAAACATGCCCTGCTCCTTATCGGTCAGTTCCAGTGTCTTGGTAACGTCCAGAGATACCACAGGCAGATAGAACACTGCACCAGTAGGAATCTTACGCTCCTCTGTNTTCGCAGTAATCAGGTGCTGCACAGGCAGACGCTTCATCTTGGCAAGCTGCGTAAATGCACCGCCCACGTTCTTGAATGCGTCACGGTTATCGACTTCCCAGATAAAGGCAGTCTCGTCTACTTCAACAGGATTGCCTGATGCATCTGTGGCATTGACCAGTTCAACGGTACCAAGCACTACGCGAACACGCTTAATCTGCTTGATTAGTTCCTGCGTCTTCTCAGGCAGGGACTTGAAGTCTTGGATGTAGCCAGCAGGCTTACCACAGTTGAANCCGCCNTCATTATCNTTNAGGTCAANNTTCAGGTTGTCCGCCATGACAGTCTTCACATAGCGGTTAGGGCTGTCGCCCATGCCACGGACAAAACGCTTGTACATGAAGCGTTGCAGATAAGGGCGAATCTTCACCGATTCTGCGTAGTAGGTTGGCCCATCCGGTACCTCCAGACGATAGGTGCCACCGGCTACCACCTCCATGTTTACGTTCTTGCCGTTCACCTCTGCCTCACCCATGACAGGTGAGTGATTGATGCGCAGACGAGCAAGAGTGCTGGCTTGCTTACGCTCACCAGCAGTCTCGTTTGCAATGCCCATAGCTTTCGCCATAGCGGCATAGTTNTTNGTNTCNATAGTTGTCAGTTCCATGTNTTTATACTCCTTCTTTNGAGTTAGAANGCCNTAGTTATATCACGACACNTCTTTAGTGTCAAGCCAGTTGGGGCCGATTTTTGCCTCTANTNNNAGNGGAACATTGAATACNAANCCCCAACGTATNGTAATCAAGTNNGGNAACNCNNTGTTNGTTTNNTNTATCACACTNAATAACNCTCCTTTCNTCNTCNGGGTGNACNTCAATGACNATNGAGTCATGNACAGTNTTTACCACNCANGACNNCATGNNGTCAAGNAGTTTATCAATGTGCAGCAGNGCNANNGGNACAATGTCNGCNGTAGCAAANGACTGCACNGGNTAGTTCTTTATCTGTGTNAAGTGNGACACACGNCCANTNGNNTTNCGNACNACATCAGGNAANGCNAACTCNCGNCCNGANGGNGTGGTAATCTTNCNNGTGNNNANAGCTTCTTTAGCCAATCGGGAATGCCATACCCCGATACCTTTGTACTTCTCCGTGAAGTGTGTGTAATACTCTGCTTCCGCTGGCGTTCTCCCAAAGCCTGTTGCGCCATAAAGCGGTGCAAACGTGTGAGCCTTCGCAGTCTGCCTATCCGTAGGTTGACCAGCATCGGTAATAACTTTAGCGGTGTAGCTGTGTACATCAAACCCAGTAGATACTTCTTCAATTGCAACTCCATCCTGTGAGAGATAAGCAGCAGCACGAAACTCAAGCTGTGCAAAGTCTGCTTCCATAATCTTGCCGCCGTCAAAGCGAGACACGAACACTTTCTTGACAGGGAACGTACCACCACGTGGCATGTTCTGCATGTTTGGGTCACGACCACTAAACCTGCCTGTCGATGTCATGTGCTGTGTCAGACGGACGTGCAGCTTACCATCCTGCTTGGTGTGTATACGGATGCCATCAACAAAGGATGACAGGTACGTATCTACAGCAGACAGGCGTCGAACCTTTGACAAGAAGTCAACAGCATCTGTCATTCCTTTGACACGTGCCGCCTTCTCTAGTGTCTCAAGGTTTTGCTTACTTGTGCTGAATCCATTGGCACTAGCCCACTTGGGACCGGGCGGCTTGAACTTTAGTCCTGCAACAGCTTGTAAATTGACCAGTAAAAAGCCAGAAGCATTACATGTCTTACAAGAGTGTGGTCTTGCAAAAGGTGTTCCATCTTTCTTTACCTTTCTTATCTGTCCAGTTCCGTTACAGTCACGGCACTGCGTTGCCTTCGTCTTATACATGCGCTCTGTACCGCCAGNGATTAAACTACGGAAGTCAGCCTCGTGCATGTATGGGTCAATGGCATTGCCCCAATAGGGTTTGTCCACGACCTTGCGACTATATACAACCCAAGATAGTTGCTCTGGACTGTTCAGGTTGATAGGAGTATCACCCATCAGCCTACGCACATGGGCTTGCAGGTCACGCTCAAGGTCATCACGCTCTTGCTCAAACTCCTCGCGCACTGTGTCCAGCACACTCAAGTCCACAGCAAAGCCTCGCTGATATATACGTGACAGGCACACGGCTACCTGATTAGTCAGGTCAACTGTACCCATCAAACCTGCATCGTCCTGACGATTGAGACGCAGCATCTGCTTGTCTGCAAGCTGTTGTGTGGCCTCAAGGTCAGCGACCAGATAGTCACACAGTTCGTTGTATGGAATGTCACGAGTGCTAACACCCTTGGCAAAATACTCTTTGAGAGTGTCCTGCTTCTTGGTATCTAGTTTGTAACGCTCTGCACACGCTTCCAGCGACAACGGCTCTTTCTTCCCACGCTGCAGCACATACTCTGCCAGCATCGTGTCGAACACAGGGCCATCATACTTGAAGCCAGACTCCCATAACCAAAGTAGGTCATGCGCTGCGTTGTGGCAGATAAGCACAGTAGCTTCATCTAATAACATCTGCACACGCTCATAGTAGTCGTCCTGATTAGGACGGTCAGCATGGTCAAACGGGAACGTCAGGCACTGACCTTGGTCAGTCAACATACCCACCATCACCAGCGTATTGTCTGGCTCAAACGGGTCCATGTGTATCTTACCGTCACGTTTTGTAACGGTATTCTCTACATCAAGTGTTATCTTCATCCCTCGTACCTCGCTGTCAAGTAGTCCAGTTCGCAGTTTACCATACCATGCCAGCCATTCAACTTGTTCTTGACGATGTTGATATGGCGTAGTGGGCTATCCTCTTCCTGTCCTTCGACAGTCGGTGACTTGCCAATCAGTATCATCAGGTCAGCTTCCGCAGCCTTACCAGTACGGCTACCTTCCATCATGCTCTGGTTCAACTGTGCGCGGCCTTCTGCATCTGCAGACAACTGCGACATGTAGAACACAGCACACTCGTAGGTCTTGGCAATCTGACGTGCGTAGATAGCACACGCCTTGAGCGCCTCGTCCTGTCGAGCGAAAGAACCCTGTACACCAAACTTGTCGCCCATGTCTAGCACAAGGATGTCAGGCTTATACGACTTACACACAGACTCAACCCATGCCATGTCACGACCACCAGCCTCTTTAATCTTGATGTTGTTCATCACAGGCTGATACAGTGCCTTGGCCTTGGACATATTGTCCCGTACCTCACGAGCAGACATACCCGCTGCAGCGGTCAGGTAACGTGCGCCAACACGGTGTGTAGGCTCTTCGTTACACAAGACGATACATTTGGCACCCTGATGGGCAAACCCGCCGGGGGCAGCAATCAGGCTGGCATGGAACGAAGTCTTGCCAGTGTTGGGCCGTGCGCCCACTTCGATAAGCTGACCAGCAGACACGCCCTCGACCTTGCGAGTGACAGAAGGTATGTTGAATGTCCAACGTGCTTCCAACTCTGCNTTTGCCATCAGCGTCTCAATGGTAATGTCGTCCCACTCAATATTNAGNTTNGGGATGAAGTCATCACCGTAACGCTCAAGCAGATTGCGCAGAGCCTCAAGGCTGGCCGCATCACCATTGACCATATCGAAGCCAATGTTNGCAACNTCCTCGCCNACNACCTGCTGNAACANCTTAGACAGCACCTCTTGTGCTACGTCGCTGCCCATAGGGNCTTCATGTTTAATCTGCGAGAACAGGCTAGAGTATGCCTGCTTCTGTGCAGTGGTCAGTGTCGGGTTGTCCGACATGAACAGGGCTTCTATNTCGTCTGGTGTGACGCTACGTTCATACCTGTCCATAGCAGTATCAATAGACTGCTTTATCTTCCGCACATCNTTGCTAAACANNCGCTGCGGACATTTAGAGCCACGATGGTCATCGTAGAAGGACTTGTCCATCAGGCTCCTAATGATTGATAATTCCATGTAGATTCTCCATATCTGTCGGGTTACGATATTTNAAGTCGTCTGTTAGACGGAGAACACGAACATCGTTCACGTGTCCTCGTAGTTCCTTTGCCATCTGCAAAGTCTTCGGCAACGCATCGGGGTCTAGCGCAATAATGGCTGTTGAGAACTGCGAGAGATACCTTTTATGCGACTCTTGCAAAGACGTGCCTAGAAGCGCAACCCCGACAAAGGTGCCGTAACCAACAACGGCTGCACTCAAGCAGTCCTCAACAACTACGGCGACTTTACCACACCCTGATGTGTATGGCAAGCCACTTTTTCCGTACCGCTTCCACTTGGGTANNCGTTTACCAAGTGACCGGCCTGTNGCATCCACAACCTTGCCNTCATGNACNATAGGNAATACCATNCGGTGTTCCTTNACNTCATACATCAAGCCAAGCTGCTCTGCNTCNAGNTNNTACAACTCCCACGCAATCTCTGCNACATTCCAATCATGTGGCACGATNTACTCNGGNAGCTTGAACGTATCCTGTTTAGCNAANTCATCTGCACCAGCAAAGCCAGCACGAATGTCNTCTACGCTAACACGCACACGTGTTCCACCTTTNAGGCCACAAGATGCACGGAAACAGTTCCACACAAGTGAACCCATATTGTTTGTGACGGTGAATGTACGCTCACCACAGTTAGGGCAAGCCACACGCTTGGTCATACCCACGGGTACGTCCATATCACTTACAATGTTGTATATATTATCCATGTATATATCACTTTCCTTTGCGGCAGTTAAGTGCTTTTACCATACGATTTACGTGCTGTCAATGCACTATTGGCGCTG
>FUFK010046469.1_pt1 | contig 23586 bp, 27 predicted proteins | sample 1021851 | NCBI WGS metagenome assembly FUFK01 (sample SAMEA51879418, study PRJEB19060) | metagenome | reverse complement strand
GTCCATGTTTGGCGGTGTGTCGTGAGCAATTGGGTAGTAACCACACCACCCTTCGACTGCCACGGCAATGCCCACAACCTCACCATCTTTGCGTATGTAACCTGGTCCTTTTGTTTTTATATTTGGATCTCTTGTTTCTAAATCAATTGCTATTTCATCGTATCTTGATAGGTCAGGAAAATGATCTGGCATGACCCACTCACTAGGCATGCGGTGTACTTTTGGAAACCAATTAGGTTGTTCTTTCACGTTTTCTCCTTCTGTTCCGCATACGCCTGTAAACTTCTTTCCAGTCTTTTTCGACACCCAGTTTAACAAGATGCTTTGCAGCAGCTTTGTCTAATACGTCAAAGTATTCTTTGTTAACTGGCTTGTCTTTCATGAAAGAAGATTGGTTCAAACTCAAATTGCGCCTCCGTTGTATGCACGATTACTAGTTTTCTTTTGGCACGTGTTGCACCAACATAGAAAACACGAAGCTCATCATCACGACCTTGTTGTGAATCTTTGGAAGATTTGTAAGGACCGTACGACAAATCTGTTAATAACATAACATTATCACGCTCGCCACCCTTACTTGCGTGTATGGTAGATACCTCAATGCGTGGTTTATCATCTAACTTGTGACCATCACGCATAATTTTTCTAAGATAACTAAGTCTTTTTCTTATGCCTTTTGCATTTAGAACATCATACCAATGTAATGTTTTGGTAAACAAATCATTTATGTTTTCACGTAACCCAAAATTACCTATTAAATCACTCACGTCATAATACCTGGTATGATCACCTTTAAAAATACCATAGCCTCTTCTTAATCTTGTACTGTCCATAAAATTGTAGAGATTATCACATCTTGATCCAGCAACTTTTTTACCACGTTGTAGATCTGTCCAAGCTCTTATCGCATCTATTATTTCTTCTTTAACAATAGATTTACCGTAACATTTGTAAAGCCAACCAAAGCTATCTAATGTATTACAAACTTGTTTTACTATTTCATGTGTACGACAAAGTATTAGCCACTCACCTGTAGCTAGTGTTTTGTTTAATGGTCGAAAAGCTAAGACTTGTCTTTCACCCACGTCATCCCTTGGATTGTATTGCTTGTCTATCCTATTGCTAATTGACTGTGCCATTTTTGTGGCAAGACTGTGCACCAATTTAGGCACACGGTAAGATTGTGTTAAAGGTATGACCGTGTTGTTTTTATCATTAGCCATGTTAATAAAGTGTTCTATATCTGCACCAGCCCAACGAAAGATAGCTTGGTCATCATCACCTGCTACATATGTTTCTAATGGTTTAGATATCTCTTGTATCATATCTACAACCATCCATTGATGTGCAGATAAATCCTGAGCCTCATCAATAAATAAATATTTTAATGGTGGAGGATTTTTACATTCTAAAAAACTATTAAAGTAATCTACATATTCTAATTTATGTCTATCTCTTTTGTAATTAGTTAAGTCTTTATCCATCTGCAAGATTGTGCTCTTTGCACCATAATCAAATAATTTTACTTCTTTAAATATTTTTTCTATTCTATCCTTATCATTTGGATATTTAGCGTAAGCTAAATTTATTGTGTCTTGATATTGGCTTTGGGCCGTGGGCATTGAGATGTCAACACCATTGCCTTTCTTCATTTTATTAACAAACTTTCTACCTGTAGTGTGAGACAAGTCTTCATAATCTATTTCATCCATAATCTCACCTGGTTGTAATCTTAATCTTTTATAAGCAAGAGAGTGTAAGGTGCAAAAATATGGATACATTCTTTTTAATTCTACTTCTTTTAATTTTTGTTTATTAACTCTATCGCGTATTTCTTCCGCAGCTTTTACAGTGAAACTTAAATATGCTATTTCATTAGGCTCACACTTTTCGCTGTTAATTAATTCATCAACTTTGTTTTTTAAAAAGGTTGTTTTACCTGTGCCTGGTGGGCCAATAACTATATATCTATGCATTAGTACGGACTCTCTTGTTTAAACTCATTATCTTTCAATTTATATTCTGAGTCAGTGAACACTGGTATTTTCCAAACGTGTTCTGCTTTATTGTTTACCTTAAATTTGTCAGTGTTTCCGCCAAATTCTGAGAAAACTTTAAACTGATGTGAGTCAGAAAGTTTTGTAAACCTTTTCATTTTTAAGAAATCACGAAAAGCCTGTTGTTTAAAGTAATAAAAATTTTCATGCTCGTAAACCATACCTTGTAAAATATCTTGCCTGTCTTTTGCACCGCCATTGTTTTCTACAAACGTATATAATAAATCTTTAAACTGCCCTTTTGCTGTTACTTCTGGTGGTAGATGTATGATGTCACCTTCACCCATACCTTGCAACAACCCATGTACTATGTCAGACCAAACTGCAGGGGCGATGGGCCTCGGGCTTTCATTCGCTTGCGCAATACACGCTTTACGATACTCACCATGATTAGCCAATTGATCAAGTGTTAAGATAATTACTTTACCATTATGTGTAAGCTCGTACATAGGATTATCAGAAACCCATTTCTTTAAACTAGTAATGTCATTAGATGCAGAATTACCAACACCAAACTTCATTGTTTGACATTTAATTTTTTCACAAACAGTTTTAAACATAGGCTCTTCACACTTGTACCAATAATTTTTAGTGTCTTGGACCTGTTTAAGTAATGTAAGAACCTCTCTACTAGGTAGCGGTGGTGTAAAATATTTAGTATTGTAATAATCCATTTTCTCTTCTAATTTATCTGGAAACCTTTGTCGTAAGTAAACACCAAGTTGAAACATGCACTGATTTCTTTCCCCCTCACTAGTGCCTTGAGATATTAATGTAACAATACAAGGCGGTGCGTGTTTAAAATCATCATTCTTTTTTTCCATGACTGGTTTCTCTATCACCACGTCTTTAATTTTTTCAACGACTTTAGTCTCGTAAAGTTTTATAAAAAGTTCTAAAGTATCTAATGCATTACCTAAATCATCTAGCGCATATCTCGTTGGATACTCTGGATGATTATATGGTAAGTTTAAAAAATTTCCTGTTCCTCGTTGGTTTAATTCTATTTGTTTCGGGAATATTTCACTATCTCCGTAACCTAACCAAGCAGCAATCTCTGTCAGTTTCATCTGCATTTCTTTTGCAGTGCATGATTCCTTTACGAATAAAAATACATGTGCACCGCCACTCTTTGATTTACACACTACGAGCGGTAATTTCTTCTGTATTATATTCTTAATAAGTTTTTTGTGATCAAAGCCATCGTATGTATCAATATCAATGGCACCCCATGTACAGGTATTATCATCTTTGATTGGTATGATACCAAGTGATGGTTCTTTACCATCAAGATGATCTATCCATTTCTGCTCGGTCAATTGTTCTTTTTGAATCCATGACTTTGCTTCTAATTTACCCGCCTCATTTTTAGCACGGCTTTGTGTTTGACCGTAAGCTCTTTCGAGACCGCTAAATATTTGTATAAATTTTTTTCTTTGTTCTATCATTCTTTCTCATACGTATCGGGGCGTAGCGTAAAGCTACACCCCCTAAGGAAGCAAACACCCTATGAGCCTTAATAGGGTGCCTCTGAAGATTCTGGCATCTCTTCCTCATGTTTGACTTTTACGTCACCAGCAGCTACTGATCCCGAGAAAGCTTTCGCTTGCTCGTAGACGTCTTGGTCTTTAACAGGTCCATCCCGAGAAATGTCCCATCCAAACCATGTTCCTAAATCGTTGGATTCAACCATCGACTTCATGGTGTAGATATGAGAATAGGAGGGGGGCGTGAATAACCCCTTAGATCCCTTAATCTTCAAACCTAACATCAAAGAGTTCCATCTCTTTGATTTTTTTCTTTGCGTGCTTTTCATAGCAATTAAAGCTTGTTCCCAAAAACCTTGGTCATTTTTAAAAAGCACAAAATGATTTGATGTATCTTCAATGTAATTACCGTTAGGCAATCTATCTTTGTTTTGATCATCCTTTGTAGTTTTTGTTAATATGTCACTAGTAGCGGGATATATATTTACAGGCGCACCTGTTCCTTTACCCCTATCTTGCCACTCAATGTATTGTCTAACATAAGCGCAAGGTATTACTGAGATACCATTCTCCCCATCTGAAACTTGATGTGTTAGTGAGTTAAATATCATGCCAGGTTCAGCTCCATCAACGTACTTAGGATCTCTTTTCTTCACTTGCGGTGAATTATCTCCTAGTAGTCTCAGAAACGGAATAGCAAGATCGTCTTGTTCAAGCTGACCTAATCCTTGATTAGCATCAGCCTCAAACATAGAAGGATCAAACTCTACTACGTTTGTCCCCTCCTTTTTCTTTACTGCATTAGCCATATTTTTGTCTCCATATTTTTGTCTTTAGTCTTTTTTCTTTTGTCTGGTTATTTTTGTTTTTTGACCAACATGCCAATAAAACAAATCATCAGGAACAGAATTACCGTCCTGATGCCACTTTACCAAAGCGGCTTCCAGTGTATTCCAAGGCACTGAAACTTTTACTTGAGGTATGTAACCCATGTCTTTTATGGTTTGCTCAACAAGTTTAGCTTGTTGATCTTCACCTCTACCAAAATTCATTGTAACTTCATTTTTAATTATATCTGCAAATCCATTTTCATTTAACCATTTAAAACAACCTGCTCTTCTTTCACCCTCTGTTTTAGGTAATCTTGCGTATGTGTTTTCTACTATCTCAACCTTTGATCCGTCAGACATCTCTGTGCTTGTCATGCCAAGTTCAGTCATACGTGCAGGTATTATTTCTTCTGATAATTTTCTTAACTCTTCTTTTTTCTGATCTAATTCAACTTCTGCTATTTCTACATCTAGTTCTGCTTTTAATTGTCTTTGTAACAAAGACGCTATGTCTTCTAGTTCATCTTGATTTAGCTTAGTTACCGCATCTTCTTCAAAGTTTATCGGACTCATCTATTTCTCCTTTCTCGTAAATATTAAATGATAATGGATAATATTTCTTCTCTTGTCTATCCCATTTTAAAATTTTAAATTTACCTCTGTTGATATCTGAAGCGATACAACAAGCTAAACCCATGGCTGCAGGATCACCCATCATAAGTAAATAATCTTCGTCATTAAAATCTTTTAATAATCTTTTTAATCTTTGTGTAGCTAAGTGTGGACTAAACATGAGCTGTGAGCCATGTTCAAATAATCTAACAATCTTGCCATATTTTTGCGCACCAAGCACATTTAACACTGGGTTTTCTTGAACAAGATAAACTATTGGTTGTTTAGTCATACTTTCTATCTTCTCCTTTACACTTGTATTTCTATTAATCAAGCATTATAAATCATTCTTAGAAAGAATAAATATGGATTATAGATTTAAAACAAAACCTTTCAAGCATCAATTAATGGCTTTAGAAAAAAGCTGGAGTAAACAAGCATGGGCTTGGTTTATGGAAATGGGCACAGGAAAAACAAAGGTATGTATAGATAATATCGCTATGTTGTTTGACAGAGGCAAAATAAATCGTGCCTTAGTTATTGCACCTAATGGTATAAAAAGAAATTGGCGTAATGAATTATCTGTCCACATGCCAGATCACGTAGAATATCGTGTAGCTGTTTGGTCTGCATCTCCAAAGAAAAAAGAAAAAGATGAGCTTGAGCAGTTGTCCGTGATGAGCGATGATTTAACAATTCTTATTATGAATGTAGAAGCTTTATCAACACCTAGAGGTGTAGATTTTGCACGGAGCTTTATTTTTTCTGGTTCTACTTTTTTAGTTGTTGACGAGTCTACTACAATAAAAAATCATTCAGCAAGAAGAACAAAAAATATTATGAAGATAGGTAATCTTGCAAAATATAGACGCATCATGACTGGATCTCCTGTAACAAAATCGCCATTAGATTTGTATTCACAGGTAGAGTTCCTTGGGCCGTGGTTGTTGGATCAATCTAATTATTACTCGTTTCGTGCTAGATATGCAGTGGTAGTACAAAGAAGTGTTGGCTCACATTCTTTTCAACATGTGCAAAGTTATCAACGATTAGATGAACTAAGTGCTAAACTAAGAGAGTTTTCTACTAGAATATTAAAAGATGAATGTTTAGATTTACCAGAAAAACTTTACACAAAACGCACGGTAGCTATGACGCCAGAACAAATTAAGGCTTACATGGAAATGAAAAAATCAGCTATTACATTTTTTGAGGACAATCAAATGACTGCTGCCTCTGTTCTAACACAGTTGACTAGACTGCATCAGATAACTTGTGGTCATGTTAAAACTGATGATGGTGAAGTTAGATCTTTGAAAAACAATAGAATAAAAGAATTATTGCAAGTTTTACAAGAAACGGATGGTAAGGTAATTATTTGGGCAGTGTATCGTCATGACATACAAACTATAGAAAAGGAGATAGCAAATGAATTTGGTAAAGAGACTGTGGCAAGTTATTATGGGGATACTAAAGATGACATTCGCCAGTCTATTGTTGACGCTTTTATGGATAGTGATGGTGACCTTAGATTTTTTGTCGGAAACCCAAAGACAGGGGGTTATGGCCTTACTCTTACTAGCAGTCACACTGTTGTGTATTATTCTAATGACTACAGCTTAGAAGTTCGTATGCAGTCAGAAGACAGAGCACACAGGATAGGACAAGAACAAAAAGTGACTTATATTGATTTGATAGCTGAAGGCACTATTGATGAGAGAATAGTAAAAGCTTTAAACAGTAAAATTGATTTAGCTAGTCAAGTTATGGGTGAAGACCCAAAGAAAATATTATTCGGATAATGCTTGCTGCAGAAGTATTTCGAGCCGTATTACTCGTTCTTTTATTTCTGGTATGTCTTGCATTATTGCCTTTTCTAATAGTTGTTGCTTTGTTTCTAGAGCCATTAGTTTCTGGGAAACCATACCGTAGGATATACCTGCGGACACGAGAATTATACCGAACCAAACGGCGTTTTTAAAATTTATCTCAATCATAAACTAAAATCGCTAGCCTCCATTAGCAGGTTATAGTTTGGATCTTGCAAAGATGCAATACCTCCCTCTGCAAAACCTCGAGTTGTTGAGACTGGTAAATTTGCCATTCTTAAAAAACCACCAGGGTCATTAACTAAATAATTACCTACTATGCCACCAGGTTCTAGCCTTGCTCCTGTGCCTTTTGGAAAAGCAAACAAAGGATCAAATCCTGTATCTGTAAAAGTTGTAGATAAAGCTGGGCCTGCTAAATCTCTAATTTTTGGTACATTAAATATATCCACATCATCTGGCTTTGCAGCTAAATCTGATTGTCTGTTTAATGTGTCTAGTGTATCTGTTTGCGTCTTAGCTTCAGCTTCTTCTTTAGTTAAAGGCTCTACTTTGGGTTTGCCACCAAAGTCAATGTCAGTAACCAAAGATTTTAATCCTGAAAACACTGGACCAAACTCTTCTTTTAACATTCCTCCAAGTTTTTGTCCGCCTCCTAAAACTGTTTGAGCTAATCCTGCACCAGGTACAGCTAATCCAACTAAGGCTGGTAATCCACTTCCTAATGCAGCAGTTATAGGAAAACGTCTATTAAATGCAGCTCTTGTTTCTGGGCTTCTATTTAAAAATCTATTAAGTGTTCTTTGATAAATATTACGACCATCGTCATAAAAATTAACAAACTCCATGTCTGCTGCATTTTGTGGCCCTATATAATTACCAAACTCGTCATAAAACCTTTTCTTAAATTTTTCAGGCATGTCCTCAACAATCATTTGAGTTGTTGATCGCTGTTTTCCTGCCTCGTTAAAATTATCGTCTATAAATTTTTGCAGTGCTCTATCTTCTGCATCAGCTAAAACTCTTTTCGATTCTTGTCTTGTAGATTTACTTTGTGGAAAAGCAGTTTGACCACGAGCCTGTCGTTCTATTCTTCTACGTTGTGTTCCATGTCCAGGTTTGTGAGGCATTAGCTTTGTCCTCTCAAGGCAATTGCCGCATCTAAATCACCAGAAGCAAGTGCAGCTCTTTGATCTTGATTTAGGGGTGCTGACATACCTGGTCCAGATATTGACGCGGTATCTTCGACTACTGCTTCATTACCCATACTCGGTACATTTGGCATTACTATGTCTTCACCTTCTAATACTTGAGCTTTACCTGTTTCTATGTCAGTAAGTGCCTGTTCTTCTGTTCTGATGTTCTGAGCAGCACCAAATGAAACTAGGCTATCATCTCCGTATCGTTTATTCATGTACTCTCTCATGAATCCATCGTTCATGCTATCCGTAACGCCTAGATACTCACTGTCGTATAAGTAGTCTAAGAAACCATCTGGATTATTTAAAACTTTTTGTGGTGTGTTAAACTCTTTTGGTAGCTCCTCTTTAATATCTGGCTGTCTAAAGTAACCACGTAAAAAGTTTGTAAGAGCAGACCTTTTTACTACCGTGCTAGCTTTTGGATCAAGTATTGTGGTGTAAGCTTTTAAAGAGTCTGGTGTAGATAAAAATTTAGATGTCTTACGTGTAAGTAACCCTAATAATATTGGAGCAGCAGCACCAGAAGGGCCAGCTAAGTAGCCTCCCGCACCTGCTGCGCCACCATACAAGGAAAAAGTTGTAGCTGCAGATCTTACTCCACCTAGTGATAAACGTCTTGCTATGATTTGAGATGTTGATGTTCCTATGCCCATCTCTTTTACCATCTCTTGTAGTTTCACAAGTTGTTTCATATTATCTACAAAAGCTTTACCGTTAAATCCTGCTATGTTCATCATCTCTTGGAAACCTGGATCTTCCAAATTTATATTTTGTTTAAACTTATCTATGTTCAAAGCTTTTTCTGTGATTTTAATCGTACCCTGACCACCGTCTTGTCTTGCTACTTCAAATGTAATGTCAGGTGAATCTCTTAATGCAGCTTTGAAACCATTATTAATCCATGATCTTACACCAGCCATGAACGCGCCCTTACCAACAAGTTGTTCGTAATCTCTTACTCTTTGTGGTGTCAAGCCTTGTCTAAACAGCATGTTGCCTATTTCATCAGAATAAAAATACCCTGGTAAATCTGGGCCTTGTGTAAATAAATTTTGATCTACAAGATTAAATTGTTTTGCTGCAGGACTTTTATATAAAGGACTCATCTTTGCAAACACTTCATTAGCACGGTACAAAGATTTTTTAGCTGACTCTGCCATTTCTTTTTCTGCAGTGTTTAAACCAGGTGCCCAGTTTGCATAGTCGTTAAGATCGTTTATTAATGCTTTTCTAATTTGTGCAAGTTGACTACCACCTGCTGTGCCTTGGTTTCTAAAGGCTGGTCCAATCTTAGATTCTGCTTCTTGATAAAGTTTATTAATTTCTCTTTGTAAAGTTCTGACATCCTTAGGTTTTATGTATTTAGGTAAGTTAGCAAGAGTATTAACAATAAAACTATCTATCTTATCTAACTCTGGTTTAAATTGTTCATAATTTTTTAATTGTATTGTAGCGTCAGCAAGTTCATCAGCTGCTTTCTGTGCAATCATTCTAGTTTGTTCAGTTGGTATAAAGTCTTTTGAAATTTTTGCAGCTTTGTTTTCAAAGTCATCATACAACATATTATTAATATAAGAAAATTGTCTGTATCTTTTACCTGCTGCATCAAACATAAATGCTCCAACATCAGTCATGTGTTGAATAGGTGCTAATTCATTTAATCTTAATTCTGCATCTAATGCTTCTGCATAACTTTTAAAACCCTGATCTTTAGCTGCCTTATCCATGGACTCTCTTGTAGCCTTAGGTAACAATTTGTATTGTTTAGTTAAGTATTCTATTAAAGGCTCATCACTCATGCCTGCACCTAGCTCACCTACATTTTGCGCCATGCCTTTCGTTAATTGAATACTTGCTAATGTGTTTCTTTCCTGAAACCCAGCGCCTAGTAGAGGTAGTTTACCTACGATTCTAAAATAAGCGGGTCCAGCTACACCAGAAAGTTTACCACCAGCACCTTGAGTAACTGTAGATATGCCAACGGGTGCGTTATAAATTTCTGCAAATTTTGCTAGCTGAGCTTGTGGTCCGTCAAGACCGAACAAAGCTTTACCTAAAAATGGTCTAAGTGTTGAAGCTACGCCAGAAAGACCTGCCGCTCCACCTGTAAAGTATAATGTGTTTCTGCCATGAACTAGTGCTTCGAGGGCCGCGTTCGGTGCGTCTTGTGGATCTGGTATACCAACAGTTCTTCTTATAGCAGAGTTCGTTAAATCATATACAAGGCTCATTGCTGTGCCACCCAAAGTTGCACCAGCTGTAGTCTTAAATACAGTGCCTTCTAATATTTCATCCGCAACACTTTTCATTTGTTTTGGTGCACCAGGTGCTTTACCACCTTTAAAACCTATCGCTGTTCCTGCAACATCTCCTATAGTTACAAAATCATTTCTAGAACCAGGCACAGCTTGTCTTACCATATTATTAAGTGCAGTATATTTATCCATTGCAAATCTTTTCGGATCTTTAAACAATTGAAATATACTTGCCGTATTNCCAATAGCATCTCTGTGCGCCACAGGATCGTACTCATCTTTAAATTTTTTCACATAATATTTGTAAGGATCTTCACGTCTTTTCATTTCATCTGCAACTGCCTCTTGTGCAGCAAGAGCGTTAGCTAATTGATCTGTTACATAATTATATTGATTAACTGTAATAGGGTTTTTATCCTCTTTGGCTCTTTCTCTATTAATGAGATTAACTAAATTATTAGCTTCTGTTTTTGTTCTTGGTTGAAACAAAGGAGCCATTCTAGTTCTGTTATCATAAACATTTCTTTTTATTTTAGGTAATGATCTATCTTGACCTGTATCAGGATCGATGTCTCTTTCAACAACAGCATCTTTTACATAAGTGTACCGTGGGCCACGAAGACCTGTTTGTTGTGGTAGCAACTCTACTTCAATATATCCGTCAGGTGCAATAGCTGGTTGTTCGTAAATAGCCATTATTCTACTCCCTCTGGTAAGTTAGCGTATGGATCTAATGTTTCCACAGGATTACCTGTGCCTTGTGTAGGTAATTGAACAGTAACACTAAATTTAGTTGGCTCGTAATTAAACAAAAAGTCTTCATTATAGTTTGCTTTTTTATAAGCGTTAGTCTGTGCATCGACAAACCCTTGCAGCTCCATCTCAACAGTGTCTAGTGCCGCAATAATTTGATCTGATGAAGCTTTGGTAAAGTCTAATGTATATAAGGTAAGTGAATCTCTAGCAGCTCTGATATCATCTACGTTAAGTCTACCAGTTCTTTTTCTTGATCTTGCTATCGCATAATAAATAGAGTTTAATTTAATTTCGTTAGCTGCAATGTCAGGATCAAAGTTAGATCTTACAGTAGCAGGATTAAAGAACTCATTATAAATTAAACCTTCCTCTGAGTTTTTATCTGAATAAAAATCAGTAGCATTTCTTCCAGGATTATTTTCTTGGTATGTGTTAGCTAAATCGTTAAATACACTTTGATCAATTTTATTTTTTGCACCTTCGTATGCATCTTGATCTATTACACCTGCGCCTAATAAAGCATCTGATACATCAAGTATTGTGGATCTTACGTTTTGTAATGTTCTAATAACAAGACCTGGCGCACCAATTCTAAATCTATTTTCAGCGACTGATGTTTTAATATCTTTAACAAAAGATAATGCTTGATTACCTTGGTTGATTTTTTCTGATGCAACTATTTGATCTTTTACATTTGCTTTTAAAGATCCATCATCATTAAGACTAAAGTTTGCAACAACAGCCTCTAATGGTGCTGGCACATACTCTATTTTGTCACCAATTTGTTTTGGAATAAAAGGTTTTTCAATACCNTCAGCAGGGTCAACACCTAAATAACCTGTNACATATTTNACTGTTTGATCNTANCCNNNAGGTTTTAGTGCAAAAACTTTTGGNGTTTTCTTAAATGTTTCCATTAATAACTTGGCATTGTTCTCCATAGCCATCATGTCNACATCATACTTGTACGCAAAATTTTGCTTAGCAAGTTCTCTTTTAAATCTTAAATCTCCTTCATCAGAGTCTGTATTAATCTGTAATACTTTCATAAACATTTCAAACTCATTTGCACTTCTCATGTCATTTTGTTCTTGCATTGCTTTTAGAATGTATTCTCTTCTAGCTCGATCCTCTTCTGATTCTTGCTCTAACCTAGCGGCTTTTGCTTTTCTTTTTCTTTCATTTATTGCAGCTAAATCGCCAAGAAAATTTTCTCCTGCTTTTGATAGAGCAGGCATTATAGCGCCACCTGGTGTCGGTTGCATTAAACCTAAACCTAATCTTATTAATGCTAGATTTTTTTCAAAACCAAAGTTTTCTTCAGGTGTTACATCAGGAGGAGTTAGTGCATCATACTCATTTGCAAACTGCTCTGCTGTTTTAGGAGCACCTGCAAACTCTTCATACTGATCTCTAATCGATTGAGGTGTTATATTATAAGCCGACATTAAACTTTGAATGCCATCAGCATCAAAAGGAACCATATCCGCCTTATAGATATCACTTAAATCAAATTTTACAGGAGCAGTGGGCCCTGTAGGTTTTGGTTTAACTGGCTCAGGAAACTGACCAGCTCCAACAAATAAAGGTCTGTTTAATATTGAATCTGACATATTACCTACTGGTTATAAAAACTTCCTAGTGTGCCTAATCCTGTTAGCCCTCCTCCTACAGCAGCAGCAAGTGGGTTAGTAAACGGTATAGGTTGCTGTGATATCGTTTGTGAAACTGACGGTATGCCTTGAAGTATGTCAGAAGCAAATTGTATTCTAGATCTTGGTTCTAAATTAGCAGCAGTGTCTTGTCTAAATTGTTCATCGGCCAACGCTTGTGCACGCGTGCGCTGTGTTTGACCTACACCCAGTAATGATTGTATACCCTGCTGACCTAAACCAAACTGTTGTGCACCTAAATTACCTATATCTAAAGCTTGTCTACCTGCTACTTGTCCTAACTGACCGTATATTGGTGCAGCTTGTAATTCTCTTGCTCTTGCTGATTCACTTGTGCCAATGGCTTGTTGTTGTGCTTGCATAAAGTTTCTAGAGAGATCTTCAAATATTCTTCTTGATTTTATGTCTTGCAAATTTTTAGCNAANTCNGCTTCNTGNACACCAAATCTTGNNCCACCAAAAGCNCCTGCTTTTTGAGCCTGTGTTGCNAAATTAGCNTGTGCTTTTGCTGCNTCNTCGTCNAANTGTTGTANTGCTTTTTTNGTNACNTCAGCTTGNTANTGATTCATAAAATCAGATGTTCTAGCGGTCGTAGGATCAAATTGTCGTTGAGCCGCTTGTAACGACGGAATTCCTAAGGCTCCAGTTGCAATCGCAGTGTCTAAGGCAGTTCCTGCTTTTTGCATGAACGGTTCAAATGAAGCTACTCCTGTTCTTTGTCCAGTTGTTGGGTCAATGCCTAACTGTCTAGCAGCCTCTGTAAAAGCCGCTGCTTCTTGAGGTGCAAAATCTGCTATGCCTCTTTTTGCTATAGGCATTCTTATATCTGCTAATCCCTGACGCCTATCGCCTACATCTAAACCTGGTGGTATTTGACCTTTATCTTTATCTTCTTGTGTATAAGTTCCCGTAGGAAAAATTGTATCTAATAATCTACGTCTTGCATCCTCTAAAAAAGGAGCTTCTCTCGCTATTTGTGTTTGTGTTAAGTTACCCCCGTTAGCCATTATCCAACCTTTTTACCCATTTTAGCTAGTTTACTTTGTAAAGCGTACATAAAATCTGCACCTTTTTCCCTAGCCTCTTCAGCGTTTTTAGCTCCCATCATAACTCCTGCTCCGTTAACAGCGTCTGCTCGTTGAACAAACTCACCGTCACTTAACATTGCAGGTATTGAATCACTTGTCTTAGTACCAGGACCACTTATCTCACCTGTTCTTCTTGGAAAATTTTCTACATCACCACCGTCTGCCATTCCCATAATACCGCCAGTGGTTGCAGAATAACTTATTTGATTACCTAATTTTGCTAAACCATTAGGCTCTTCTTGTCCCATCATACCACCTTGCGCTGCTGCTACAGGAAATAAATTTCTAACTCTTCTATCTTCTGGAGGCGGTGCTAATTGACCACCGTAAGCTATATCAACTGCGCTCTGATAATCTCTTGCGTCAGGGACAAAAGCTCTTTTTCTGTCTTGCTCTGCTGCAAGATAAGAAAGCGCTGCTGGTAAACCAGCCGCTAATAATTGACCTCCGATTGATGGACCAACTGGTTCACCATCTTTCATTCTTGGTGTAAAAAAAGGTGATTGAGTTACTTTGCTTATTATACCATCTTTTCCAAAAATAGGAGTTCTTTCAGACGTAAATTGCTTACCTGCTTTGTCAATTAAACTTGTTTTGGCATTCTCTGGTCCAAAAAACTTACCAGCTGACAAACCTGCTATACCAGCTTGAATTAAAGCGTCTTTTGGTTTTTGTCCAGAAATAAGACTTGCTATTCCTGAGCCAAGCATAGCACCGCCTGCTCCAGGCAGTATCATGTTTCCAATAATAGGCGCAGCTATTTGTAAACCTTTTTCTAATATTCCTCGTAATCCTTTGAGCATAATCTCCTTTGCAATTTATGATTTGTGAGCAAGGAGGCTAGACTTGAAATAAAAAGCCAATTAATTCTATATTTATAGGCAAATTATTGCTATATGACAATAGATAAATGGAGGAGATCCGAATGCAGAAAGAAATAAAACTTAAATTTGATGCCATAAGACCATTTGGCCCCACTGTGGTAAAGGGTAAAGTGCCTGATTTTATTTTAGATATTGTAAATAAAAAGTGTGATGAGATACTTGGTGACCCTAAATTAGCTAAACAATGGGATTGGTCTCCTAATTTAGCTGGTAATGTTAAACAAGAGGTTCGTTTGCCACCTGAGTGGATAGATGGGGATGGTCAACAATTAGTTTTTTTAATAGGTGAGATGGTAAAATCTTATCTGTCCATACCACCAGCTAACGAAACATTAGCACCAGAAAAAATAGATAAAATGGTTATTGAATCTATGTGGGCCGTGAGCCAATGGGCTGGAGACTTTAATCCTGCACATATGCACGATGGTGACCTATCAGGAGTGTTTTATACAAAGATGCCAAAAAGCATTGATAAAGAAAGAAAAGCAGAGGATCACTATCCTAGTGTAGGTGACATACTTTTTATGTGCGGTGATCCAAAAACATTTAGTGGACATAAACTACAGCATCCACCAGAAGTTGGTGACATATTTTTGTTTCCATCTTGGTTAACTCATATGGTTTACCCTTTTAGAACACCAGATGAGGAGAGAAGGTCTGTGTCTTTTAATTTAAGATTGATACCAAAAGGTGCGGATATACAACCAGTTCAACTAAAATAATGGAATTAAAGCAACTACCACGAAATGTGTTTGCTGAAACAGACATGAATTTTAACGATAAATATCTGTCACAATTAATGGGCATGGTTGAGTTGATGAGGCGTGGCGAAAAAAATGGTGTTGCTTTTTCTAATAAGGGATTTGGATGGCAAAGTAGTGGTCTGCCGCATAATGGCGTATTTATACCTTTTTTACAAAACTTAACAGACAAGTGTAATGAATTTTGTAACCAATTAGAACATTTTAAATTTAAAACAGTTGAGATAGTTTATTTTTGGGCAAACATAAACTACAAGCATGATATTAACTGGCCTCACAGACATGCGGGTGACATTGCAGGCGTGTTTTACTTGCAAACTCCTGAAAATTCAGGTGATTTATGTTTACACAGTACGGACTACGATGTTAACAATAAAATATCAGAGCATCTAAATGTTCAGTCAGTGATTAGAATTAAACCTGTAATAAATAAACTAGTTTTGTTTGATGCAAATTGTTCACACTACGTAACAAGAAGTTATTCAGACAAACCAAGAGTAAGTTTCAGCTTTAATGCTCATGTTCGTTTCTAAAAATCCTTTTCCTATGGTAAGAATTACTTGGCTAGATGCTAAAGATACTGAAACAGGTTGGTTACCTATAAAAGATATTGTTGAAGCGCCGTTGGCCGTGTGTCAAGAAGTTGGCTACATGGTCGTAAACAACGATGACAAGATCGTCATTATGCGTTCTTGGTGTGTTGATAAAGATGATAATCATGGAGGTGGTGCGATTGCTATACCAAGAGGGTGGGTAAGAAAAATTGAATATTTAAAGACAGAATATGCAACACAATAAAGACACAGAATTTGTAATGTACGTTGATAATTTTTTATCAATAGAAACCTTAGAATCATTACAAGAAACTTTTTTAAATTTAAAATACAGTGAAGTAAAAAACCCAGAGGGACAAACATACGGATATAGACACACTTTTCCACATAGTTTTCATACAGATCCCTTGTTAAAAATTATAAAAGATTATTTTTTTCCTAATAGAAGTTTAAAACCAATATCGGTTAGTGCACATCTAAGACAAAACGACAAAGAACCTTTATTTCATGTAGATGTAGAAAAAGGCAATGTTGCTAACTTTTTATTTTTTGTTAAAGGTGAACCTTTACTTAACAATGGCACTGGTTTTATGACAGGTAGTTCTTTATCATCACATATAGGTTTCATAGAAAACAGGGCACTGTTTTTTAATGGTAGTAAAATACCACATTCAGATTTACAGTCTTTTGGAGATAGTTCTAAAAGATATACACTTAATATTTTTTATAAAGATGAGTAAAATATTTATTGGCACTCCATGTTACGGAGGTATGATTACGGCTGATTATTTTAAAAGCTGTATGCAACTAGTGGCCTTAGCTGCAAGTAAAAAAATAGAATTACAATTTGGCACAATAGGTAACGAGTCTTTAATAACTAGAGCTCGAAATACTTTAGTGCAATTGTTTATGGATGGTGATTATACGCATTTGTTATTTATTGACTCAGATTTAGCTTTTAATCCTGAAGCTGTGCTAAGAATGCTTGATTACGATAAAGACGTTGTCACTGGTATATATCCAAGAAAAACAATAGATTGGATAAAAGTAAAAAAAAGACTAAAAGAAAATCCTAATATGTCAGAGGATGAGTTATTAGCTGCCTCTTTACAATATAACCTTAATGTAAAAAATCCTGATAAAATACTATTGGAAAAAGGTTTTATTGAAGTAATGGATGGACCCACAGGTTTTATGTTAATTAAAAAAGATGTATTCGTAAGAATGGCTAAAGTTTATCCTGAATTAAAATTTGTGCCAGATCAACATATTAATCAATCTCATGACACAGAATTTGATTACCACAAAACATCTGATTGGAATTATACTTTTTTTGATACTATGATAGAGCCACAAACAAAAAGGTATTTATCAGAGGATTACGCTTTTTGTCGATTATGGCAAAACATGGGTGGTAAAATATATGCTGATATTATGAGTGGCATGACTCATTACGGAAATTATGCGTTTAGAGGTAATGTAGGAACACAATTTAAAGGAGCAAAATGAATTTAGAATTACAAGTACAAGACAATTTTTTACCTGAAGAGTTGTTTTTAAAATTAGCAAAGTATAGCACAAATTTAGATTATAGCAGTAAAAACATTGTTCAAGGATCAGGCGAGTATGAAGAACACGTTTTTTTATCAAATAAAATATACAAAGATGACGACTTACTTAAAGATTTAGAAAAATCTATAATTAAACACTTTAAAGTAAAGATAAAAAATTTACATCTCGCAGCTTTTACTTGTGTAAATACAAAAAAGGCGACACCACACAACGATGCACAAATGTTTCCTGGTGAAAAACATTTAATAATTTATTTAAGTGGTGATTCAAAACTTAATTGTGGGACTGGATTTTACAATGTGGTAAGCGAGTCAGCTTTTGATTTGAATACCGCTGTTGGTTTTTTTCCTAACAGAGCTGTCATCTTTGACGCTGAAACTTGTTGGCACTCACCTTTATTGTATACCGCTGAAGGCAACGCGCCTCGATTTTCAATAATTATATGGTTTGAACCAGAAAAAGTATGACAAGTTTTAACATACAGATTTTAGACGATTTTTTACCAGATGATATTTTTAAAAATGTTTTAGAATATGCTTCACAAATAGAATGGGGAGCTAAAGATTTATATTATGGATCGGAGGATAAACACGTTTGGTTTTCCAAAAATATTCAAAATGAGAAAGAATTTAAAGATATATTAATTAAAAATATTAAAGAAAAAACAAATCTTAAAATTAAAAATTTTGAACTTTTAGCCTTCACTTTAGCACCTAAAACACAACCCTATCCCCACGTTGATCGTCATGAAGATATTGATAATCAAATGATATTGTACGTAGACGGAGACGCTGAAATAAACAAAGGCACTGGATTTTATGTGCCTGGCAAAGATGGTGTTGAATTAAACACTCACGTAGGGTTTTATAAGAACAGAGCTGTTTTTTTCAAATCAGGAATATGGCATTCACCCTTGGTATTTGCTTCAGATAACCCAAAGCCAAGAATATCAATTATTGCACAGTTTTAACAAATAATTTATGATCGCCATATGCAATTAGTAGACCTAAAGTTTCGTCCAGGTATTGACAAGCAAGACACTGCATATTCCGCTGGTGATGAGAGAAAGTACGTAGATTCTGATTTTGTTAGATTTCACTACGGAAAACCTGAAAGATGGGGTGGATGGACTAATTTACCTAACCCTAATGTGACTGTAGTGGGCGCTGTAAGAGACACACACTCATGGATAGGCCTTGATGGCACTAGATATTTAGGTCTAGGCACCGATAGAAAACTATACATTTATTCTGAGGGTAAGGTTTATGACATTACACCCATAAGAAGAACTGCTAGTCTTACAAACCCTTTTGCCACATCAAGTGGATCTTCAACAGTTACAGTTACTGACAACGCACATCAAGCTGAGATTGGTGCTTTCGTAACTTTTGACAACGGTTCTGCAACAAATGTGGTTGATGGTATTGATTTTAATAATGAATTTGAAATATTAACAGTTCCAAGCTCTAACACTTATACAATAAATGCAGGAACAAACGCATCTGGCACTACAGCTGCAGGCGGTGGATCAGTTGATGCTTCTTATCAAATAAACCCTGGTCCAACATCTTCAACATATGGATATGGTTGGGGCACAGAGACTTGGGGTGCTAGCACTTGGGACACACCTAGATCTTCATCTAATGTTGTAGTGGCAGGTAGAAACTGGTCACTAGATAATTTTGGTGAAGACCTAATAGCAACAGTATTAGATGGTGGCACATTTATTTGGGATACATCAGGAGGATTGTCTGCAAGAGCTACAGCTCTATCCAACGCACCAACAGCGTCAAGGTTTAGTCTAGTGTCCACTGATACAAGACACTTACTGATATTTGGAACAGAAACCACAATTGGTGATACAGCAACACAAGACGATTTACTATTTAGATTCTCCGATAGAGAAGATGCAACTGATTATACACCTGTCGCTACGAACGAAGCAGGTTCTTTAAGAATAACTGATGGTTCTAGAATTGTTGGTGCTATAAAATCTACAGGTCAAATACTAGTTTGGACCGACACATCCCTTCACGGTATTCAATTTGTGGGCACACCTTTTACATTCGGTCTTCGACAGCTTGGTGCAAATGCTGGTTTGATAGCTCAGCACGCGGCCATAGAAGTTAATGGTATTGCTTATTGGATGTCTGATAATGCTTTTTATCTTTTCGATGGTGTTGTGAAAAAAATGCCATGTTCAGTTCAAGATTATGTATTTGATGATTTAAGTTATACAAACAAAAATGATATTGCTGTTGGCTTAAATACAGCTTTTAATGAAATAATTTGGTATTATCCTTCAGCTAATGCTACACAAATAGATAGAGCTGTAGCTTACAACTACTTAGAGGGCACTTGGTATACAATAAATTTAGCTAGAACTACTTGGTTAGGGGCTTACGTTTACGAAAAGCCAATAGCCACAGAGTATAGTGCGTCAGCAACTGCAACTGCAACTAACATACTTGGCTTAACCGCTGGAGCGTCTTCTATATTCGAACATGAGTCTGGCAACAATCAGGCAGATGGCACAGCTATAACTGCATTTTTAGAAACAGGTTCTGTAGAAATAGCAGACGGTGATCAATTAATGTCAGTCAGTAAACTTGTTCCTGATTTTGACAATTTGGCTAATACAATGACAGCACAATTGACTTTAGAACAATATCCACAATCCACAGCTAACGTGCAAACAAGCGGATCAATCACTAGTTCAACAGAAAAAATAAGTGTTAGAGGAAGAGGCAGAGCTGTAAAAATACGATATACGACTAATACAGTAGATGATACACCATGGAGACTTGGATCACAAAAACTAGAAATAAGACCAGACGGTAGAAGATAATGGCTAAAATAAATATAACTAGATTACCTAATGCAACAGAGGAGTATGATGCTGGTCAATTTGACCAAATGGTTAGATTGTTAGAACAAATTGTTTTTTTACTTAACACAAACTTTCAACAAGATATAAGAGAAGAAACAGAATCGGAGACATTTTTCCTTGGCTAATACATTTAAAAGTGCGATGGTTGATATTACATCAACAGATTTAACAACCATATTGACTGTTCCAACAGCTAATCCTGGTGCAACTCCTCCTGTGCCCCCTACAACAGATGTCGTAAAATCTATTTTAATTTGTAATGACTCTGGAAGTACGACACTAGTGGATTTAGAGGTGGTTAGATCCTCTGCAACCTTTGAATTATTCAAAGCCAAAAGCGTAGCAACAAATACTACAACAGAGCTTCTATCTCAACCTCTTGTATTACAAGAATCTGATGTTTTAAAAGCACAGGCCAACGCCGCAAACCAAGTTCACATAATTGTAAGTTTTATGGAGGTTACAAAAGGTCAACTTTAGAAAGGAATATTATGGATTTACAATCATTGTTTATAACACCTGTAATGATTACACAGGTNACGGGCCACGATCATTTAACAGATCGACTATATGAAATAAAAGAAAAAGATGAGAAAGGTATGCCACGATCTAATGTTGGTGGCTGGCATAGTAATGATGAATTATACAAAGACGAAGAATTTAAAAGCACTGTGGGTGATATACTTCTTAAAGCTAAAGAGTGCTTTGGACATTTAGATGTNCANGATAAATNTGTTCCTGAGATGACAGGTTTNTGGGGCATNATTAANCCNCCNGGATCNAGAAANAATNTNCACACACATCCTTACAATTANTTGTCNGGAGTNTANTANCTAAAAGTGCCTCAAAAAAGCGGNAATTTAGTATTTCTAGACCCTAGACCGCAAGCTGAAGTATTATCACCACCAAAGAAAAAAGATGCCTCTATACACATAGCACACAGCGTAGATTATGAGCCAAAAGAAAATTCATTGATTTTTTTTCCATCATGGTTACAACATGAGGTAAAAATAAATACCTCTAATAAAGATAGAGTTATTTTAAGTTTTAATATAAATTGGAGAGAAAATGCCGATAGTTAAAAACGCAGAACAAATAGGTACTATGACTCTTGAAGATGGTAGAGTCATACCAAAATACAATGTCAAAACAGAAACGACCCTCACTAATACAGAAACAGGTCAAGAATATGAGTCAGAGGAAGCTATGCAAGCAGACATCGACGATCCGAATACTTCAACGACTGTGGAAAAAATTAGACGAGATGTTAAAGTATTTGCTCCATCTTTAAGAGATATGCTAGGACAAACACCTAAAGAATAAAACACTTTAGTGGGAAAGCCTGTACTTACAGAACCATTTTTAAATTATTTCAAAAAGTTAGACACTAAAAAAAGAACTTGTTTAGAAATAGGATCAGGAGATTCAACACTTTATTTTGCTAAACATTTTAAATATTTATCAAGCCTTGAGGAAAATAAATTTTGGTTTGAAAAAATAAATAAAAAGAAACCAAAAAACGTTGATATTAAATTTTTTCAAAAATATAATCTTACAAAAATTTTAAGTGAAGAATTACAAAAAAAGCCTGATTATGTAATTATAGATAATAATCCTAATTATATAAGTAGGTTTGATATAGCTACATTTATTCATCTAAATAAAAAAAACGATTGTGTAATTATTTTAGACAATGGTGATTGGAATATCGATGCCTTTTGGTTTTTAAAATCTCATTATTTTTGTTTAGATTTTTTTGGTAAAAATTTTACTGATGCAACCACTACTACATCTATATTTTTTACAGAAAAAAACAGTGATTACGTTTATTAATTATCTTATCCAAGTTATAATAACATGTCTATCTCCGTTAGAGACAGGTGTAATTGCATGTGGAAAACAAAAATTACTAGGAAATACAATTGCACTATACGCTTGCTTAATAACTTTATGTTCTCCCTCAAAAAAAGTGAAATCACCGCCATCATAGTCATCATTTAAAATTAACGAACAGGTCAAGATTCGTGGTTCAAAAACAGAGGACACATCAACATGTTCTTTGTACTCTTGAGCTTTATCTCCCATATACAAAACATGATCCCATCCTGTTGTTTCTCCTTCAATAGAATTAAAAAAAGAAAAATCTTTAATGTAATTTTTAAAAGCATTTGCAAAAACTTCAGCGATTTCTTTGTCAAATTGTCTGTCTAATGTCCTGATTAAACAATTGCGATGAGAAGTTACTTTACCACCAGCCGTAGTTGCCTCTCTAAAAGATAAATCTTTTTGAGTAATAATTCTATTAGCTAGGTCTTTTGGAACAAAATTTTTGTATTCTTTAATGTAGTTTTTAGTAAAGGTATATTTGCTCATTAACTGACGTTAGATTTTTTACAATCACAATCATCAGGGCAATGATTTGTCGCATCTTTCATGTGTCTTTCAAAGTCCCTCTCAATGGCCAATAGTCTTTCGTGGTATCTGCTCACCTTATCAGCAAGGACAGCAATAGCTTTTAAATAGTCTTGTTCAGTCATAATATCTCCTGTGATTGTTAATTTTGGTGAGAACCTAATGTAAGCATATTTTTATGTTCTGCAACAGTATTTTTTAAAATTGTTTTCTTGACAGCTTTATGATAAACACAACCAAAGAAAGTATGATTAGCAAAACTATTGTAAGCGGTAGAATTATAAAAAAATATAAGATACCTTTAAATCAAGTAGAAGAGTTAAATAAAAAATACGAAGATAATAAACACTCTTTAGAAAGTAAGGGTGCAAAACTAGCTGGCAGGTTAGACAGTGAGTTAGAGTCTACGAAAGTAATTCAATCATTACCTATTTTTGAAACAATAAAAAAATGCATGAATGAGTATATGATTTCATTAAATCATTTTTCTCTTACTCCTAAACCGATGTATAATTTAAAAATTATAACAATGTGGATCAACGACATGCAGCCCCATGAATATAATCCTATACATACACATCACGATGGAACAGGATGGTCAACCGTTATGTTTTTAAAAGTACCTAAATTTATTAATGATGCAAAACACAAACATAAGTTTAGAGATGGCGCACTTGGTTTTATATTTCCCGAAAATAAAACTATGTTTTATGAACCTAGTGTT
>FUFK010051594.1_pt1 | contig 23604 bp, 14 predicted proteins | sample 1021851 | NCBI WGS metagenome assembly FUFK01 (sample SAMEA51879418, study PRJEB19060) | metagenome | reverse complement strand
GGTCAGAAGTACTACGACTGGGAAATCAAGGGCGTGCCGCTGCGTTTGGACATCGGACCCCGGGACATCGCCCAAGGTACGGCCTTCGCTGCTCGTCGAACAGGTGGCAAGGAACCGCTTCCGATGGACAACATCGTGGACGAGTGTTATCGAGTGCTCGATGAGATCAGCGTTGAGCTTCGTGCACGTGCCTCACAGCACATGGTCGATGTGGTGCAACCGCTGCCTGCTTTCACCGAAGCAGACGGCAAGTGGACCATGGACGGTGAAGTTGAGGACGGCCACATTTACGAACTCGCCTTCAACGGTTCTGACGCCCATGCAGAAATTATAGAACGCACGACTGGACTCTCTTTCCTTGGCGATGCAACCGATCCGTACGACTCCGAGCGACCCTGCCATATGACGGGTGAGATGACGACTCGACGGGTCTTGCTCGCCAAGTCCTACTGACGCCATCTTTACGTCATTCGGACCCAATACGTTGCGAGAAATGTTTTTTCAACTCCTATTGTGAAAAATGTATTTTAATACATACGCTGAGGATTAAACAATGGCATCTGCACTGGAGTACTACGCCAACGCTTTCACTGCAAACAATTTATACGGTCTTCGAATCATGATTTCTTGGTTCTCAGTGGCCGTGTTAATTTGGCTGATTAGCCTCAGTTATTTGGTCTGGAAAGCAGATTCAAAATCAACAGAAAACAGATTCATGGCTGTTTTGTTGGTTATTGAAGGGATTAAGGCAGGTTTCATGGTCGCCGATGCCTTTCCCTACGATAGCGACTGGGAATGGTTGTGGGATTACCTTTGGGTGTTCAAAATTGAGGTGTTCTTCTATGCTCATACCGTATCCCTATTGTTGTACCTCTCCATTCCAATTTACTATCGGATTGAGAAACTCAATTTCATGTTTAACCCACGCTTGCAGGCACATGCTTGGTACCTTGCTCCCTTGATCGGCTTCCTCATTTGGATGTCTGTTCGGGATATGAATGGATTTTACATGGCCAATTCTGCTTGGTTGATTTGCTCCGAGGCTGGTGCGGAACCAACCCTCCAACTCTGGTGGGGTTCAATCCAACCCTTCATGACCGATGCTGTTACACAAATTGGTACGTGCACACAGTATTACGAAGTTCACTTGGTTGATGACAGCACGGCTGGCGGTCTATGGGCGATTGCTTTGGCATCTCCGCTGATCACCCTCGGTGCCCTGTTTTTCATTCGCTCATCAATGAAGACTGAGAAAGCCGCAGGCCGGGCAGGGGAATCACGCCACCTTACCTCACGGTCCCTTTACATCGGTTTCCTTGGAAAAGTCTCGGGAACCATGCTTTATTTCATCACCTTGATGGTGATTATTCCGCTTCTCAATGATGGAAGCATGGCTACGTTTGCTGATTCGACCCTTTGGAGATATGGTGAAGACTCCACCTCCCTTGACAGGATCAAATACTTGATTTGGACACTTGCATTGCTGATGACACCTCTCGCCATGGGTTTTGAAGCACTGATGTTCGTCCACGCAGCCCTCAATGACTCGGTCTTTGGCATTGACCAGAACTTGCGGAAGACCTTCAGGACGGCATCGTTCACGGGAATTGGGGCCCTTCTTTTCATCACGGCCACTGAACTTATGGAGCAAATTTTGGGTCAAGGCTTGCTTGGTGGTGTAGCGATTGGTGTCCTGTTCCTTGGCCTACGCGGACCTGTACTTTCAGTGATTGATGGCATGTCCGGCCGATTGATTCCTTCGTCCTATTTGCCAGAAGAAACCGCTTACCTTTCAGCCTACGATACGGCAATGGAAGACCGCATCATCACAAAAGAGGAACGCAGGTTGCTCAAAACGTTGGCCAAAACATATGACCTCACGGATGAACGTGTAGAACAACTCGAAGCTGAGTATAATTCCATGCTTGAGGTCCTTGAAGAGGAATGAACCTCAAGGGGTTGCGCTGAGTTCACGCTCAACTTGGAGTTCACTTGGCCAAATCAGCCATTTGATGCGAATCCTTCGAATGGCAAGGTAGGCGAGTCCGAATCCAAGAATGCTGGTTGCGATAGGGCCAGGCCCCCATAACCACGCATCAAACCAGCCGTCAAAGACGTAAGGTATGGGATAAAACGGTTCAAGTCCATACGCGCCTGTGTGCGAAGGTATGTCAGCGAGGATGTGCGAAACGTAGGCGATGGTTGCGAGTTTAGCAGCGCTGCTTCGCTTCCAAAGCGGACCAAACACGATGGCCCAAAACAGGAGGCTGTGGGATAGAAGCCAAACATGGTAGGTCCAATGGTCAAGAATCTCTGGAAAGTTGATGAAGTCAATGCCAAGCGCAAAGGGGATGGTTCGTCCAGCCAGCCAACCAAGGTAGGGATGAACGAGAATGATGTTGGTGATGTCGGGCAGTATTCCAAAGGCGAGACCGATTTTGCGTCGATGTTTGATCTTCTTTGGGGCCATTTCACCACAGATCAGGCCGATGAATGCGTGAGTGACCGTGTCCATTCAATCACCGCTTCGTTAGGAATCTCCCTTCCTAGAGGACTTAATCATTTTACCTACATAACCTTCGATAAGGACCTGTTAAATTTCCCTATGCCTCACGTGTGCTTGGAAGTATGACGGTACCGCAATGCATGCAATGTGTACCTTGGGCGGGTGTTGTCTTTCCGCAGGAATCACAAGGAATGTACGCGTGAAGCTCGAGCACGGCCTTTTGCTTGATCATGACCCAAGCAACCCACGCATAGGCCACGGTGAGCAAGAGGAACAGCCCCACGACGGCACCGGTGCCGAGGTTGAGGAATTGGACGCCGAGGGCAAACGCCAGGAAGACGCAAGCCGTGAAGACGTAGACGGGCCATTCAAGTCGCATCTAAGCACGTCCAACATCACATGCCGAAGGACGACGGGTCAATATCCATGTCGCCGTCCTTCATCATCTTCCGCATTTGTTTGTTCAATTTGCGGTTTCCACCCATGCCCTTCATCATCTTACGAGAGCGGTTCCACTGGCCAATGAGTTCTCGCACGTCTTTTTCGCGAACGCCTGAACCTCGGGCAATACGACGTATGCGGTCGGATTTGATCTTCGCAGGTTCGTTCTTTTCCCACGCCGTCATGGAATCCATGATGGTGCGGTAGCGGTCAAGGTTGCCCTGCATGGCCTCTTTTTGGCCCTTGGACATGGCGCCCATGCCACCCAGCATGCTGCCGGGAAGGAAGGACATCAACTTGTCAATGGTACCAACCTTGGACATCATTTCCATTTGCTTGTACATGTCGTTGAGGGTAAAGCGCCCGCTCATGAGACGCTGCGTCAAGCGCATGGCCTCTTCCTGGTCCATGTCTTCGGGGGCCAAATCGATGAGGCCCTGAATGTCGCCCATGCCGAGCAGACGAGAGATGAAGCGGTCGGATTCGAATTTCTCCAAGTCCTGAATGCGCTCACCTACACCGATGTGGACGATGGGTGCCCCGGTAGCGGCGACGGCCGAAAGCGCACCACCGCCACGGGCCGTACCATCGAGTTTGGTGATGACGATGCCTGTGACGCCGGCGAGCGAGTGGAAGGAAGCAGCGACGGGACCAGCGGCCTGACCGACTTGTGCGTCGATGACCAACCAGCGGTCGGTGGCACGGGTCAGGCCGGCAATGCGCTCCAATTCCTCAACGAGTTCCTCGTCGAGTTGGTGGCGACCGGCGGTGTCGACAATCACCAAATCAGCGGCAGCACATGCNTGTAAGCCATTTCTTACAATGGAAACTGCGTCTTTGTTATCGGGCTCACCGTACACTTGGACGGTGGTCTCCTCCAGCAGTTGAGAGAGTTGGGCGTAGGCGCCAGGTCGGTGAACGTCGGCTTCGATGACGGCGACGCGGAGGCCGTGTTTCTTGCGGTACCACTCGGCGAGTTTTGCCGTGGTCGTGGTCTTTCCTTGACCGTACAGTCCGACAAGCAGAAGCGTGGCACCTCGGGGTTGGAACTCCGTGGGCGGGCCAAGAATGCGAACCAGTTCGGTGTAGAGGATGTTCATGGCGTGGGTTTGCACCGTCAAGCCAGGTCGTGGCTCTTCCTCTCGCATTCGTGTCTCAAGACGGTCGACGATTTCCTTGGTTTGACGGATGTTGAAATCCGCTTCCTGAAGGGCTCTGCGAAGGCTGCGCGTCATTTCACGCAGTTCTTCCTCGTCCAACTTCCGCTTGTTCTTCAACAGGCCCAGCGAGCGAAAGATGCCTCGCGACAAGCCCTCCAGTGCCATGCTTAGGCGTCATGGTTGACCCATTTCAAACCATGCCCTCATCGGCATGCGACCATCAGGAGGAAGTCCGAGGGATGAGCAGGACGAGAACATCGCCTTCAAGCGAAGCTTTGACGAGACTGGATTTAACATGCGTCTGGGTTGGAATCGCTTGCTCACGCCCGTTGACGCCCACAAAGAGGACGCCGTCTTCGCTGCGCAAGGAGAGGTCGCTTCGCTCCAAGCCAGGGAAATGCAACTGAATTCGCTCGTGTTCCTCTTCCACGTCAGCTACCATGCCTCGGTGGACTTCGTGGTGGAGAACCTGCCCGACGGCGTGTGGGCCAATGTTTTGCGGTAATTCCTCTGGTTCACCATAGAGTAAACGACCGACCTGGCGCAGCGCATCGACTCCTACGATTTCGCTATCGGCCAATTCGAGTTGACCAACGTTCACGTCGCCCAGTTTCTCGCCCAGTTCGGTGATACGTTCGAGTTCCTGCTGACGTCGCTTTTGCAAAAATTCGTGGTCAAATTCCGGTGTGATGCGGTTGACCAAGCAGCCACCGATTGGCAGATTGTATTCCAACAGCGATTCATGGGCTCGCAAGGTCTCATTGATGCCCATCCGTTCGGGAATGGTGACCAAGGTGAAGGATGAAGTTTCGGGGTCGCTCAAGACTCGGCGTACATGGAGAACACGGCGTCGGAACCGCTCCAGTTCTTCCTTCATGGCTTCGCTTTCCTTCCGACCGAACAACATGGAGCGTATACCACCTGATACTCGCATTAAACGAAGCAGACGACCGGACCATGCTTCAATGAGTTCGGGCAGCGAGAGAAAGCGCAGGGTGTGCCCGGTGGGTGCTGTGTCAAACACCACAACGTCCCACGTAGGGTTTTCCATGTGCTTGAGCAATTCATCAAAGGCCAAGGCTTCGTCAAGGCCAGGCAGGATCATATCAGCGGTTTTGATGTCGGATTTCATGTCGTTGAGTTCATCCTTTGCAGATGGGTCGAGCATCATCCCGAGCCCACCAATGCCGCCCATGCCGCCCGAACCCATGTTGTTCACGGCCTCGCCAACCTTTGGTAGAAGGTTCGAGAGTTTGGCCTCAGGGTCCATTTCAAGGCCGTAAAGGCCAGGAACGCCTTCAACCTCCACGGGAACTGGACCAAGTTGGACATCAAGCGAATCGGAGGTGGAATGCGCTGGGTCGCTGGAGACCAAGAGGACCTTGAGTCCTGCGTCGGCCAGCCAAACGGCCGTAGCTGAGGAGGTCGTGGTTTTGCCTACGCCGCCTTTTCCGCCGAAGAGAAGCAGCCTTGCCATGGTCGGCGGAATCGGTGGAGGTGTTTGAATCCCTCCCTTCGCCTTTCAAACGCCAACGAGTTGATGAAGGGAAGGACACAGGGCAGGTCATGGTTTCAGAACTCGTGCTGTTTCAGCTGTCGAGTTTCTGCGCTCTCATCGGCATGACGCTGGGCTGGCGAGGTGTCATGACCAAATTCGCTGGTTTTTACGACCTACCGACGGCTTGGAGCCAGGTGTTTTGGGGAATCGTGTTGGGTGGAGTGTACGCCGTGATGGCTGACGGCCTGCTGTTTCGCCCTTACTACACCACGGTGGTGACCAGCGACGGCGTCTACACGGGTTTGAACATCATATCGCTGATGATCGTGGTTTTGTTCGCTTCCGTGTTTTCTCATTTGCTCCTGCGCCGTGCGCGGGTGCGCAAAGGGGGCTCACAGCCATCAAGCGGCTGGGCTCTGGGTTTGGCAATCGGTGGCATGACGGCGATGGTCATCATGTTCAGGATGTTCGAATTTGAGAACATCTTCTCGCCAATGGGGCTGATTAACATTGCATTGATCTCCATCGTCGCTCCCCGCGCAGAAGCCCTCATCACCGCTCGACACGGCTACATGATGCTGCACGACCGTCGCTGGGGCGCCGTTCTTCGTTCAGCGTTTTGGCGTGCTTCACTCTTGGTCGGNTTGTATTTCGTCGTCTTCAACCCCGAGGGTTGGGTCTTCATTCTCCCCTTCATTATGCTCGCCAACCCCTCGGCTGAAAAGTGGATTTGGGAATCCGTACCAAAGGAAGGTCGACGTCGGCTGCGTCGTCTTTGGGCAGAGCAAGCCAGAGAGCGTTCTACGGCTGCCAGCATGGGCAAGGGCAAGGCAGGCTTGGTTGAAGAAGAGTAATTACTTGATTACTTCCTTTCNGCACCTCATTGACGACTTCTTTTTCCACCGTTTTGATTTAAGGTGTTGACCGGGTTTTCATGGAAAATCGTTATACGACGCCAGCCGAGCCAATTAACATGGGTGCTTGCCCTTACTGCCGCAGTGCGTCACTGCCAGGCGACACGATTTGCTATTCGTGTGGCCGCGTGCTGCCCAAGGGTGATCGTGGCAGTTATCGCCTCGAGCAACAATTTGCCAAGAGCAAAGGCAACAAAGAAACGACCTACAAAATGGCTGCTAAACCATCACAGCGTGGGGTCGTCCAAACACACACAGGNCGTCAAAGGAACATCATGAAGCGCCGAAAAAACCGCTTTCGAAGCGTGGCCATGCTCGGTCTGATAGCCTTCATCATGCTTTCACCGCAAGCCCAAGAAGCTGTTTTTGGTGAATTTGGTGGTGTTGAAGAATTTGTTCAATCCCAACTCGCCCCCTACCATGTTTACCCGACTGAAGCGAGTTATACCCTCTCAAAGATTCATGATGTGACCGCCAACGGCGTTTCTTCGCAAACGGAGAACATTCTGATTCCACCGACCGTTCAATCCACCTTGCCGGGTGCAGCGATGTTTGCTTATGCTGATGCGAATGAAGATGCCTCACCCGCCGTTCTCCAGCAAACGCTTCAAATCACCTTAGCCATTGATGGACAAGACATCAACATCCCATTGGACGGGATGCCCGACCGACTTTTCTCCAATGCCATCACGACCGCAAACGGCCACGAAGTATGGTGGCCGGCCGTCGGTGAAGACCAAAACCAGTGCCCTCTTACGAAGTGCATCAAGGTGCGTACGAATTTCCAAAATGGAGGCAGTGTCAGGTACGCCTTGAATTTGCAGATGCAATCCACCTCGTATTCGTGGTGGGATGACGGCAGGGTGGAAGCCTTCATTCCAGGCAAAGACACGGGAATCAATGTTGACAATTCAGGAACCTTTGACGACTTAGCGCAACGTGGAAACGGCGTGCGACAAAGCGACTTTGGTAGCAGTCTCTGGTATGATCGCGGCCCGGGTGCTGGGTTTGCTATCAACGCCCAAGACGCCATCGTGATGGCCACTGCGGACACCATNGCCTCCAGCCTTCCTGAAGGCAGTTCGGACAATGCCTACGCCTTTTCCAGAGCGACCTTCGATTATCTTCACGCCTATGTTTCCTACGATAGGGAAGCGCCAAGTCCTGCACGTTCAGGTCCAGCCTGCCTTGCAGCAGGCACAGGTGATTGCGACGAACAAACGAATGCATTTTTCAGCATCCTCCGCACTCGAGGCGTTCCCGGCTGGTACGCTTTTGGCGTGTTGGGCGACCCCTTCTTTTCCAACGAAGGATGGGAAGCCCACGCTTGGGGCTACATCCAACTGCCACTCAAAGACAGTTGGTGTGAGGAGCGAGGTATCATCCTGCAAACGTGCTATGTGGAAGCTCAGGTCGATGTCGTCAACAACAAGTGGTTGCTGTCCACGCCCACGGCTTACATGGATTGGGTTGAGGAAGCCGACCCCTCCGCTAGTCTGGTGAATCGCTATTACTACCCGTTTGATTCTTGCTCCCAACCCTGTGATTTTGACCGGCAGAAGAGTTATGAAACTGTNGGCTCGGTTGAACTCAACGGTGGAACCTACAAGGTCAAGATGTATCCTGAAACATGGTGAGGTGAACAAAGCATGCGTGTAATTATTGGTGGTGCCGGGCGTGTGGGGATTGCCCTCGCAAGAGCGCTGGCGGACGAAAAGTACGACATCGTCATCGTCGACAACGATTCACGAGCGGTCACCAATGCCCAAGCCCTTGATTGCTTGGTCGTCAACGGAAACATCACCTCCCGAGAAGTTTTGTTGGAGGCGGGCATCACCTACGCCAGTGTCTTTGTTGCAGCAACGCCATCTGACGAAACAAACCTCATCGCTTGTTCCATCGCAGAACACGCCCATGAGACTGCAGATGGCGAAGATAAATTGACGAGCATTTGCCGTCTGCGAACCGCTTCCTACGTGGATGAATTTAATCAAGGGCATCTGACCCAATGGGCCAAAGTTGACCACGTTGTGAACCCTCTTCACGGTGCTATTCAACGGCTGAACGCTGGATTACGATCCACCGATATCGAGGAAGTGATTCCGTTTGGAGAGGATGCCTATATCATTGAATTCGATATTGGTGAAACTGCACGAAACATCGTCGGCCGGCCGCTCAGAGACGTCAAAGATGACTTCGTTCATGCATTCCCAAATATCGTGGGCGTGAAGCGCGACGGACAACGTAGTTTCATTCCAAACGATGAAAGCGTATTGGAGGTCGGTGACCGCTTGGCAGTAGCCGTGATTGGTTTGGATGGATTCAATCCGGCGCTCATCACCTTTGGACACGAAATATCCTACTTCCCAGAAAACCCGAAAGTGGTCATCGTGGGCGCATCCTCCATCGGCACGAAGATGGCAAAGGATTGGCTGGCCCATGGNGCNACCGTCACGGTCTTGGAGCGTGAACTTCACCTTGCGAACAAACTTGCTGGCTCCAAGATGGGCGGCGACATCAACATCGAGGTCATTCATGGCGACCATTTGGANAGAAGCGTTCTCGAGGAAATTTCCATNGATGGCTATGATGTGGCTTTGAGTGCACTTGACGACGATCACGCCAACATTGCGGCAGTATTGATGATGTCCGATTTGGGCGTACCTCATACGGGGTTGATGCTGTACGATGCAGACCTGGTCAAGGTCACACAACGGATGGGNATTTCCTTCGCCGTCGACCGACATCGTGTGGCGGTCAACAACATCCTGTCTCACGTGCATCGAAGCCTTTCTGGTCATTATGCACTTTTGGCCGAACTGCCCAACGTCGTTGGTATCACTCTGAAGGTGACCGAGCGAGCAAAATTCGCTGGTAAACGAGTTTCAGATGCCAAATTCCCTGAGTGGATGCGACCTGCGTTCATCAAACGTCGCAACATTGCTGGCTCTTGGGAATCCATCGACCCTCAACCCGATGAACTTCTGCTTGAGAACGACCGCATCGTTTTGTTTTGCATGAAGGATAAGGTTGCTGACGCTCAGAAACGATTCAAGGTGTGACCATGCGCTATGATGTGCTGAACCTGATTTTGGGCTGGACTCTCATCGCCCTCTTGGTCCCTCTTGGTCTCTGTGCCTTGATCACGGCATTACTCGATGGCTGGGAACTTGCGTTGNGNGCATTCGGTCCAGCCATGCTCATTAGCGGCGGTTTGGGCACAGCCATGCTCGGTCTTTTCACCCGAACAGATTCTGCGCAACGCCTTCGTGATTTGGAAGCCTTTGTTGGTGTCGGTCTTGTTTGGCCCCTGACTGTATTCATCGGTGCCCTACCGTATTGGTTCGGCGGTGTTTTTGTTGGCCCCTTTATCGACGACGCTCTTCTGATTGACATCCTGCGAGGGTTTGTCAATTCATGGTTTGAATCCATGTCGGGCTTTACCACCTCCGGGGCGACGGTGCTCTCCCATTCCATGAGCCCGAACTGTATTCCGGGAACAACACCTGATTGTATCAATGCCCAGCCTCGTGGTCTGCTCTTGTGGCGTTCACTGACCCAATGGTTGGGTGGTATGGGGGTTGTTATGCTGGGTATGCTCGTTCTTTCGCGCATCATCGGAGGGGGCATGGCTCTCGCACGTGCGGAACTGACCGGCCCCTCTCTCTCCCGTCTCCGCCCAAAACTCCGCCAGACCGCTATGGCTCTGTGGGGCCTCTATCTCGTGTTGACGCTCATCGAGATGCTCGCGTTGAAATTCATAGGAGGGATGTCAGCCTTTGATGCAGTTAATCACGCCTTCACAACCATGCCCAGCGGTGGATTCTCCACACGAGACGCCAGCATTGCCCATTACGATTCAGCGACGATTGAAATCATCATCATCGTCTTCATGTTCCTCGCCGGCGTAAATTTCACCTTGATGTGGCTCATGGGAGCAGGTGATATCAAGTCGGCATGGAGGGACGAAGAATTCCGCACGTACCTGTTCTATATTTTTGCAGCCGTGAGCATCATCACCGTTTCACTCGTCATGGTCGGGATGGCTGCGGGCAACGCATTGCTGGATACGCTCTTCCACGTGCTGTCCATCGGCACCTCCACGGGTTATGCTTCGGCCGACTATGCCTCATGGCCCGGTGTGGCACGTATCATCATCTTCCTGCTGATGATCATCGGTGCTTGCGCAGGCTCGACCAGTGGCGGCCTGAAACTGATGCGTATACGAATCGGCCTCAAAGTCGCTTTTCGAGAACTCGCACGCATCGCTCAGCCTCGGAAAATTCACCTTATTCGCATGAACAATGAGGTGGTCGAACAGAAGCAAGTTAGCCTTGTGGTTGGCATGTTGTTCATTTGGGTCATCCTGTTTGGATTTTCTTGCATCGTCCTCGCCATGATGATGCCCGATGCTTCCTTTGAGACGATTTTCTCAGTAGCTGCTTCTGGACTCGGTAACACCGGGCCTGCACTCGGTGCTTACGGCCCTACGGAAACATGGGCGACCATGAACTCCCCCTCGTTGTTATTCACGTCCATCTTGATGTGGTTTGGCCGTCTCGAATTGTTGACTGCGATCATCGTGCTGCATCCACACAGTTGGCGACGTGAAGAGAAATCGGACGGTGAACGGCAAGGCATGGCCATGGTCAAGCGCATCCTGGACCGTGAAGGTGAAAACGATCAAAACAAGGTCATCTGACCAGGTGCAGGGCCTTCGTCATCTTTGTCTTCAGGTTCTTCGATGGCTTCTGCCGTCATGGATTCCTGCATCTCCACCGGTTTGGGCGATTGTGCTGGTTTGGATGACGGCTTGTCCAATTCTTGTTTTCGTTGCAAGTCTGCTTCTTTTTGCTTTTCCTCAGCCTCATCGTAAGCCTTCGCCAGGGCTTTGGAGGAACGTCGTGATTTTGCTAGGCCCGCGAGTGAAAGATGTTCATCGCTTGAAAGGCCGAAGGCAAGCGAAAGGCCAAAATTCGAAGAATCACCAAGTGCATGGTCGTCTTGCATCAAGGCCATGAGCGGTTGCAAGAACTCCTCTCTTGTGGTGGATTGGTTGGTGCCGCATACCCCGGCGAGCTTCTCGACGATGCTATTTCTTCCCGTTCCCCCTCGCCTTCGGAGATAACTTGGGTAGGAGGGAAAAATTCGACCTTCCAAAGGCACGGCATTGGCCGTCGATGCAGCAAGTGCCGTCAGGTGTTGTGTCCAATAGGTTGACCTGTGGGCGGTGTTGAGAAAACGTCCCATCATGGCGCGGTCGGCTTGCAATAACGTTCGTGAACCTCTCCGAACACTTGGCCCATGCGTGAATAACGAAGCGTTATTCCAGTGGACCCAGTTGAGGAATTCAGAAGCGTCCTTGTCAATGGTGCGAATCAGTTTGGATGCAAACTCGCTATTTCTCTCTCTATAGAGTTTATCAAGGCCCGGAAAAATTTCAACATTGATGTCTCTCTGACTCGCTTCAGCATGCGATTGAACCATGGCTGGCGTGAGCGTTCCACCGTTTAGGCCGGTGGAAAGGACTTGCAAATCACGAACGAGTGCCCGCAGGTCGCCGTGGTTTGTTTTTGCAAGAGCGTCAATGGCCGCTTCTTCAAATTCAATACCCTCTTCACGCAAGACCCTCCGAGCAATCCGCCGTAAAGCCTCATCGTTGGCTCGTACGAAGTTGATTTTCAACAAGTGTTTGGTGAACCTGTCTCGCGTGGTACGCCAGGAAGAATTTCTCCCCCAAAGCCCCATTTCTTCATTGCACGCTAGAATGACGGGTTGTTTGGTTTGATCCAGCAGACGAAGAAGTTCTAGCCTTTCCACCCGAATCTCCCTTGAGCGTTGCACCGGGGCGGTCATCCTCGCCGCTCATGGCTTTTTCAATGCGTTCTTGGCTGATTTGACGCAAGCCGCCGGAGAGGTGGTCGACTTCATCGAGGAGGATAAGGGTGCGGGAGGGGGGTGCTGTTGGGTCGTGGAAGAGCGAACGGTGGGTGGCTCCGCTGGTTGCGGCTTTCCGAATGGCTGCAGCATTCCGAGCATCGCTGGCGTTAAGCTCAATGACATTCCAGCCCATGTCTTCGGCAATGGCACGGGCAACCGTTGTTTTTCCAACGCCGGGCGGTCCGATGAGGAGCAGGGCTTTTTTCTTCGGCGAGCCGTTTTGCCAATCGTCCAACCACGCACGGATTTTCCGACGTTGGACCTCATTGCCTTCAAGCAACTGTTCCGAACGCGGGCGGTGCCGTTCGGTCCAATCACTTGCCTGAGCCATGGAGGAAGATGGATTGGAGGGTAAATCAACCTTCACTTGGTTCTGCTTATGCTCTCGGAAATTTGGACGCAGGCCCATCACTTGACCAAGTCTGCCACGAGCATCCTTGTTTGCTCGCCAGTGTCTCGGTCCCGCACCGTGACCGTTCCATCTTCCAAGGATTGATGGTCGACCGTGATGCAAGAGGGGACGCCGATTTCATCTGCACGAGCGTACCTTCGTCCGATGGAGCCCGTGCCGTCGTACATGGAGACAAGACCGGGTGCTCTGCACAATCGTTGATGGATGTCCCAAGCGAGGTCGTTCATCCCGTCTTTTTCGAAGAGGGGGAAGACGGCATGGTCGACGGGGGCAACATCGGGTTGGAGTTTCATGATGCAGTATGGCTCACCCTTCTTCTCCGTCTCGTTGTAGGCATGGTCAATCACATGCCAAATGATTCTGTCAATGCCAAACGCTGGCTCAATCACATGAGGAATGTACCACTCGCCAGTTTCCTTGATGGTTTTTTGATTCGGCTTGACGTGTTCTTCTTCCACGCAGACGGTCTCGCCATTGGGAAGTTCAAGGTCCAATGGGAAGGTGGTTGTTTTTGGAAGGGCTTCCAGGGCNGTTTTGACCATGCCAGCCAAGGACTTGAACGCAGGCCCTGCCTTGGCACCGTCAATGGTCCAACCGTCGATTTCAATCGTCCTCGGCTCGTCGAATTCTCTTCGTGCTCTCAATGTTCGCCCGGTTGCTTTCTCATGACTCTCAAGGTCATAGCAGCCTCGGTGGGCGATGCCTACGCATTCAATCCAGCCGTAGCTTCCATCAATTTCGGCATCCCAACAATCCATGGCGTAATGCGCCATCTCATCCTGCTCATGCTGGCGGAAACGAAGACGCTCAGGATCAATGCCAACATCGGTTAAAAAATCCCACGTGATACCCATGAACTTGGCCACGGTTGAATGACGAATGAGTCCTTGCTTACATGCTTCACCCAACGATATTTTCGTTGGTTCTTGCCCGTCAGAAATCAGCGTCATTGGGTGGTCGTCCCAAGGCGAAAGGTCGTCGTTCAACTCCGCCTCTGGGTCGATGAAATACTCCAACTCGGCCATGTTGAATTCACGAAGACGGATCATGCCTTGCCTCGGTGCAATTTCGTTTCGATATCCCTTGCCGACCTGCATGGCGCCAAACGGCAACCGGTCTCGGAAATGCCTTAGCAGGGCCCCGTAGGAGGTGAACATGCCCTGGGCTGTTTCAGGACGCAGGAAGCCGGCTCGGCCAGAGGGGCCTGCGCCAATGGTGGTGTTGAACATAAGATTCTGAGCCGACACTTCGCTCCATTCCTGTGCACCACAGGCGGGGCAGGCAGGTTTGAGGTCAAACAACAATGTTTGCAATTCGTCGCGCTTCAGGGCGTCGGGATTCGGATGGTGCCCCTCAAGCAGTGTATCTGCTCGACTGGCTTCTTCGCACTTGAGGCATTGGGTCATAAAATCAGAAAATTCCCCGACGTGGCCACTTGCTTCCAACACTGCATAGGGCGTGACCGTTGGACACGATAATTCAACGACGTTGCCAAGGCGCAACCAGTGGTCCAGCCAGCGTTGGTTGATGCGTGAGCGCATTCGTCCACCGACGGGGCCGAAGTCGTACAAGCCCTTAGCGCCACCGTGGATTTCGAAGGCTGGTAGAAGAAAACCCCGTCGTTTGAGCATTTCACTCAAACGTCCAAGACGGCCGTCCTCAGTCAATCACCTCGCCTCCATACCTTGGCTGATGAGGCGAACCTATGAACTTCACCACAGCCGAGGCGGTCCGCCTCTATTTCTTGAGACACAGCATTATAGCCATCCGTGAGGACCCATCGGTATGGGTCAAGCCATGGTGGCCATTGTTGAGGATGACTGCACCGGTTGTGACCTGTGCATCCTTCATTGCCCCTTTGAGGCCCTGCTCCCTCTGCAGGTCAACCCCCCAGGCCGCAAACATGCAAAACGCCCCGTTGTTGTTCTTGAGCAACGTTGCGTTGGCTGTCTATCGTGCATTGGTTCGTGTCCAACCGATGCTCTCCATGAGGTGGGGGTGCCGCCCAGTGCAGCGATTTCCCCACTTATTTTCCATGGGGATGGGCCAGAAACCGAAACCATCGTTCGTTGGAAAAAACGCTCAACGCGCTGGCCCTAATGCTTCCTCAATTCAGCGCAATCTTTTTTTATATACTCAGACCGCTCCAACACAATAGGGTGGAAAAAACAAATGGCAGAGATTGTTTACTTGGATTCCCCAATGGAATCCGAGGCGCTATTGGAACGGTTATGCCCTCCCGTTCGACAGTGGTTCAAGGATAAGTTTCCAGATTTTACAAGACCTCAAAAATTGGCCATCCCTTCGATCATGGACAAGCAGCACCTCCTGCTTTGTTCTCCCACAGGTTCGGGAAAAACACTCACTGCCTTTTTGACCGTTATCGACCAGTTGGTTCGGTTGGCTTTGGATAAGAAGTTGGAGACGAAGGTTCACGCCATTTACATCTCGCCCATCAAGGCCCTAGCCAACGACATCCAACGCAACCTCATCGGACCGCTGAATGAAATCAAAGAGAACTACTTGCCCGACCGAGCACAGGAGATTCGGGTCGGTCTTCGGACAGGTGATACTTCGCAATCAGACCGGCAGAAAATGCTGCGCAAACCCCCGCATATTCTCATCACGACACCTGAGAGCTTGGCCATCGCTATCGCGTCGCCTCGTTTCCAACCCATCGTCAGTGAAGTCGAGTACATGATCATCGACGAGTTGCACTCGATGGTCTCGACCAAGCGTGGTGTTCATCTTTCCTTGACCCTATCATTGCTTGATTCGTTGTTGAAGAATCCCGTTCAGCGGATCGGTATTTCCGCCACTATGGAACCGTTGGAGACCGTTGCTGAATACCTTGTGAGCAGCGATGACCGTGAAGCAAGAGGGCAACCAACGACCGTCTCCATTGCTAAAATATCCGGTTCAAGAGAATTGGACCTGGATATTCTCATCACGCATCCGAAATTCAGCGACCTCTCCATGGTCAAGGTGTTGGAGTACAACATCGAAGCCATTGCTGACCTTATCAGCGCACACACGACCACCTTGGTGTTCGCCAACACCAGAAAAATGACGGAAACCATCGTGCAAAAACTCCGGCCATTCCTCGGGGAATTGGTGGCGGGCCACCACGGTTCCATGGACAAGAACATCCGTTTGGATGTGGAAAAGAAACTCAAGTACGGTCATTTGCGCGCCGTGGTAACATCCTCATCACTTGAAATGGGTATTGACATCGGTTCGGTCGACCTGGTGTTGCAGGTTGGGAGTCCTGGTGATATCGCAACAGCCCTGCAGCGAATCGGTCGTGCCGGCCACCACGTTGGTGGTATCCCCCGTGCTCGTTTTTTGCCCACCAGCGTCGACGACCTGATTGAACTTGCTGCCCTGCAAGCGGCCATTCAAACAGGGGACATGGACCGGCTTGATTTCCCACAGAATTGTTTGGATGTCGTGGCACAATTCATCATCGGTTTGGTCATCATCAACGAATTGGACATCGATGAAGCATTCGAAATCATCGTGAATTCTTGGTCATACAGAAATTTCGAGTACGATGATTTCATTGAAGTCCTCGACATGCTTGAGGAAGAGCGAAGAATTTGGATTGATTGGGAAGAGAACATCTTCGGTAAACGAGGCTATTCTCGGATGATCTACTACACGAATATCGGAACCATCGCTCCCGATAATTCCTATTTGGTGTTCAACGCAGAAGGTTCTATTCTCGGAAAGTTGTCCGGCTCATTTGTCTCCAACCTTCGTACAGGAGACGTCATTTTACTCGGTGGTTCAACCTACAGGGTGACCAACATCCAGGGGACCCGTGTGAATGTCACGAGCGTAACCGGACATCGTCCAACCATCCCTTCCTGGTCCGGCGAGGCTCGAAGTCGAAGCCGTGAACTTTCACAGGCTCTTTTGGACCTCATCGGTCATTGCATTGTCGCCTTGCGACGTGAGCAAGACCCTCGAATGTTGCTTCGGGAAGTCTACGGTTTGTCCAATGAGGTGGCCAACGCTATTGCAAGACACCTCGAAGAACACTCCATCGATTCTTTCCAGGTTCCTGATTCGAGAAGGATTCTGGTGGAACAGGTGATCAGCGGAGCCTTCCCAACGTACATGATCACAACATGCAGAGGGAGAGGATTCAACACGGCCTTGGGCTACTTCATGGCAGGCTTGGCTGAATCCAATAACGTCGCTGTCATCGAGATGTCATTTGACGAAAACGGACTATTACTGAAAACATCCCAAGAAGTTGACCCGGGTGAAATGTACAGGGCGTTTCGGGAGAACAATCACCTGGACGTTATTGAGCGCTATATCATCAACACACAAATTTTTGCAAAGCGGTTTCGAGAGGTTTCCGGGCGCTCACTCATCATTCCAAAGCGAATTGGTGCCGAAGAAATCAGCCCTCAGCAATTCCAGCAACGTGCCGAAGCACTGTTGCATAAGCACCGCACCATGGACGGCAGTTTGCTGATGCGGGAAGCAAAGAACGAGATCATGTTTGGTGATATTGATCTCATCGGCCTGGAACATTTCCTCAAATCATGTGTTTCAGGCGATGCTCGCATTGTCCACACCAAGGTGGTTGTTCCATCCCGGCTCGGCATGTCGCTCTTCATGTCGGCGTTTGAAGATTTGATGTCGATGAAAACTCGTGCCTTCTTGATCAAGGATATCGACCCCAGCATCTTGCAACGCTTGCTGGGCACTCGGTCGTTGGCCACCGAATTATCGAGTGAACAACTCAGTACATACTACGCTGACAAAGCCCCTGTTCCAAGCAACGCCAAGGAATTGTTCCGTTTGATGAGCCACGGCGGTGGATTGGACCGCGAATTCAACAACCCCCTCTACAAGGAAAAACTGGCCGACATCCCACTGGAAACGATCCGTGGTTGGGTGGAGGAACTTTGCCAGTCAGGCCAAATCACCAAACTTGACGGCACGGGCCAGGATGAGCTTGATGGAAAGTGGTTTGCTCCTTACATGGCCGAAATACACGGTACGCTTGGGTGCCTTGCCGTTGCCGGTGGCAAGGACGTTGAGAATTTGCTGGAACTCCATACCAAGGGCTTTACCTACAAAATCGCCACAGCCTTTGACGGCACCAAGCCGGTGGATTGGGAAGAGCGTTCGCTTGGCGACCCTCAGGAAGCTCTACGAGTCAAGATTATCGAAATGTTGGGCTCAGAGGGGCCAAAAACATCCGAAGAGATGGTGGGGCGCCTTCCCTTCCCTCAATCACTCATTGAGCGCAATCTCCATCAGTTGGAAAGTCGGAACGTGATTTCTGTTGGATTCTTCATCCAAACGAACGATGCCGAATACATCCTGAAAATCGATGAACATCGTCTCACCGGCGGTGAGGAGGAGGTGGTTGAATACCGCTGGATTCAGAACATGGTCCTCGACAAATCATTCCATAAATACGGCGACAGTTTCACCGCCTTCAACGAGCATGTGCTCTTCCAAAAGCAACAAGAATTGCTTTATCGCGTGAATGAGTTCGCATTTAATGATTGGACTGATGTTCAATTGGATTCTGATGTCATCATGGGTCGCTTACTCCACAATCGCATCGGCTACACAACCAAGCGAAACATCTCGATGTTGCTCGGTTTGAAGCCTGAACCTTGGATGGGTCCGATGGAAGAAGAAATTCTGACCAAAATTCCACCCGGAGAAAACGTCACTCGTCAGGAAATCATGCATGGATACCCCAAGGGAGACGAGCACAAATCTCTGCAGAGGGATTTGAAGAACGCGCTCAGTAANCTTGAGCGGCAAATGCTTGTGGTGAAACAATTCGAAGAAGTGGCAGGTCGCCGCCGGCGTTTGTCCTTATTCCATCGGGTTCAGGATGTCTATCCTGCCCTCTCGTTTGAGGATGCACTAGAAGAAGTGATTCGGCGCATGGGTCCGGTCAAAGCAAGCACCCTGAGATTCTATGTCTCTCGGAGTTTCGAGGAGTTGACAATCGCCCTGATGAATTTGGAATCCTCGGGACGTATTGCCAAGGTCATGGCCTTGGTCCCTGAACCAGAGGCGTTCTTTTGTGCTCCAGATGAAGTTGATGAATTGACACGACCCCGACGAGAGGACCGAACGGTTCGCATTCTCACGCAATCAGACCCTTATGTGTCTCGTTTCATTTGGGAGGTTCGCAGTGTGCTGGACCGAGGTTGGTACCTTCCCATCTTCAAAGGGGTTGACCCGATTGGCAAGGTCTTGATGTTCAAGGTGAATGATTACCTCGAAATCAAAGACCTTCACGTGCCCACGGCTTACCTCGAGGAGTTTTGTCAAGCCTTTGAAGTGCTTCTTGAGAACCACGCCGCCCAACTCGTTGATGTTTCGGTTCTCTCCAACTTCAACAGCGAACCCGTCACGTCCCTTGATGAAACGACCCGTGAAGCCCTCGAAAACATCGGCTTCAAGATGACTGGCGAGCGCATGATTCGGGGTGCTGTGGTCGACCCGCAACCCCGGGAAATTGCTGAGCGAGCCCTGTTCCACAAACATCATCTGCACCAGTCGACACGACATGAAAACGAAATCCTTGCACTGAAGAAGGTGGATGAAATCCGAGATGACTTCGCACTTCGTGGCCGAAGTGAACTCTACCGCGTGGACCTGAAGAGCATGGCCAGCGCACACCGTCTTCACCAGGGCATCAACTTGCGTGGGCACCAAGTTTGGGCATCCTACGAACACTTCCAAGAAATTCTAGCGATTCGCAACCAACCCGCCGATGAGGAACTTTGGGACATCGTGGAGTTCTTTGCCAGCCATTCCGATCCAAACTTGTTCAAGGAACGCCATGCTCTCTCACAATCCGAATTTAGAAAGCTCGTTCAACCGCTTATCCGCACGGGCCATATCGTGCAGGATTTCCGAGGTGGATTCCGTAGTGTTTTCGTGCCCGAGGGTGTTGACAGAGCGGAATTACGTAAGGAATACATCAGAAAATTGGTTGAAAAATTCCCCGTCATCACCCTGCGCCAAATGACCCAATTAGCCGGTCCGTCCTTCAAACCTGAAGAACTCAAAGCGGTGCTCAACACCTTCGAAGAGGACGAGACGCTCATCAAAGGCTTCCTTATCGAAGACTTCCACCAAGTGTGTTGGGGTCGAAAGGAATTGCTGGAGGAGGCACGCTCCATCCCTCCAATCCGTGATTTCGTCCTCCCGCCGTCCGACCCTATTGCCCCTTATTTTGCAGACATCATGAAGGAACGTTTTGGCTTCGGTTCGGCTTATCTTGTGTTTAGAAATGCCGAGCCCGTTGCTGCTTTCAAGGCCAATACTCGCAACAAAATCATCGACGTCAAAGATTACGAGGGCTCTGAAAAGGCATGGCGCATTGTCAAAGAATTCGCTTGGGAACACCAAATGCCGCTTCAAACTGAACTCCGAATCGGTGGAAAGAAACTTCAGTGAGTTAACCGATTTGTCGGGAAAAAATAAAATTGACGTTGAGGCTTTGTTTTCACCGTGGCCATGGCAGCAACCCAATCCGTTTCACCCTCGAGTAATCCGTCAATTCTCAGACCAATTTCCTCGTGCATGCGGGTGGCCCCTCGGGCATCGTATTTCAATCCTTGATGGTGCCTTTGCCGGTATTGAGTGTAAAATCATTTCACCATGTTTTTGATATAGGAACCCAGCGTGGCTGACCACATGAACAAAGCCGTTTTGCTGGTTTTTCTTTTTTTGGCGAGTGCCGCTTCGCCGTTATTGACCTACGGAAGTGCACAATCTCCAGATGATGAAGGCATGTCCGTGCTTCATACCGCTATCAACCCCTCAAATAACAACACATACCACCTTTTGACCGCCTCCTCATGGGAGGATGCAGCATCCTACGCAAGGTCGCTGGATGGGTTTTTGGTGACCGTTGACGATGAGGATGAGAACACATGGTTGTTTGACACATTCGCCTCATGGGACAATCAATCTCGCCACCTGTGGACAGGTCTCTCAGATGCAAGCAGCGAAGGCGAATACCGTTGGCATGACGGCACCCCGTTTTTGTACAGAAACTGGGGTGATGCACAACCTTCTGAAGGCGGTGACGAACACTTTGTTCACATCGCGAGCACCAATATGGGGAACATCGAACCGAGTACCTGGAACGATTTGGAGAACGATCCCCAATACTTCCCCGTTTACGGCGTGGTGGAAATTGGGCCGGGTGCGGATTATGCCCTCCGGTTTGATGGAGGCTCAGACCATGTTGTCATGGACCACACCGACGATTTGGACATGACGAACATGACTCAGTTGGAACTCTCAGCCTGGATTTATCCCTACGGCCTTGAGTCGAACCAATTCATCCTCATGAAGGGCGATTATGGCTGGGGCATGTACCTGCAAAACAACCGCCTTGCCTTCTCCTCCGAATACAGCCTTTCTCAACACCCTGTTTCCAACACAACCGTTGAAGCAGACACCTGGTCGCATGTTCAAGTGAACGTGGTGGTCGGTGAGAGCTACACCTTCCACATCAACGGCGAGGAAGCAGGCGTGGTTGTAGACGATGAGGCCACCATCCCCATGGGCGATTTTGGCTCCAACGACTGCTTTGAGAGCGGGGAGGCCTGCGATGAGTTGTACATTGCTCGCATGGGAGCCGGTTGTGATTGCTCGCACTTTGAGGGTGTTTTGGACAACATTTCCGTTCGCGCTGGGCTCAATGCTGATGCATTGGCGCAACGGATGCACTTTGACTTCCCGGAGGGTGAAGGAAGCGAGACATGGGATGCAACAGACCAGTACATGGCCAGCATCGAAGGTGCCGACTGGGTCATGCCTGACGGTAGTATCGTGGCACAGGCAGTTCAGTTGTTCATTGGTGATGGCTACGAACTCGATTTCGCAGCCGAAGGCGATACCTTGCTGTTCTTTGTCGAAATTGAGGAATACACCCGGGAATTGTACTGGACCTCCTATTCGCTCAAGTTCGGCGACTTTGAGGAGATGACTGAATACACCGTCTATGCTCAATCCAACGAAATTCCTGATGAATGGAACCACGATACGGTCTCCATCGGCGAATGGGGCTTTGTTTACGATTCTTGGTCCTGGCCTGCTGAAGGCGTGATGTGGTTTACGATGATTCTTGACACCGATGTTGAAGATTTGTTGATTGAACTTGAGGCTGACATCGCCGACCCACCACCCACCTTGGATGACATGACGGAGCTGAAAGAGAGCATCCCCGTGACAAACCAAGAGGTCAGTTGGGATTCCTTCAATAACGGCGATGTGAACATGAATTACTACTACGTCAATGTGACTGAACCTCTCGCTGACCTTCGTGTACGGACGTATGACGGGCAAGGCAACGTCAACATTGGTATCTCCTACTACAGCCCTCCACAACCCACCATGTGGTGGGAAGAGCCGGTTGGCTTTGACGAGGTTGACGGTAAGGAAGGCGAAAGCAATGCAATCTTGGAAGCCTGGTCCACTGGACCTGGGAACGAAGAGGAGGTTCACCTGTTTGATGTCGAACCGGGACTGTATTACATCACGGCATATTCGTTCCGAAATGCACGTGAATTCACCATCGTGGCCGATTTCGTATATCCCCCAGAAAACGTTGACCCCGATGACGCCATCATCTTGACTCCTGGTGTTGAATATGGATTGCTCAGTGGATATGAGGGTCTGTCGCAATATTTCAAGGTCGAAGTACCTCAAGACACAGAGCGATTGGTCGTCGATTTGAACGATGGAGCAGGCGAAGCCTCGCTTTACATGCGCTTGGACCAAGCGCCCACCACTTCCACCTATGACCATCATTCAACGGCGGAAGGTGCCAACGACCGTATCGCGTTTAACGACCCAACCCCCGGCTGGTGGTACATTCTTCTCACCTCGGAATCTGCGTTTACGGGCGTGAACATCGTGGCGGAGTTCGCAGACCGCTATGTTTGGGAATACGATGGAACCCCGCTTGAACTCTATCGTGATGAACCGCTTGATGGCATCAGTGTTGCCGAGGGTGGTGAGATTTTCTTCTTCGCCATGCTCGATGAGCCAGGCAATTCGTTTTCTATAGAAGCCTACGGAGGTTCTGGCGACATCATGCTCACGCTCGAGGGCGTCCAGTACGAGATGGAATTCACCGAGGATGGCGGCCGTCAAGGCCCTGGTTTTGGCATGGATGTTTCGACCTCGCCTTTCGTGATGAATAGCGGGAAAGAAGGGACGAATCACAAAATGACCGTGGAATTCCCAATGAACGGTCGCATGGACATCACCTTGACGGGATTGTCGGATTCAGAAGAGATCAGTTTGGTCGCGCGTTGGGATGAAACTGAGTTGCCCATCGACCCCATTGAACCCGGTGAGGGAGAAGAACCAGCAACAGTTGAATCATGTGTGGAAGGGACGACCGCCTTCTTTGAGGATGCTGACACAAACGGCGATGGTCTCCTTGACGAACAAGAACTCAAGAGAGCAGATCTTCCGCTTGAAGACACCAAGACAATTGATTCGAACAAGGATAACCTGATTGAATACAGGGAAGCACTGCAATTTGGTTGCACATGCGACATAGAATTGGAAACGGTGTTTGATGAATTTTCTTCTGGTCGTGACGAAGTTTCATTGTCGGCTCTGCAATCCCATACCTGGGAAAACGACTACGACTTTGAGATCATCAACGTGAACGACGACGATGAAATTGACCGAGATGAACTGGAGCTTCT
>FUFK010038206.1_pt1 | contig 23612 bp, 24 predicted proteins | sample 1021851 | NCBI WGS metagenome assembly FUFK01 (sample SAMEA51879418, study PRJEB19060) | metagenome | reverse complement strand
TGCTTGAGAACTTTCAAGATTAATAATAAGCAATTTAAGGTTATCTATTTCTCTACAATCATCAATTATTAATTGAGTCTTATCACTTTTTTTATCTATTGTTCCCCATAGCAATAATCTAGTATCAGTCAAAAGAAATTCNGATAATCTGACATAGGTTTTTGGAAANACTATTGCTTCNCAACTTCCNGAAAGATCNTCNAGCTGAACTATNGCCATCCTATCTCCTTTTCTCGTTGTNATTTGCTTCAAATCAGGGATCATTCCAACTAAAGAGACTTTGGTTCTATCTTTTNTNTCTTCTAACTGCGAAATNCTNATNGGNGATATNAGTTTTGCTGGTTTAGTTAAATGNTTTAGAGGATGATCAGATAAATAAAAGCCTAATAGNTGCTTTTCTAACTTTAACTTCTCAATAAGTGAATANTCATCAACCTTAGCTANTTGTGAATCTGAAAAAGCAACATTAGNAAATTCTTCTTTAGANTCAAATAGATTNCCTTGNCCGGATAATCTATCACGATTTCTTGAAGAGGCCCACTCAATAACATGTTCNAGATCTGANAATAANTGAGCTCTATTATTATCNTTTGAAAANTCATCNAGTGCTCCACAATGAATNAGAGATTCAAGACTTCTTTTNTTAAGAANATTAGAAGGNAAACGNTNGCANAAATCCGATAATGACTTAAANATTCCNAAACTNTTTCGGTTTTCNATTATATTNCTNATTGCAGAATCTCCTAAATTCTTAATNGCAGANANCCCGAATAAAATCTGATTATTCTTNATAGTNAAATCNACCCCNGANAAATTNATNCTTGGTGAAATAACTTCTATTCCCATNGAATAACAATTAGAAATATATCTTTGCATCTTGTCGCTAGANCCAGAATTTACNGTTANNAGGGCTGCCATATANGCAACAGGNAAATGGGCTTTTAAAAATGCAGTTTGATAAGTTACNGCACCATAAGCAGTTGAGTGACTTTTGTTAAAACAATATTCTGCGAATAAAACCATTTGATCAAAAAGATCATTNGCTAATTTTTCATTTACACCTTTCTTCATAGAACCNTCTACNAAAATATTCCTATGCTTTACCATCTCAGATACTTTCTTTTTCCCCATTGCTCTTCNAAGTAAATCAGCATCNCCTAAAGAATAACCGGCTAGGTCTTGAGCAATTTTCATNATTTGTTCTTGGTAAACCATAATTCCATAGGTTTCAGTGAGNATTGACTNAATAAAAGGATGAGGGAAATCAACCTTTTCANTCCCATTTTTTCGATTTATGAATTTAGGTATAAGGCCCGCATCAAGAGGACCAGGTCTATAAAGAGCCAATATAGATGAAATGTCCTCTAGAGAATTAGGTTTAAAATCCTTAACGACCTGTTTCATGCCAGAAGATTCAAGNTGAAAAATACCTTCAAGATCTCCTCTTCCAATAAGNTCAAAGGTTTTACCATCATTTTGAGGTAACTCATCAATATTTATTTTCTTTCCAGTAGATTGATTAATAAGAGAAACTGTCTTTTCAATCATCGTGAGATTCTTAAGACCCAAGAAATCCATTTTCAATAATCCAAGTGATTCGATATCATCCATAGAATATTGGGTTATTATTTGTCCCTCATTATTCCTTTGAAGAGGTACAAGTTCGTCAAGAGGATCTGATGCGATAACAACTCCAGCAGCATGAACTCCATATGTTTTATTAGTTCCTTCAATTCTCAAAGCCAAATCAACCCATTTTTTCACCCTATTATCATTAATATATTTATCTCTAAACTCTTGGCTAGGAGAATTCTTATCAATCATTTCATTTAGTTTATAAGGTTTCCCTCTTACAACCGGTATTAACTTAGCCAATTTATCCGCCTCTCCATATGGTATATCTAGAACCCTTGCAACATCTTTCAAAACTGCCTTAGAGGTCATTTTATTGAAAGTAATTATTTGCGCAACTTTATCCTCTCCATAACGATTAGTAACATAATCAATAACTTCATTTCTCCTATCAATACAAAAGTCGGTGTCAATATCTGGCATNGACTTTCTTGCTGGATTTAAAAATCTCTCAAACAACAATCCATGCTCAACAGGATCTATATTTGTNATTTGAAGNGCATAAGCTACTAGTGAGCCTGCTGCAGAGCCTCTGCCTGGTCCTACGGGGATATAGTTATCTCTAGCAAATTTGATGTAGTCCCAAACAACCAAAAAATAATCTGGGAAACCCATATCTTTAATAATTTTCAATTCGGAAGATAGTCTTTTTTTATAGTTCTCATCTACCTCTGTTAGATCATTTTTTTTAAGTCTTTTTAGTAGACCTTCATAAGATAATTGTGATAGAAGAGAAAATGAATCTTTGTCTTTTTTAAGAGGGAATTTTGGCATTCTATATGTACCAAACAATTCAAATATTTCTATTTTTTCTGAAATTTCTACTGTGTTATTTACTGCCTCTTTAATTGATTCATTATCAATATGATCTTTAAAAAGTTCAAGCATTTCATTTTCACCTTTAATATATTCTGTACCTGTATACCTCAATCTTTTTTCATCGCTTATCAGTTTCCCGGTTAATACACAAAGTAAAGCATCATGTGACTCAACATCCATATTTGATATGTAGTGAGCATCATTAGTAGCAATGACTTTTATTTGATGCTTCTTCCCAATTTTTAATAATTCGACATTTACAATTCTGTCCTCAATAGAGCCATGATCTTGTATTTCTAGATAAAAATCATCTGCAAACAATTTTTTATACCAAAGAGCTATATCCTCTGCCACATCTAATCTACCTTTTAAGATGGCTTGGGGTATCTCTCCTCCAAGACAAGCTGTAGAAACAATAAGTCCATCTTTATATTTATTTAAAAGAAATTTATCAATACAAGGTCTAGAAAAAATACCTCGACCTCTCATACCATTTAAGTGACTTATAGTTGTTAGCTTTACCAGATTCTTATAGCCAATATGATTTTTTGCTAACACTACCAAATGATATCTTTTTTCTTTTTTTGGTTGAGGATCATCAATTGAACCATTAATCACATACATTTCATTACCAATAATTGGTTTTATACCTTTCTCTCTGCACTTCTTGACTAAGTCAAGAACGCCATACATCACTCCATGATCAGTCAGAGCAATAGACTCCATTCCAAGATCACAAGCTCTATCAACAATTTTAGAAATTTGACTTGCTCCATCAAGCAGACTGTAGTCACTATGATTATGAAGCGAAACGAAACCCATACCCAATTGATTTATATATACAAGATAGAGAAAATTTTTAAAAGATCTATACTTTGTGATTACAAATTAATTATTAATTCAAATTTAAAATTAAGGTCTATTTTTAATTACTTGAGCATCAAGTTCGAAAATATTTGCAGCATTCAATATTTTATTCTCTTCTAATACGTTTCCTATTAGTTGAAGTCCTATGGGTAATCCTTTAGTATCAAAACCACAAGGGATACTTATAGCTGGGAGTCCTGCTAAATTAGCAGGAACAGTTAACAGATCAGACAAATACATAGATAGCGGATCATTAACAAAATCTCCTTTCAAAAAAGCGGTAGTTGGGCAAGTCGGAGTCAATAAAATATCTACTTTCTTAAAAGAATTATCAAAATCTTTTCTTATTAGTGTTCTTACTTTTTGTGCTTTTTTATAGTACGCATCACTATATCCTGCTGACAGTGCATAAGTTCCTATCAAAATTCTTCTTTGTACCTCATCGCCAAATCCTTCGGCTCTACTTTTAGAAGTCATTTCTAAAAGATTAGAAGCTTCATTAGATCTGTAACCATATTTAACTCCATCATACCTAGCTAAATTTGCAGATGCTTCAGATGGAGCGATTACATAGTAAGTGGCAATTCCATCGTTAAACCTAGGGCATTCAACTTCGATAATTTCTGCTCCTAGATTTTTAAATCTTTGCACTGCAGAAAGAACAGATTCTTTGACTTCTGGATTAAGGCCTGGATGTTCAAGACATTCTCTAATGATCCCAATTTTTAAATTCTTTATAGATTTATTTAAATCACTCAAATAATTTGGTACCGGTTTATCAAGACATGTTGAATCCAAGGGGTCTTTACCAGATATTGAATAAAGAATTTCAGCAGCATCTGAAACAGTATTTGTTATTGGGCCTATTTGATCAAGAGAGCTAGCAAATGCTATCAGTCCCCATCTACTTACCCTTCCATAGGTAGGTTTAAGTCCTACGACACCACAAAAAGAAGCTGGTTGTCTTATTGAACCACCAGTATCAGAACCTATGGCAGCTGCACACAATCCTGCAGCAACTGAGGCAGCACTGCCACCTGAACTTCCACCAGGAACTCTACTTTTATCCCAAGGATTTGATGTAACTCCAAATACAGAGGTTTCAGTTGAACTTCCCATTGCAAATTCATCCAAATTTGTTTTTCCTAAACAAATACCACCTGAAGACCATAATTTATTTGAGGCAGTAGATTCATAGGGTGCAATAAAGTTTTTGAGCATTTTACTTGCACAAGTGGTCGTAACTCCCTTGGTACAAATATTGTCTTTAATTGCTATGGGCAATCCCGCTAGAGGAGGAAGTGTTTCTTTATTTTGTATTAATTTGTCTATATTTTCTGCTTGAGCGATTGCATTATCTTTTGTGAGACATATGTATGAATTAATTTCAGTGTCTTTGGAGTCAATTTTTAAAAAAAATTCATTTATTAATTCTTTAACAGAAGAATTTCTACTATTAATTTCTTTTCTTAAAGAATTAAAATTCATTTCTTAAGTTGGTTACTAGTATTAATAATTATCAAACAGTTAATGGCTCTTCTTTTTTGCAACGAACTAAACTGTGTTTAATGTCTGTAGAACCTTCATCAGAAAGATCTTTAATAAAAGAAAATATATTATCTTCTAAATTACGTTTACTAAGAAATGGACCGTACCAGTATGTGGCATTAGGATTTAGCGTTTCGATTTTAGCCCACCAAGCTAACCCGAGTTTGTTTCCAAAATTTCTAATCAATTTAATTGGCCTAAAGACCATCAATTCTTGTTAAATTCTATACAATTTTGTAGTAAAAATTCAATAAATATTTATTTATTATATAAATATATTGAAATAACAATATTCTAGAAAAGATTAAATAAAGTCTTTTGAACGAATATACTCAATTACTTGTCAAATGAAATAGTGATATAGCAGCTGCAACTGATGCATTTAAACTTGATGTTTTACCTTTAAGAGGGATCTTTACAAGAAAATCGCATTTTTTTTGTGTGAGTAAAGATATGCCTTTATCTTCAGCCCCAACTATTACAACCAAGGGGGTTTTTTCATGAAACTTTGATATCGATAATTTACCATCTCCAGATAACCCCATAACAAGAAAACCATGTTTCTTCATCTCTTCGAGTGCCCTATTTAAATTAACAACCCTACTAACTGGCAAATGTTCCAATGCTCCAGCGGCAACCTTGGCAACTGTTCCTGTTAAGCCAGCAGATCTTCTTTGAGGAATGATAATACCTTTACAGTCAAATGCTTCTGCTGATCTTATAATTGCACCAACATTATGTGGATCAGTTATTCCATCTAAAGCCAGAATAATGGGATATGCTGAACTTTTTTTAGAAAAATCGATTAATTTTTCTAGAGATATTGTTTTAGAGCTTGCCAGCTGCAACACCACACCTTGATGTGAAGCGTTAAATGTCAATTGAGAAAGCCTACTCCAAGAAACTTCTTCAACGAGGACGCCTTTTGATTTAAGGTTCTTTAGTAAGATATAGAATTTCTCAGAAGAAAAAATTTCAGTTGTACACCAAATCCTATTAATAGGTCGTTCGCTAATAAGCGCCTCAAATACTGAGTGTTTTCCCCATATCCAATCATCAAAATTTTTTTTATTTGAATGCTCTTGATAAATATCTTGACTTTTATTCAAAGCTTCTAAATTAGATTTATATGTTGGCTTACTTGTTTTTAAAGTTGAAAAATTATTTTTATTTAATGAATTAAAATTGTTAACTCCTTTGTTTTTGGAAGATTTTAGGGAAAATCTATTATTTTTTTTCGAAGAATTTATATTTTTAGAGTTGCTTTTAGAATCTGAGCTATTTTTGTATTTATTATTTTTTTCAAATAAATTTTTTTTTGAGGAGTTTTTCATTAATTCAATTCATTTTAATTTCGAGATATTCAAAAAGTTTTGATAATCTTTGAGGATCCTTCAGAAATAGCCAACCAATTAGTGTTTCAAAACCAGTTGCTCTTGAATATATTATGGGATCCGAAGACTTTGGAAATCTCTTTATTTTGTTTCTAGCACGTCTAATTAAATTCATTTCATTTTCGTTTAATAAATGTTCAATTTGACTTAAAGATTTAGATTGCGATTTTGCTTTTACTTCGTTTACTACAGATAAGTGGAGTTCTTTTGATTTCAATGGGAAATGGACATGTCTCAGTCTTTGGTGAAGTTCCCATACCGAATCACCAAGCCAAGCAAGTTGAATAACACCGATTTCTTCAGGAGACCCATATGGAACCAAATTTTGAATCCAATAATTCAATTTTTCAAATAAGTTAATGCATCTTCAAGACTCGACTTTAAATTAAGAAAATCCCCTAAACGTACAAGTTTAATAGTTTGAGCAACTCTCGAATTCCCAACAATTGAAAACCCTAACTTTAACTTTTTACTTTCTTTAGCAGTCTGAACAAGGGCACCAAGACCAGAAGAATCTACAAAATCAATTTTAGTAAGATCAATAACAAATGGTAGCTCATTACCTAAATTATTAGAAACAAAAGTTTTAAATTGTTTTTCTGAGAATGCATCAAGTTGCCCTTTAAAAGTAAAAACAATAATATTTGTTTTAACCTCAAGGTTTCCTCTTAAAGAAACAGTTAGCTTCTGGAAATCTTCTATGATCTAGTTCCTCCAAAAAATTAATGTATCAAATGTAATTATCAAATCAAAATAAAACGATATGTCAACATCTTTCTAACATTAGGGAAACAAATTTTTTAAACAAATAATCTGAATCATGTGGACCAGGTCCTGCCTCTGGATGATATTGCACGCTAAATATTGGCTTGTTAATAACTTCCAATCCGGCAACTGTACTATCATTAAGGTTATAATGAGTTATTTTGGCTAAATCTTTTGGGAGAGAATTAGGGTCAATAGCAAAACCATGGTTCTGACTTGTTATTTCAATCAGATTATTCTCACCACAAGGATGGTTTAAACCTCGATGTCCAAAAGGAAGTTTAAAAGTTGAAGCTCCTAAAGCTAATCCAAATATTTGATGGCCAAGACAAATTCCGAACATAGGTATTTCACCATGTTCGATAAGAGATTTTGCTAAATTTATACCTTCAGAAACTGAAGAGGGATCGCCGGGACCATTAGAGAAAAATACACCATCAGGCTTATTTTCTAGAACATCATTTAAAGTTGATCGGGAAGGTAAAACTATAATTTCACAACCATGGGAAACTAATCTATTTAAAATCGATTTTTTTATTCCAAAATCAATTGCAACAATCTTTAATTTATTAAAATTATTTGAATGTATTGTTCTACGGTCAAAATCTGTTTCTGTAGGCTTTTGCCATAAATATTTTTGTTTTGTGGAAACTACTTTAGATAAATTCAACCCCTCCATTTTTGGCGTTTGGGCAATAATCTCTAAGCAGTTTTCTGCAGATTTATTTTCAGAAGTAAGAATTCCATTCATAGAGCCATTAGATCTTAATATTTTAACAAGAGCCCTTGTATCAATTCCATAAAGACCAATAATATTATTTTCTAATAACCATTGATTAAAATTTTTTAAAGATCTCCAATTACTATTGTTAGACGAATAATTTCTAACAATTATTCCTTTAACAGTATTACAAGATTCTGAATCTTCAAGGTTAATACCAGTATTTCCAATTTCTGGATAAGTGAATGTTAATATTTGCCCGTAGTAACTTGGATCGGTAATAACTTCCTGATATCCTGTCATTCCAGTATTAAAAACTATTTCCCCTACAGCAGTACCTGAAGCTCCAAAAGAAAATCCAGGGAATATAATTCCATTACTTAAAACTAATTTTGCATTTTTCTTATAAGGATTAATCATGAATTTAAAATTTATTCATCTGAGGATAAATAAGTTTTTAAGAGTAAAAATTTTTCCCAAGGTTTTCCTTGATTAATTGAAAATAAAGCTTTATTAAAACCTTCATGCAAATCATCCTCTATTCCAGCTGTCCAGAGGACTAATGCAGTATTCAATGCAACAACATATTTATGAGGATTTTGCCCAGAACCATTTAAGACAGACTTTAATATTTCTTCGTTAGATTCAGAATCTGAGACTACAAGCTTTTCGTTTGATATGTTTTCATGACTAAAATCTGAAATATTTATTTTTGAAAATCGTAATTTACCATTTTCAACAAATACTAATTTATTATCGCCTTGAAGAGAGGCTTCATCAAGGCCACCGGATCCATGAACTACTATTACTCTATCCATACCCATTTTTAAAAGAGCACTTCCCATTGGCTCTAAAAGATCCTCTGTTGCCACACCTAAAACTTGCGCGTTGGGTCTTAAGGGATTTACCAATGGACCAAGTTGATTAAATACAGTCCTTATTCCAAGAGCCTTTCTTAATGGGGCAAGTTTTATTAAAGATCTATGCCAAACAGGCGCAAATAAAAAAGTTACTCCTATCTCATTGACGGCAGAGATTACTTTTTCTAATGAACAATTTAAATTTAAACCAAGATTCAACAAAACATCCGCAGAACCTACTTTACCACTAGCACTTTTATTACCGTGTTTGGCGATATTTACACCACAAGATGCAGCTACAAACGCTACTGCAGTGGAAATATTAAAGGTATTAGCTCCATCTCCTCCAGTACCACAAGTATCCACCATATATAAATTTGGCCTTGCTACTGGTAATTCGCATACATTTAAGAGTTCCTCCGCCATAGAACACAATTCAGTTCCAGTACACCCTTTAGTCCTCAAGGCGCTCAAAAAAGCTCCTGTTTGTACATCTGATATTTCATCATTAAGCCACCTTTGCATTAATGATCTTGAAGTTAAGTTATCAAGGTCTCTCCCTTCTAACAAAATATTTAAAATTTCAACGTTCGATAAATTTGAAGACATTTATTTAATAAAGGAAATTATGCAGATAAATTTAATTTGAAGTATCAAAACCTGAACCTACTAAATCTTTATTTGTGTTAGAAGGTCTGAAGCTTTTTGACCAAATAATTTTTGTTTTTGAAAAAAGTTCATTTTTAGTAATTTTCCAAAATTTTAAAATTTTATCAATATCGTTTTTAATTTCTATTTCACCGGGGAAACCAGTATAGCGATTTATTAACCTAGCTAGATTAATAAAGTCAAGATCTTCTGGTTTTTCTTTTGTAATAAGAGAATCTATAATATTTCTGTCTGTGGCATGTAAAGGATGAGTTTGTTCGTTACTCATAAATAAAAAACTGAATCATTTATAAAATTAGCTCACATATTTAAAAATGAAACATTATCTTAATCATATCGGCAAAATTAAATGAAAAATTTAAAGATTAAAGTTATATCTAAATACCTCAGACCATACAAAAAAGAATTTCTATACGGAGCATTAGCTCTTTTGGCAGTAAACATATTGAGTGTTGTAATACCTTTAGAAGTAAAAAACATAATCGACCAATTACAAAATGGGTTNTCTTCAGATTTTGTGATTTCAAAATCATTGTGGTTAATTTTATTAGCTACGTGTATGGGTTTAATCAGACTTTTTTCTAGACAGATTGTTTTTGGTATAGGTCGAAAGGTAGAGGTGAATCTACGTCAGAAACTTTTCGATCATTTACTTATTCAAGACCCAGAATGGATTCAAAAAAAAGGGAGTGGAGACATTATTAGTAGAGCTACTAGTGATGTTGAAAATATAAGAAGGCTTCTAGGTTTTACGGTTTTAAGTTTATGCAACATTGTATTAGCTTATTCCCTAACTATTCCCTCGATGTTTTCGATTAACAAAACACTAACAATTTCCGCTTTAATGATATTTCCATTAATCCTTGGAATTGTAAGCTTATTCGGCGGTAAAATGGTTAATCAAAGAAAAGCGCAACAAGAATCATTATCAAAACTAAGTGATCTTATACAAGAAGATCTTTCTGGCATAAGCGCTATCAAAATTTACGCACAAGAAAATGCTGAAAAGAAAGAATTTAATATACATAACAATGCTTATAGAAACTCGGCGATAAAACTTGCAAGAACCGCAAGTACCCTTTTCCCTTTGCTGCAAGGTATTTCCTCAATTTCATTATTAATTTTATTAGGATTAGGGACTTTTCAACTGGAGAGTGGATTTATTTCAATAGGGGGTTTAGTGGCTTTAATTCTTTATGTGGAGAGGCTTGNTTTCCCTACGGCTCTATTGGGTTTTACATTGAATACTTTTNAACTTGGTCAAGTAAGTTTAGATCGTGTAGAAGAAATTTTTCAAAACAATCCAAGTATTGTAGATGGGGAAAACACTAAATTTTTAAGGAAAAAATTAAAAGGATTGTTAGAAGCTAAAGACTTAACCATAAGTTATCCGGGATCAAAATTTAATTCATTAAATGGTCTCAGTTTTAAAATTTTCCCTGGAGAACTAATTGCAATAGTTGGGCCTGTAGGTTGTGGAAAAACGACATTAGCAAAGTCTCTAGGAAGAACGATAGAAATTCCAGATGGGCAATTATTCCTAGATGAAATTGATGTAAAAACTATTAAATTAGAAGATCTTAGAAAAAATATTGCAATAGTTCCGCAAGAAGCTTTCTTATTTACTTCTACAATCTCAGAAAACCTACGATTTGGAGAACCCAAAGCTTCTAAGAAATTAGTAAAAGATAGTGCCACTAAGGCTGGGATGATTGATGATATTAATAATTTCCCACAAAAGTTTAAAACAATTGTAGGTGAAAGAGGTATTACACTAAGTGGCGGACAAAGGCAAAGGACAGCACTTGGAAGAGCTTTACTAGTTAACTCTCCAATTGTCGTTCTTGATGATGCTTTAGCAAGCGTCGATAATAAAACTGCTGCAAGAATAATAGATGAAATGAGAGAAAGAAGTAATAAAACAATTTTAATGATTAGTCACCAACTATCTGTAGCTGCTACTTGTGACAGAGTTTTAGTAATGGATAAAGGANNAATAGTACAGNAAGGTAATCATAAGGATTTAGTAAAAGTGAAAGGACTCTATAAAAAACTTTGGGAAAGAGAAATAGCCACTAACATTGTTAAAAGCTAAAAGTAGGACTTTTAACTTATGATATATACATTTAAGTTATGTTTGAATTTCTAAAAAATATCATGAATAATAAAGATAAAAGTCTTACAAACGATGATAATTCAGTTCATAGAATATTAAAGTCAGATATCAAAAAAGATCCTAATCTTCAAGAAGATGAAATAATATTTGGTTGTGGTTGTTTCTGGGGAGCTGAAAAATGTTTTTGGAAACTTCCAGGAGTTGTAACAACTTCCGTAGGGTACGCTGGTGGTAATAAGAGCAACCCAACTTATTACGAAGTATGTTCAGGTTTAACTGGGCATTCAGAAGTTGTAAGAGTTATCTGGAATAAAAGTGAAATAGATATCAGCGATCTATTAAAAATGTTTTGGGAGTGTCATGATCCTACACAAAAAAATAGACAAGGTAATGATATTGGAACTCAGTATAGGTCAGCAATATATTATAAAAATGAAAATAATAAAAAAATCATCTTAGCTAGTAAAGAACAATATCAAAAAGAACTTAATAAAAAAAATCTTGGTTATATCGAAACAGAAATAAAAATGATTGATACCTATTTTTATGCGGAACAGTATCATCAACAATATCTTGCATCTGCAGGCAGCAGACAGTATTGTTCAGCTTCCCCTACAAAAGTTAAGTTAGGAAGTTTTACAGGAAGTAATTACATATTAAAAGATAATATTTGGGAAAACTTTAATTGGGAAGTTGATAAGTGTGTATTGAGATCTGATAACAATCCTATAAAGAATAACATTTAACATACATCTTATCTTTATAGTAATAATACGGGGCGTAGCGCAGTTTGGTAGCGCACCACTTTGGGGTAGTGGGGGTCGTGGGTTCAAATCCCGCCGTTCCGATCATTTTTCATCATCATTTATGAGAGATTTGTATAGCTTATATGAGCTTATACCGACAGCTATAAAAGTAAAAGAGGAAAAAAAGGCTAACACTAATATCGTAAAGTTTGAAACTTCAACTTCTCCAAGTTGGAAAGATATAAAAATATTCATTAAACATAACTTTTTTTCAACATTAACATAATTGAAAAAATTTTTTCATCGAATTATAAATTCAAAAGAATTACAACACCGAATACAACCCGATAGATAATAAATAATTTCAAACCATTTGTAGAAAAATATTTTAATAAGAAATCGATAGCAAATAATGAAGATAGAAATGTCGTAAAAAGTCCGAAAAGTAGAGGGAAAAAACTAAATGAATAAAGTTCATCAAAAGAAGAAATGAACTCAACAATTGCAGCAATAGATATAGCAGGTATGCCTAAAATAAAGGAGAATTTAGCAGCATCAACTCTTTCCCAACCTGTTACTAAAGCGGTAGAAATAGTAATGCCAGATCTTGAAACGCCAGGTAAAATAGCAAAGGCTTGAGAAACACCAATCAAAAAGCTATCTGAATAGTTATGATTTTTTAAATTTATAGAACCTTTTTTCGATATTTCCGCTAGGTACATAAATATAGCCATTATGAACGAAACTANTGCTATTGATAAATTTGAACGAAGAATCTTTTCAAAAAAATAAGGTGTAAATAATTTTATGCTCCCACCAAGCAAAACAATTGGGACAGTACCAATCAAAATAGATCTTAATAACCTTTGATGTAAGAAATAATCAAAGAGGTTTTTTGTAGATTGACGTCTTAATTTAAAAAAATCATTCCTAAAGTACCAAAATAAAGCCAAAATACTACCTAGTTGAATTATTGCAGATAATGAGGAGCCTGGATCGTCAATACCTAAAAGAAGAGATATGACTTTTAAATGAGCAGTACTACTTACAGGAATAAATTCTGTTAAACCTTGAATTAAGCCATATAAAAAAAATTCTAAATATTCCAAAAACTTATATAAATTACCTATCTAATTAATAGCAATTTACAAAATTCAATTTACATTTAATAAGTAAAAGCTAATATAAATAAATGAAAAAAAAATTCACCCCAATACTATTTTTTCTTTTATCACTATTCTTTTTTTCTGATTCTGTAAAGGCTAATTATTGGTTAGTAATTGGAACATACAGACAAGGTCCTGGAGGTAGACCGGAGGTGAGTGGAATAACAAGCCCTTCATTACACTCTCTTCCAATGAAGGACTTGGATACTTGTAAAAAAGCAGGTGAAAAAATTTCAAAAGAGATATATAAACCAGTCTGGCAATTTGATAGTAAATGGACTTGTGTGTTTAGCGGCAATACTTGAGAAAGTTACCTTTTCACATCGTGAGCACAGCCATCACCTTTATAATTTTCACTTTCGTAAAAGTCATTTTTTGTGCCAAAGTATACTGTTAATAAAACGAATGGCAAACTTAATATAAATAAAATAGTAGTAAGATCCATAATTAAATTGAATTAATAGGGTTATAGATTATTTAAATAACCATTTGTTAATTAAATTAAGTTTTAATAATCGGTAGGTCCTTTGATACCAAGATAAAAGAAGGCACCTAAACCAACTAAAAGTAAAACCCCAGCAATAGCTGCAGATGGGACAAAGCCTCCTATAGCAAATGAAGAAAAATAATGCATCACTAAAAACAAAAACTAGTTAGATAATATCAATAAAAAATAAGTTATTGTAAAAAATATGGACTCGAAGACAATTATAAAAATACTTTTCTAGGCAACTAGAGAAGAATCTTCACTATCAGATGATATTCTTATTCTCTCTTCCAATTTAGGACCATATAATTCATTCCCCCAGATTTCAACTCTTGAATCATTTGGAGCCATAAAAGTTAGAATATCCGTTGGAAATAAAACTCTTTCTAAAAAAAAGTTTGATGGACCAATACATCTCAAAACAACCATCCTGCAACCTTCATTTTTGTACGAAAATTCAACCATCTCAAAACAACAAAGCACATACAATTAAACACCATTTAGATGCACAAATAATGTATAAAAAATCACTGAAAAAAAAGAAATTTAGGAAATACTACCCATTTAATCCGGCATCAACTAAATTTCTCTCTTGATCAATTAAAAACATTGCATAAGAATTTACAAGATCAAAACTTTTATGAGGTATAGATACATTGAGCATTCTCAAAAAATTTGATAATTTTTCATCCTGAAGTGCACTTCCTCTCTGTGATAACATTTCTTTTTCTTGATTTGATTTCCACATATTCATATATTCAAACTTCAATGGCTTTAAGTGCCAAATATTGTCTAATAAACCCCAAACATCTTTATATGAATGTAGATTTTTTTGTATATTGGATCTATAAATGGATTCATGATGACTCAAATTTAATGATTTGATCTGTTGTTGTTCATCAATATCAATCGATAAAGGTTCTACTCCCAAAAACCATCCCTCAATAATTAACAAATCAGGATTATCTGATCTCCAATAAGATCTATCTCCTAAGCCATTTCTTAAAGATTTATCGAAAACCGGTACATTTAACTCTCCACTTATCTTCCAATTAAGTAATTTATCATGCATTAATTTAACTGAATGACTTCCAGGAAAACCTCTAGAGACACTCCAAGGGTTATTTTTGATTGCTAATTTCATTTCATGTGAGGGAAGATAAAAATCGTCTATTGAAATAACAGCAATCTTGAAATCTAATTTTAACGATATTGCCTCAAGCCAATTACCTAAAGTTGTTTTACCTGTACCAGGGAGAGCTGAAATCCCAATTATTTTTCGATCAGAAAAATTATTTTTAAATTTATACGCCTGAGATAATAGAGGTAAAGCTAAACCCCAAATCCAATCATCATTTACTTTATTGCTCCAGAATTGATCAATTGAAAGAATATTTTTTTGATTTTTCCAAAAATTGAACCAATCATCCATTGATTCCCAGCCAATATCAATAATTAATTTTTCAAATTTATCAAGTGGAAAATTAATGTTTAAATCTTTCACGTTTCTAAATTAGTTTTAGCTCATTTATCAATTTATTAATTTCATTTTTCCAACCATATCCATTAGGTTCTGAAGCTAAGGTAAATTCTAAATTTTTTAATTGATCCAATAAATTTAAATTAGGTCCATTTATACTAGGAATAACAATTTTAATATCTGAATTTAAAAGTAAAGGCAAATCATTTGGAGAGTCACCCAAACCTATAATTTTAAAATCTTGATTATTTGAATATTTTTTTAAAGCTTTTATTGCTTTCCCTTTATTAGAGTCTATAGATAATAAATGACTCATTCTGTTTCCTTTAAAAATATCTACTTTGTACTTTTTGCAACAGATATTTATTCTTTTTTCTAAAAAACTAGGTGGATTCAAAAAAGGCATACTCCAGTGTCTATCTCTCATTAAAGTTAATGAATTTCCTTTTAATCCTGTAAGCTTAGTTGCATCAGAGTCGGAAAGATTATTAAGAGGAATTAGTTCGTAATCGATTTCTTTAGAAATAAGATTTAAGATTTCTTCAAGTGTTTCGTACTTTTTACCAAGAATAATCTCTCCATTTACATTTTTAAGAGATTCACCATATATTGCCGCACCATTCTCAACAATATAAGGATCTGTAAGATTTAGATCCTTTCTGATGACCTTTACTTCAGCAGCTGTCTTACTTGTACATAGAATTACAGGTATGGATAATTTTTGAAGAGTTTTTATTGTTTCTTTAGCAGGCGTTAAATCGTAGGAGTGATCCATTAATGTACCATCTACATCACTCACAACCCATATAGAAGAATTTTCTATCATTTCATTAGAGAACCAAGCCAAATAACTTGAAAAGGGTCAAGACTAATATTTTTCCAATTGTATTTAGTGGATGCTAAAAAATCCTTCATATTAAAATCATTATCAATTAATTCTGGCAAATCGTAATCATCTAGTTGATAATTGATTTTATTTTCTGTCATATTATGGATTGCAAAAACAGATTTTGGGCCTTTACCTCTTTTGATTACAACAATATCACTTCTACCTTTAGACAAACATTCCATTTCAGAACTTGGATGAAATTGCTCTAATTTTGATCTAATATCCATCGCATTACCTAGATATTTTATATTTTTATTAGCATTAGATTCAGGATTATTTAAAACGGAAACAAGATTATCTAATTTAAATTTTTCTCGATTTAGATCTCTTCTTTGACCTGTCATAGAAAAACTTTTAATATCATTTTCGGAAGCGAGTAATGCTGGCAAATAAAATGCAGGCACACCTTTCAAAGCCATGACTAATAATTGGGTTAAAATAAATCTTTCAAATTGGAATCGCTTAGAATCTCTACTTGAGTCTTCCATAGCGCTCCACCAACTAATATTCAATTCATAAGGTTTATCTTCCCCATTTGACAACCTTCTATGACTTACGAGTCCCCCTCTTTTTTCGCAATTAATTAATAAACCTTTAATTCTCTGCTCATTCATTAGACCCTCTAGTGCTCTTAGCCCAACGCCATCGTGTGATGCTGTGAAATTAAAAAGAGTGGTATCAAAAGGTAATTGTGGCCAATCAGATATCCATAAGTTTAGAATATCTGCTCTTGAAGTAATAATTGCCTCTAGTAGAAGAGGAGGTAATGGAAAATTATAGGCCATATGTGCTTCATCTTCAGTAATGAGATAAGATAAATTTTCCTTCTGAGGAACATTAGTTTCTGTTATTAAAACTCCATTATCAAGCAGATTATTTAAAAGAATTCTTAAAATTTTTACTATTGAATGTGCTTTTGGCAAATGCAAGCAAGTAGTTCCTGATTCCTTCCAGATAAACCCTACTGCATCTAGCCTTAACCATTTAATACCATTAGATAGATATGAAATAATCAAATTTAAGAACTCAAGTGTCATTTTTGGATTTTGCCAATTCAAATCAATTTGATCTGGACCGAAAGTTGTCCAAACTTGTTTTGGACCATTTTCTGTATTTATTTGAGAAAACAAAGATGAACTTCTTGGTCTCACTACATTCGACCAATCAAGATTTTGTTCCGGTGAAAAAACATTTGATATTCCTGGTTCTTGGCACTTTATAAATTGTTGAACCCATGGGTGAGATGATGAAACATGGTTAAGTACTAGATCAGCCATCAAAACATGATTTTTAGAGATACTTTTGAGATCATTCCAATCACCAAATTTTTCTTCTAGGGAATCATAACTTGATACTGCAAAACCTCCATCACTTGTGGATTTGAGAAAAGGAAGAATATGTACAACTTTTGAAAGGCTTCCAAAATGATTACTTAACAAGTCTCTAAGAGTAATTAATGTTGGCTCCCCATTTTTATAAATACTATCTGCATAAGTTATTAAAACCGAATGTGATTGATTCCACCTTTCCTTATCACTTATTTCTTCATAAGAAGATTTCTCAGAGAAATTATCTAAAATCTGTAATAATTGATTTGAAAGAAAATTAATTTCTTCTGTAGTATTATTTGAATAAATTGTTTCCAACAACTTATACAGTTTTAATCTATCTAATTCTTTCTCTGAGTCAATTTGTTTCACTTTGAAAAAATTATCGAAGTATTAACACTATTCTGCACATCAATTAGAAAATGGACTTTCAACAAGGTTTAATCACAACAATACATGAATACGGTGTAGCTGACGATCTACTTATAGAATTAAACAAAAATCTTAAAAAAAGATCAACAGCCATACTAATTCCCTGCTTATATGAAGAATTTGAACGTCCAGCATTAAAAGATATTAGAGAAGTTTTAAGAAAACTGACAGGATTAAATGAATTGGTTATAGCTCTATCTGCAAAAACAATTGAGCAAGTTAAAGCAGCAAAATCATTTTTTGACTCGATGCCATTCCCAGTTCATGTTCAATGGACTAATTCTCCCTCTGTAATAGAGCTATTAAAAAACCAAGAAAAAAATGGGTTAGAACTTTTGGGGACTCCTGGTAAAGGATGGGCTGTCTGGCAAGGCATAGGGGTTGCCACTAGAAAATCAGAGGTAGTTGCTCTTTTTGATGCTGACATAAGAACTTTTAGTCCTTTATATCCTTCCAGGATGATACTTCCGCTTCTTGATGAATCATATGGAATATCTTATGTAAAAGCTTTTTATAGCAGATTATCCCTAGAAACAAACCAATTACAAGGAAGAGCAACAAGATTATTTGTTGGGCCTCTTTTAGCAAGTTTAGAGCAGTTAGTAGGGAAGGGACCTTTTTTACAATATCTTCAATCATTTAGATATCCATTAGCTGGTGAGTTTGCTTTTACAAAAGACCTTGCTATGAATTTAAGAATTCCNTGTGACTGGGGTTTAGAAATAGGCTTATTATCNGAAGTTTATAGAAACGTAAGAACCTCNAAAATTGCTCAAGTTGATTTAGGTTTGTTTGATCATAAACATAAAAATATTGGTGATTCTTCNAAAGAAGGATTGCAAAAAATGTGTACNGAAATNCTTTCAAGTGTTTTGAGAGGTCTTATGGAGCATCAAGCAGAAACATTAACTAGCACTCAATTAGCAACTTTAGAAGTTCTTTATAAAAGAGTTGGAGAAGATAGGGTAAAGCAATTTGGTTTAGATTCAGCAGTAAATCAACTTCCATACGATAGACATGAGGAAGAGCTATCAGTTCAAAAATTTGCAAAACTATTGAGACCTGCTACAGAAGATTACCTAGCTTGCCCTACAACACAGCAGTTACCAAGTTGGTCTAGAGTTCTTTCTTGTGAAAATAAACTGCAAGAGGATTTGGAAATTGCGGGTTCTAAAGATATAAAAACTAGTGAAAAAGAATTAATTAAAAACTTCTAAAGCAAAAAATAACGCTGAGCCATGGGAACTTCGTTAAGTGGTTCGCAAGTAAGAAGTTCCCCATCTGAAAAAACTTCATAAGTTTGAGGATCTACTGAAATGTTTGGTAGTTTGTTATTAAGTTTTAAATATGATTTATTGATATTTCTCGTATTTTCTACAGCTATGCAGTTCTTTTGTAAGCCTAACTTTTTTGGAATATCTTGATCAATTGCATTTTTGCTTAAAAAGGTGAGAGAACTGTTGATAAGGGATTGACCAAAATTTGCAAACATAGGCCTACCATGGACAGGACCTGGAGTTGGAATTGAAGCATTTGCATCTCCCATTTGTGACCAAACTATAGATCCACCTTTAATAACCAATTCAGGCTTTACAGCAAAAAAAGAAGGTTTCCACAAAACTAAATCTGCAATTTTACCCTTTTCTATAGAACCAACATATTTGTTTAGACCATGTGCTATTGCTGGATTGATTGTAACTTTAGAAATATATCTCTTTACTCTGTAATTATCGTTCCTATCAGAATCCTGCGTTAAAGGTCCTCTTTGAACTTTCATTTTATGAGCAGTTTGAAAAGTTCTAATAATTACTTCGCCAACTCTTCCCATAGCCTGAGAGTCACTAGCGATAATTGAGAAGGCACCTATATCATGAAGGATATCTTCCGCTGCAATGGTCTCTCTTCTGATCCTTGATTCAGCAAATGCAATATCTTCTGGGATTTTAGAATCTAAATGATGACAGACCATTAGCATATCAAGGTGTTCCTCTAATGTGTTTTTTGTGTAGGGTCTTGTTGGATTAGTACTGCTTGGAAGAACGTTTTTTTCACCACAAATTTTTATAATATCTGGTGCATGGCCACCACCTGCACCTTCAGTATGAAAAGTATGAATTGTTCTTCCAGCAATAGCATTGATGGTGTCTTCGACAAAGCCTGCCTCATTTAAAGTATCAGTGTGAATACAAACTTGAACATCAAACTTATCTGCAACATTAAGACAAGAATTTATTGTTGATGGAGTCGTTCCCCAATCCTCATGAAGTTTCAATCCACATNCCCCAGAATNAANTTGATCAATGAGATTTTTCTCATTTGTCGAATTCCCTTTACCAAAAAAACCTAAATTCATTGGGAAGGCTTCTGCAGATTGAAGCATCCGAGAAATATGAAAAGAGCCAGGAGTGCATGTAGTGGCATTTGTTCCTGTAGCAGGTCCAGTACCTCCTCCTAACATTGTTGTAATTCCTGAAGCTAATGCCGTTTCAATTTGTTGAGGACAGATAAAGTGTATATGAGTATCTATTGATCCTGCAGTAAGAATATGTCCTTCTCCTGCTATTACTTCTGTTGAGGCGCCAATAACAATATTAACTTTATCTTGAATATCAGGATTGCCAGCTTTTCCGATTTCAAAAATCTTTCCATCTTTTAAACCAACATCTGCCTTAATTATGCCCCACCAATCTACAATCAATGCATTAGTTATTACGGTATCTACAGCTCCATCTCCTCTTGTTACTTGAGACTGACCCATCCCATCTCGAATAACTTTACCACCTCCAAATTTAACTTCATCTCCGTAAGTAGTTAAATCATTCTCCACTTCTATTATTAGCTCTGTATCGGCAAGCCTTACTCTATCCCCAGTAGTAGGTCCGTAGGTTTGAGCATAAGTTTTTCTATCAATTCTATAAGACATAATTTTAAGTATCTAGAGAACCATTGACTAATGAATTAAAACCATATGCATTTCTAAAACCTGCATATGGAACTAATTTCACTTCTGTTGTATCTCCCGGTTCAAATCTAATTGCCGTTCCAGCAGGGATATCAAGACGCATACCAAGTGTTGGTTCTCGATCAAAAATTAATGCCTTGTTAGCTTCAAAAAAATGATAATGAGATCCAACTTGTACTGGCCTATCACCAGAATTAGAAACAATTATTGTTTTAACATCCTTACCAAGATTTAATTCAATTTCACCTTGTTCTGGAATTATTTCGCCAGGTATTAAATTACTCATAATTAATTAATTGGATTGTGAATAGTAACTAATTTTGTCCCATCGGGAAAAATCGCTTCTATTTGGACTTCATCAACCATTTCAGGAATGCCCTCCATAACTTGTGATTTCGAAAGCCAAGTAGTTCCCTCAGACATTAATTGACTTACACTTTTGCCATCTCTTGCTCCTTCAAGAACTTGAAAACTTAAAAAAGCAATTGTTTCAGGATAATTTAATTTCAAACCTCTGTTAAGTCTTCTTTCAGCTAATAGCGCAGCTGAAAAAATTAATAATTTATCCTTTTCTTGAGGTGAAAGATGCATAATAAAAAATTAATCTATAAAATTCTAAAAAAGGTTCTTACTGAACATAATTAATAATTCATAGAATCTTGTAAAGGCCATACACCTTGATATTTTGGCTCACAAAATCCACAAACAGACCTAATTTGTTTCCAAATACAAAAAAAACATTTCCTTGCATCTTGAGAAGAAATCCCAAGGAATCTGACAGAGATTCCATTTTCGAGAATTCCAATAGATAAATAATTCTCACTTTCTTTGAAAATCTTTTTTATATTTCCCACAAGATTATTTATTTTCGATTTGGAAAAATCTTTTTCGCAAATCCAAATTAAGGATCCAAAAACTGGCATGTAATCCATGCCTGACTTTGCGACATAACTGGCTTTGGATAATTCAATTTGATCAACATATTCCCAATCATCATATAGATCATTATTTCTGCAAATTTCTAATTTAGACCTAAAAACTCCACTTTCAATAGACTCTCCAGAAGAAGATCTTCCAAGTCTTATTAAATCAGTAAATAAAAAACTTGAAGTTTCTGAAATAGAAACCTTAAACTTTTGATCATATAAACCATTTGCAAAGATAATTGTTTCTTGTGGGAGATACTCTAAATGAGAATTATCAAGAATGTTGATGAGATTTTTTTGCTTAGAAAAACTTCCTCTTGGATTAATTTTTGATCTTCCAACTGATCCATATACTTTCTGAGCTGAGGAAGTTGTCAACAAAACCTTAGAGTTTTTTTCAAGATTTACTTCAAACTCAAGCAAATCTCCTCCAACTAATCCACCTGCGGTATGAAGAACAGGTAAAATACATCTGCCCTCTTGATCGTGAGTAGACTTTAATAATTTATATGGAGAAGTTGATTTAGATTTAAAGATTGTTTTATCAACATTTCCTAAACTTGCTTTATTATTGAAAAAATTTAAGAAACAATTACCTTCCCATGAAGTATTAATCATAAATTGTTTTCTTTAATTACTAAATTAAAGTAACCAAAAATTTGGATTATGAGAATGAATAAACAATTAGTTGTAACTGATTGGATTAAGAAAAGACCTCGATTAGGTTCATTTTTAAAACTTACCTTAAGTTCAGATGAAAGAAGAATCATACGAGGTAAAAAATTAACTGATTGTGACCAAGAAATAGTTTTACAATTACCTAGAAAAGGCAAATTAAATGATGGAGATATTCTTTCAACTAATGATTCCAATTATTATGTAGAGATAATAGCAAAAACAGAAAATTTAATTGAAATAAGTTCAAATTCTAAAATTGAACTTCTAAAAACTGCTTATCATCTCGGAAATAGGCACGTAGAATTAGAAATTGAAGAAGACATTCTTCTAACAAAAAGTGATTACGTAATTGAAAATATGCTTAAAAATTTTAATGTTGATATTGTAAATACCCAAAAAAAATTTTTCCCCGAAAAAGGTGCCCACAGTCATGAGTAAAAGTCACTTGTTAAAATATTTATTAATCAGTCCTAACTTACCAGTTGGAGGATTTTGTTATTCGGAGGGAATGGAGTGTTATCTTCATAATAGAAATTTAAAAGACGCAAATTCGGTAAAGGAATTAATCATAAGTGAACTTAAAATTGGCCAAATCAGACTAGATGCAAAACTCTTACTAGATTTTTCTGATATTTTCAAAGAAATGGGAAACGATAAGAATTTTAAAATTAATTTGCACAAGCTTTTGAGTTTGGATAAGTGGGTCCTCTCATCAAAGGACTCGGCCGAAATGAGAGCACAACAAACTCAAATGGCAAAATCTCTCTTTGATTTAACGGAAGAATTTGGATTTGAATATCTATATGAAAATAATAAAAAATGTTCCTGGCCATTAGCATGGAGCTGGGCTTGCTATTGTTTTGAAATTACTAAGTTAGAAATGGTTGAGAATTTTTTATTTGCTTGGAGTGCAAACCAACTTAGTGCAGCATTAAGGATTATTCCTATTGGTGCAACAAAAGCACAAATAATTCAAAGAGACTTATTAACAATAATTTCAGAAGTTTCTAAAGAAATTATGGACAAAAAAATTGATGACATATATTTTGGCAATGTAGGTTTAGCTATGGCACAACAAAATCATAATGACCTTTATACAAAACTTTTTAGAAATTAATTTATGAGCA
>FUFK010065263.1_pt1 | contig 23613 bp, 21 predicted proteins | sample 1021851 | NCBI WGS metagenome assembly FUFK01 (sample SAMEA51879418, study PRJEB19060) | metagenome | reverse complement strand
GCATTGAGTCCGGTGCTACTGCCGATCAAACTGGTGCTGAGATTAAAGCTGCTTACGAAGGAGAGGCAGATACAAACGCATTTACTGACGCTGACCACACAAAGCTGGATGGCATTGAGTCTGGGGCTACCGCAGACCAAACGGCGAGCGAGATAAAAACGGCTTACGAGTCTAACAGCGACACCAACGCATTTACAGACGCTGACCACAGCAAGCTAGATGGCATCGAAGCCAGTGCTACTGCTGACCAGACAGGCGCGGAGATTAAGTCCCTTTACGAAGCCGAATCTGACACCAACGCATTTACTGACGCCGACCACACTAAGTTGGACGGCATTGCTACTGGAGCCATTGCTAACGTATCCGAGGACACTACGCCACAGCTAGGTGGTAACTTAGATGTCAACGGTCAAGACATTGTAAGTACATCCAACGCTGACATTGAGATTGCCCCGAACGGCACGGGCGCAACGGTGTTTAAGGGTAACTCCAATGCGGGCAAGATTACTCTTAACTGCGAAAACAATAGCCACGGTGTTTCTCTAGCATCCCCCGCTCACGCTGACTACAGCGGAAGCTGGACTCTAACTCTTCCAACTTCTGCTGGTTCTAACGGGCAAGTCCTGACTACTAACGGTAGCGGGGTGGCAAGTTGGGCGGCTGGTAGCTCTGTTTCTGACCTTAACGATTTATCCGACGTAAACGCTGGCTCACCCTCAGACGGACAAGTTCTGAAATGGAACAACTCTGCCTCCGAATGGCAGGCGATGGCTGACAACAACTCCGGCGGCGGAGGTGGTGGCGGTACTCCGGCAGGATCAACAGGTCAGCTACAATTTAATGATGGCGGGAGCTTTGGTGCCGATTCAGACCTCTACTGGGATTCATCGGCAGAAGGACTCGGCATCGGCGGGATAACTGATTTCTCAAGTTCTGGCGCAAACGCAAAGCTGGCCGTTAACGCTGGCTTCATTAACGTCGATGATGACTACGGATTAGTGTTTGGCGGCGGAACTGGTCGCCCTGCGATTCAAGGCAGTAAGGCTAATGGTGATATTTATATTACGAACGCGAATCTCGGCATAGGCACTAGCTCACCGTCATATCCGCTCACGATAGCGAACGGAACACCGGAAGTTGCCTTGCAAGATACTTCGTCTGGAGGCAGCTTCAGGCTAAAGTTAGACGGGGTTGGTGCTTCTGTTAATAATTATAGTAGTAATGGAGATTTAACATTCGGTACTACGGGCACAGGAAATTTTATATTCAATACGGGCAAGCTAGGGGTAGGCAGTACCTCACCGACAGGTCTTGTGCATTTGTCTGGCGACTTCGGCACAACCGAAACAGAAGGACTCTACATTAGTAATAGTGGAACTGCATCAGCAAACGATGTTTCTCCGATTGCGTTCACCACCAGAAGCAGCGGATGGGGTACGCAACACGCAGCTACGATTGCCGCTGGCACTACTTCCACAGCGGATGGCGGTGCGTATCTGACATTTAAGACATCCACCACTGGCCAGTACGCACCAACCGAACGGATGCGGATTCAGTCTGACGGAACTGTTCACCTACCCTCAAGTTCGAATAACACGCTACTAAAGATTGACGGCAATTCAGCAACTACAAAGGGCATTCGGATACAGAGCGAAAACGCAGGTGGCGTAATTTACGCAGCTAATCCATCTATTGCAGCACTGCGTTTTGGTGTAACTGCTGATGACAGTAGCATTACCACGGGCTTGGCGATTGATAATCAGGCGCGAGTTGCTATTGGAAGTGGGCATACTAGCCCGTCCTTTAATACTGGTGGCGGTCTGCATATTAAAGACACCTCTAGGGCTAACCTTAAAATTGAAACAGGCTCAAGTGCGTGCGAGCAGTTCGTTGACGGTAATGACTTTTATTTAGATCACTACCCTTCTGGGTCGATTGTGTTCCGAAACGATACGCGCACCGAACGGATGCGGATTGCTTCTGATGGAGCATTAACTAGCACGTCAACAAGTGCTGATGCGGTTTTCTTAAAAAGTTCACACGCCAACAACACAAACGTCTACATCACCAACACGAATGCTACGACTAGCAACACTGCTAATCTTTGGTTCGCTCCAGCAAATGATGTTAGTGGTGCGAAGATTAGCGCAATAGCAACGGAGGACTTTTCCGCCGAGGCCAACCGAAGTGCAGACCTAGCATTGTCTACTCGCAATAATGGAAACTGGGTTGAGGCGATGCGGATTGATTCCAGTGGACAGGTGGGGATTGGTACTACCTCACCGTCTCGCCCGTTAACCGTATCGACATCGGATTCAGCGGCACAAGCGGCACTTGAAATTCACAACACCAGTTCCGGTGACGCTACGATCTGGCTTCGAGAGACATCTGGACAGTGGGCGTTAGGTCTGGATAACAGCGATAGCGACAACTTTAAGATCAGTAGAAGCTCTGAGCTAGGAAGCCAAGATAGGTTTATCCTAACAACTGGAGGCAACCTTTGCTTGGGCGAAGTCACGCCTAACGAAAAACTCGACGTTCACGGATCAATCCAACTTACAGGCTCCACAAGGCACGTTAGCTTTAACAGCGACGATGCTAAAATTGTAGCTAATAGCGGTACTGGTGGGTTTTCATTCTACAACGGCGGCTCAAGCGGGACTGAACGGTTTAGGATTGATTCTGATGGCACAATCACAGGCGGCGGTCTGAAGTTAAATGGCGGAATATTAGGACACAAAGACAGTGATGCTTCTTCAATCACGCTTGTGGGCGGCTCCTCGTCTGCTACCACTGGTGCTAATATTACGCTCGGCGGGACTTCAGGGTCGGCTACTAGAGAGGTTATCTTTAAGTCCAACTCTACGGAGACAATGCGGATTCAGTCTGACGGGACGGTTGACCTTAAAAATAAGGCAATAATAAGGGATGACCTCGATCTGTATAATGATTACTGCATTCAGTATTGGAAAAAGGCCAACGGGACAGACCACCTCGGATGGATTCTGAACCGTGATGATAACTCCTGCCAGTACATGTGGGCAGATGGTCAGCCGCTAATGTTCGGAACGACAACAACAGGAGGGTCTACCACCGAACGGATGCGGATTGATTCTGATGGACGGCTTGGCGTAGGCACGACTAACCCGAGTGATCTTTTTCAGCTATCTGGATCATCTCCAGTTATCCGAGGTCACGATACTGACGGCGGCTCCGCAAAGATAAACTTTGGTTCAGGAAACATCACTTTAGATGCCGACTTTGCTGCTGGCGAAAGTAACTCGTTAATTAACTTTAAGGTGGATGGCACCGAGCGGATGCGGATTGATTCCAGTGGTGCGTCCTACTTCTACGGGCAACTGAATGTAGCTGGTGGCAGCGGTACTACGACAAACCGATTAAACATTAACTACAATGCCAATAACGGTGTTGCTGAGATAGCTCCAGATAGCAATTCGGGCAGCACTGAATTAAAGTTTTCAACGTGCCTTTCCGCAACAAAAGCTGAGGCAATGCGGATTAAGTCCACTGGCCGAGTCACGGTCAAAAAATCGAGCAACGCAGAAGTCACAGCCTTAACTGACGGAGCTACAATCACCCCAGACCTAGACGATGCTAACAACTTCAGCCTCACTTTAGGCGGCAACCGTACTTTAGCTAATCCTAGCAACTGCACTGCGGGTCAGAGCGGCATCATTACCATTACGCAGGACGGAACTGGTAGCCGCACGTTAGCCTACGGTTCATATTGGAAATTTTCGGGCGGCACTGCGCCAACTCTCACGACTACAGCGAGTGCTGTGGATGTACTGGCGTACTATGTTGAATCCGCCACCCGAATCACAGCGACACTAATTACAGATACTAAATAATCATGCCTATTAACTACGCATATACACGCATCGAACCCCGCATCATCGCTAATCACGAGTCGGGAAAACAAAACGTCATCACTGACATTGTAGTCGGCGAGACAGGCCAATGCTCTGAGACTGGGCAGGGTGCTTACCGCGACACTATGGTCAAGCTCGACGCACCTACTGACGCCTTTGTGGCTTTCGAGGACATCACTCCAGAGTGGGTAGCTCCTTTCTGCCAACAGGCCAGTGAAGAAGGTGGATGGCACGCCAGCATCGAGGCCGAGATTGAGGCGAAGAAAGCCGCTCCGGTTTCCGCGCAATTCGAGTGGCAGAAGCCCCAGCCCGAAGCACCTGCTGAAGAAGCTGAGTAATGGGAATAGGCTCGCCCAATCCGTTGTTGCTGGCTAGTGCTGCGAGTGGTGGTGACTCTGACCCTGTGACCCGTTCGCTGCGGTTTAACTCGGACGGGAAACTGTCGCGCACATTTGGAACACCAAACTCCAAAAAGACATTTACCCTTGCTTTCTGGGTCAAGCGAGCGGGGTTTTCTTCAGGTTACAACGAGATTTGGCAATATGACAATGGCGGCAGGGGTGGGGGGATGGGTTTTGCGCCTGAACAGGCTAACTGGATGGACGAAGAAGAGTTTCAATTTTCTAGTAGAAATGCAACTACCGGAGTAGCTGATGTTAACATAGCCTTGACCACGAGGTTTCGTGACCCAGCAGCGTGGATGCACATAGCTTTAGTTGTAGATACAACATTAGGTTCTAGCGAATCTGCTGACCGAATCAAGATTTTCGTAAACAACGAGCGTCAAACAAATTACGATACGTCTCACACTCATTCGTATTATTGGCCCGATCAGGATTATGAATTTAGCGAGTTATTTGGGGGAACTGGTGCGCCTCAAAACATTGGACTACGAAACACTAATAATCATCCACTTAACGGTTATTTAGCAGACATATATTTTATCGACGGGTCTGCTATTGAGCCAAATACAAACTTTATCGAAAGCACGGGGTATGGCTCCTATAAGCCCAAAGCGTTCGATATGTCCAGCTACTCTGGCAACTCGTTCCACCTAAAGTTTGAGGACAGCAGCGACATCGGATCGGACAGCACATCCAACTCTAATGATTGGTCAACGACAGGCATCAGTAGCCACGATGTAATGCTGGATGTGCCGACGAAGAATTACGCTACTTGGAATCCACTAGACCTCCAAGAAACGGTTTCTACTGCGCCGACTTTTGCTGAAGGCAATTTGAGCCTTTCGACTAACACCAGTGGTCATGGCAGAGTCCATTCTACAATCTCGTACCCCAGCACTGGCAAGTGGTATGCGGAGATTTATTTAACTAGCTTTGACACTATTGGCGTTCGTAGGAAAGTGGGAGGGGGTTGGCCTTCTGGATCGTCCAATTTGGCGTCTGTTTCTTCAGGCGGCTCCATTGCCAATGCGTCAGGCACTTCACAGTCTGGGCTGGCCTCTTGGTCTTCAGGAGACATATTAGGGGTAGAGGTTAATTGTGATGACAACACAATCCAGTTTTTGAAAAATGGCTCTAACTACGGAACATCCGAGAGCTTCACCCATTACCCAGAGGAAACATTCTTAACTTACACGGACGGCTCTTCAGGCACGGCCTACAGCGCAATAGCCAACTTCGGGGCCGACCCGACTTTTGCTGGCAATTATACAGGGACACCTGAAAGTTCAGAATGGGCGCACAGTCCGTCCACCGGATTCAAAAGCTTGAACACGAGCAATCTCGATGACCCCACCGTGACGCCAGAAGAGAATTTCAACACCGTGCTATGGGCTGGCAGCGGCTCGCAAGACAATGACATAAGCGGGGTAGGGTTTCAGCCAGACTTTACTTGGGTTAAGAACCGGACATCTAGCAGGGAACACGCGCTACACGATTCTGTTAGGGGTGCGGGGAATGAACTTCGTGCAAACAGCACTAACACGGAGTCCGATAAGTCAACAATGTTTGGCCCATTTCAATCCGATGGGTTTAGGCTGGCCGAAAGTTCTGTTGGGGGTGCTTACAATGACTCGGGAAACAACTACGTCGCGTGGAACTGGAAAGCCCACCAAAGCCCAAGCAGTGGCAGTGGCTCGACCACCACTTACACAGTTAAAGTCGAAGACAACAGCGGGGATGCGTGGGATTCCGGCGGCTCCTATTACGATGGAAGTTACTTCCCAACGGTCTATATGGAGTTATTTGAAAACCGTAACAGCAGCTTGGTTTCTTTAGGTTCAGTAGCAGTCAGAAGTTACGACGACGACGGTAACGATATGAGTGACTACTCAGAACAGACGTACACTTTACAGTGTGCTGACCTAGACGCTATCGCGGTTAAGTGGCATTACGATACCTCAGCAGATGGCGATGAGTACGACTACCCTAACAGCTATAACGACTACCTTAATGACCAGAAGATTACGATTCTTGACGGGTCTACATCAGAGTGGACAATTAACAACCACTCAAATGATGATGGAGCCACGGACTACAACTACTCACCGCCAACAGGATGGGCTGATGGGGATACGCTAAAGTCGGCTACCACCAGCTACAACGGCAGTGATACAGCTACACTGACCAGTGACAGCGGCTCAAGTGGGCCAACAGAGAAGTACAACGCCGCTGCTGGGTTTACTATAATCAGCTACTCTGGTGATGGGGCATACGATGGTGACACTCAAACACTTGACCACAGTCTCGGTGTTCCGCTGGAGTTTGTCATAGCGAAGGCGAGGACTAATAACGACTCTATGGATAATGGTAATTGGGTTGTTTACCACAAAGACTTGACCAGCGGGGACTACCTAACACTAAACAGTAGCTCGGCAAGTGACACTCCGTACTACAACAACGATCTAATAGCGACATCGGTTAGCGGGTCGCAGCACAGTGTAGTTGTTTCAAATGACACTGACAGCGCGAACACTGACTATCTCTACCTGAACTCTGGCCCAGATAACGGAACGGGTGAGGACTACATTCTTTACGGGTGGGCTGGAGTCGAAGGCTATTCAAAGTTCGGCACTTACACGGGCAATAGCTCCTCTAATGGCCCGTTTGTTTACACAGGGTTTCGGCCTCGTTTTCTAATGATCAAGCGAGTGAACTCTTCGGATGGAGGCTGGAAGATTATGGACACCGCACGCGACCCCCACAACGTGGTGACTAAAAATCTGTATGCACACCAAAGCGATGACGAAGATGATTTAACAAGCCATAGCATTGACCTGTTATCAAATGGTTTCAAATGGAGGACTAGCGGCAATCACGAAAACGCAAATGGGCACGATTACATCTACGCAGCCTTCGCCGAGTCACCATTCAAACACGCCAACGCAAGATAGGATTTTATATTATGCCATACACCACTCAAGAGGGACGCACGTTGCCGATGGACAAAGCGTTCAGTCACAACAACATTTCATTTCCAGCTAACTGGCTTCGGTTATCCACACCTGCCGACAAAGAAGCGCAAGGGATAAGCTGGGTGACTCCTGAAGAACCACCAGTAGTCCGTGCGCCGCTAGAGCGTGAGAAAGCTGACGGCATAGCGCGGGCTAAAGATGCTGCTGGGCAGATGTTGTCTGGGAGTGACTGGCAAATTGTAGCTTCCGTGGAGCGTCAACGTGTAGTTCCGACCGAGTGGGCCGAATACCGTGCAGCAGTGCTTGCCGAGGCGGATCGGTTGGAAGGCCAGTACAGCACTGCCGAAAGCTACGAGGCTATTGATGCCATCGCTCAGAACTGGCCGGAGAATCCGGATGAGGTTGCCGCACGCGAGGCTGATGAGGCTGGGGCGGCAGCGGCTAAGGCGAAGCGGGAGGAAAAGAAAGATGGCTGAGTACGATCCTAATTCATTGTCGGCTCAATTAGCTAGGATTGAGTCTCGGCAGATACATATTGTAGATAGGCTTGATGAGATTGCAGAGCGCATGAACAATCATTCACTTAGGCTGAAATATTTAGAGGAGTTTCGTTGGAAGCTTGTCGGAGCGATTGGATTAGGATCAGCGGGTGGAGCGGCAGCGTTTAGTAAGTTGTTTGGTGGAGAGTAATATGAAAGATAAACTAAAAAGCAGAAAGTTGTGGGTCGCCATTGGCGGCGTTTTAACCGTATTGGCAACTGAGTGGGCGGGAGTCTCACCGGAAATGTCAGAGCAAATTATCGGCGCAGTGATTGTCATTGTTCCCGCTTATATTGGCGGGCAGGGCATCGTCGATGCAGTAAAGGAATACGCTACCAAAAAATGATAGTTGATCTCCTAGCCGCTCTTCGCGCAGTACCGAAGATATTGGACGCGCTGGAGCGGTTAGGAGACATCCACACAGCACACGTTGCACAGCAAAGAAAAGATGAAAAAGATAAAGCTGTTATTGATCTTATTACTGCTGCTCGTGAGCGGCGGTTGCGGCGTGAGCGTGAAGCTGGACGGGTTTCGGGAGATAGCGGAGAGGCATCCATTGGGGATGGAGCAGGTGACAGAGAACAGTGAGAGTCAGGCATTAGTTATAGAGCTTGCGAAATACATAAACGAATTAGAACGTAGAATTGAGGCAGAATAATGGGTGATTTAACCGGACAAACAGTAGCCAGTACCTACTCGCAACTTTTAAATGTCGCCAGTCTGGACGCGACCTACCGCAACGTGACTGACGGTGACGGCACTGCCAGCGGCTTGACGCTTTCTACTGGAGGCGTTCGTGCTTCGCTCTTAAACGCAACTGGGGCTGTTACTTTTGACTCTACTCTTGAGGTAACAAGCGCAATTACGGCAACAGGAGGGGTTGCTGGAAACGTAACTGGCGATGTAACTGGCGATGTAACTGGCAACGTGACTGGCAACGTGACTGGCAATGTAACGGGCGATTTAACAGGGAACGTCACAGGCAACATAACTGGTAATTTAACTGGCAATGTAACTGGCTCTGCTGACACGTTGACAACTGGTCGCACCATTTCCGCTACCGGAGATATAGCGTGGACTTCCCCTGCATTTGATGGCAGCGGTAACGTAACATCGGCGGCAACTATTTCTAATGACGCAGTTGGGGCTGACCAGTTGGCAGACACAGCAGTTGTTGCTGGTTCTTACACGAACGCATCAGTAACTGTGGATCAGCAGGGTAGGTTGACGGCAGCTAGTAGTGGCGCGGGGGTTGCTAACGGCATCAAGGCTATCCGTGTAGCAAACAACGGGGACACTCACTTCGGGGCATCGTCTGCAACAAACGGAACAACCCATATAACAACAGCGTCGGTCACTCTCAGCGGCTCAACAACACACTTAATTGAATGGTCGGTTAATCTTGCGGAAAATGCGGAAGGCGGGAACATGAGTGGTGAGGTCGCCTTCTCGACTGATAACGCCACGTTCACCAAGATGTATGACGTTAAGCAATACGAATTAAAAACTGGGGGGTCTGGTCACGGTTACTACAGAAACCATCACATCTCTTTCCTGCACGCATTTACTACTAACTCAACCGGCGGCACTTATTATTTTAGGTTCGACACAAATAGCGGCTCTATCTGGCGGGTTCACGACATGAACGTAAAGATAATAGATAACGTATCGGACTTTGGTGGCGGCCAAACCTACACACAGGCATAATGCAACCGTGACACTATTGAAATGACACTCACAGAACTATCTAACTTTGTAACGACGAAGCTTTCAGACACCGATAGCTCGTCTGTATCTGTCTGCAAAGACTTTATTAATCGCCGCTACCAGATGATCTGGGACAGCGGCCTGTGGGACGAGACGCTAGGTGTTGCATCTAAGGCTGTAGCAGCACAGGACACAGAGATTGTGCTGGACTCTACGCCCACAGTTACCTTTTATCAAAGCTCTTCTGCGCCTACCACTAAGATTGATTTCCCTGTGGCTATTCGGTTTACTGAAACTGGAGACGCTGACGGGGTGAACATCCTTAACGAAGAGTGGGTTACGTTTTTTCAGCTTGATCCTAATATGTGGGAGAATGTTTCTTCCCGCAGGGCTACCCCAACCAACTTTGTCAACCTCCCGAAAGACGGAAGTGGCAACTGCCGGATCAAGCCTGTGCCAGTACCGGACAGTACTGGTACTTTATTTGTGCTAGGCAAGCTAAAGTGGGTTGAGTTGGGAGACAATGATTCCCCCACCCTTAACGGCATTGATAATGCACTGCTTGCTTTTGCGGAGGGTGATATGCTTGAGCGTTCGCGTCAGTATCAGAAAGCCCAGCTTAAATTTACTGAGGCTGCATCGCACATACAGATTATGCGCGACCTAGAAAACGGTCAGAAACAAAACATTAGCCGCATAATCCCGCATACAGAACAAGAAATTAACTTCCGAGATGTTGTAAGCTAATGCCTATACAAGAGAACAGCCAGCTTGACGATCAGATTGCCTTCGACGGGGATGTATCATTTTCCGGTGGTCAGGCAAGTAACGTGCGTAAGAACACGATTGCCGAGGGTGCTTACTCTATAGGAAAGAACACTGACTTCGACACCTTTGGTAACATCGTAAGCCGCAAAGGTGTGGCACAGCTTGTTGGAGATGTTGTTGATTCGGTTTGGGGCGACATAACGACTAATTGGCAGTCCACATCAACCGTATGGACTGCAAGCCTTACGGGTTCTGTTGATTCTATTGCTTACTTTGATACTCCAAATATTGAAAAGATTGTTGTAGCGGAGTCGGACACAAGCGGCGGGACGTATAAGGTTAAGATTGTTGGCGAGACTGGAGCTATTGCTGACACAGGCGGCACGTTTAGCTCAACAGCAGATTCGGTTTACTTTGCTCAACTTGTTGACCGGATGTATTACTGCGATGGGGTAGGAAATTTGGCTTATGTTAATGACTCCTCTGCTTCCCAGTCAATTACTGTAGGAAAGATAACCAGTGTAGAAATGACTGATACTGGCAGTGGGTACACATCAGTTCCAACCGTAACATTTTCTACTAGCAGTGGTTCTACAGCCGCCGGAACGGCTGTTTTGGGATACGGCGGCAAAGTTCAGAGCATTGACATTACGGACGGAGGCTCTGGGTACACTGCTACAGTTCCTCCTACAGTCACCATATCCTCTGCCCCATCTGGCGGCACTGACGCAAAAGGTGTAGCGCACCTGTCGCAAACCCCCTCTAAGCCTAAGTTACTAACCTCCCACACTAACAGATTGTTTTGCACATCTGCCGATACCGCTGTCCCCAGCGATACGCTTTATGTCAGCGACATTTTAGACGGGGAAAGCTGGGACATTATAGGTAACGCTATACGAGTTGGTGACGGTACAGGAGACCCAATAACGGCCATAGCTTCTTGGTACTCCTACAACTTGCTTGTGTTTAAGGAGCGCAGCGTGTGGGTTGTTGAGGCTAACCCTGCTGCGGCAGTGGCTGACTGGCCGATCAAGCTTATTAACAATAGAGTAGGCTGTGTGGCGCACAAGACTGTGCAGCAGGTTGGGTCTGATGTGTTTTTCTTGGCCTCTGACGGCGTAAGAAGCCTGTCTACGATTGAGTCTGGAGCGCAGACAGATGTTTCCACACCCCTTTCCGCCCCTATAAACGACCAATTCAAGCAGAATACAGACGGGTTTCAGTCTAAGTCATGCTCTGCATTTTACGATAAGCGTTATTTAATTTCTGTTTGCTCCAACGGCATAGAGGTTCCAAACCGAACATATGTGTATAACACTGAGCAGAAGTCTTGGAGCGGGTTTTGGGCTGGCTGGCAACCTAATGACTTTACGGTTACGGGGTTTAGCGGGAAGACCCGCCTTCAGTTTGCTGATCAAAGCGGCAAAATCTACACTTGGTTAAACTTTATTGAGCTAGATGACGAGTCTGAGAGCTTTTACCTAGACCAAACAACCCCCTACGAGACTGAGTTGGTTACTCGCGCCTATAACTTTAAGGAAATTTACGCCTCTAAGACGGGTTATCAAGTTGAGTTCGATATGGACAACCAACTGATACAGGATCAGAAGGTTAGTTTCTTTTTCCTTAAAGATATGGACGGTTATGAGTCCCAGATTTTGCAGGAAAACGGATACGAGGTGCAGAGTGAAGGGGAAGACGACCTTACCCAGACATTCTTAGGGGAGCTTGAGTCCGATGTTGTGGTGGGCAATGGTAAGCGTCACTTTATTAAGGGATTTAACCTTTTGAGCAAAGGCAAGTTTGAAGACATACAGTTTGTAGTGGCTACAGACTCTGGCCGACTGTCTTTGCACTCCGTAAAAACGTCAGCATTCCCAGACACTATTAACCCAGAGCGATGACACACCCAGAATCCACAGTAGAGATGGCAGATTTTTTAACGGAAAATCTTGACTTCTGTGCGGACTGGGATCGTGAGCGTTTGCTTGATTGGGTACAGTGGTTTGTGAATAATGACCGTTATTACGCTGTCAAGGCGAAAGGACAGCTAGTTGGGCTGACATTATTACGGATGGTGGACACTGAAAAGCAGTGTCACGAGCATTATAAGGATACGGAAGGGGGCATTTGTTATGTGGAAGCCTGTGTGAGCAGGTTTCCGCGCTGCATAAACCGGATGTACGAGATGGTCTGGAACAGATGGTCACAGACCGCACACAGTATGGCGTGGATGCGCCACAAATATAACAACAGAGCGACAGTTGTCGATATGGGCAGAATTAAAAGACGTTTTTTAGGATAGTAAAATGGGCAAATCATCACCAGCACCACCACCTACCCCTGATTACGCTGAAGCGAATCGTGAGGGTATTTTCGCAGACATAGAGACGTTACCAACGCGCCGACTGATTGAGTCAGCAGCGCGTCAGGGGACAATGGTCGAGTACGAAGACCCTCGGACGGGGGAAATGCGTACTGCGGACTTCAGAGGCTTCGGAGATATTGATCTTACGAAGGCTGAGATGTCCGGCCTGATTGATCTTGTCCCGCAGCTAACGCAAGCCCAGCTAGACAATCTCGTTGAGTTCGGCCCGCAGTTCATTACTGCACAGCGGGAGCAGATGCAGCAGCTAGACCCAGAAGGGTTTGGGTTGAGGGAAGACTTTGCCCGCAGACTGCGCGGGGGCGAGCGCACAGCAGAGGAACTGGCGTCAGGAACGCAATATGAGGAGGTTGGTGATGCCCCTGAGTTGCGTACTGACACAGGTCAGACTGCCGAAATGCGGCGTCAGCTTGAGGAGCAGGTACTTGACCAGCTAATGTCCGGTGAAAGGCTCACAGAAGCGCAGCAACGCGCATTAGAGCAGGGTGTACGAGGGGCTGCTGCTGCTCGCGGACAGGCTTTGGGCAGCGGTGCTGGGCTACGCGAAGCGATTGCGAAGCTGGAAGGCGGTATGCAGCTAGGTCAGCAACGGCGTGGTGAGGCTCTGGGCTTACTGGCAAGCGGCCAGACTGAAGCTGACAGAGCCAACGCTATGGCGCAGCAATCATTTGCTAATGCGATCCAGCGTGTGCAGCAGATCAATCAAGCTCGTAACGTAGGCTCGCAACAGCAGCTTGCTGCCCGTCAGCAGGACGTTGGCAACATCCAGTCCTACTTAGGGTTACAACCGATTGCAGCGCAGGGTGCTGCGATGTCCGGTCTGCAACAGGGTGCGTCACCATTTACGATGCCCCAGATGCAGCGCGGTATGGGTCTTGACCCGAATGCTGGTGCGGCTGGCACTGGGTTTGCGAGCAACGTGTTCGGCACACAAGCTAACATTTACGGAACTCAAATGAATAATCAGGGTGGAGGAGCCGGAGCAATCTTAGGCGGAATTGCCGGAGGGTTAGCAGGAAATGCTGGGTTTGGTGAGAAGCTTGGAACAAAACTATTTGGGCCTTAGTACTGCACAGTACTGTCTATAAGGAATACATATTATGGCAACTTGGGGAAAATTCTTTGAAGAAGCTGGTCGCGGATTTGAACGCGCATACGAAAAAGCTACCGACAGAAGGGAGCGGAAGGCCGCTCTTAAAGCTCTGCAAGAGCGAGAAGACGAGCTTCGAGAAAGCCAGCGCAGGTATGATGAGCGCATATACAATCTTCGTGAAGGCGACAAGAGGCGGCAGAAAGAAGCCGAGCTTCGTGCCTCCTTAGCTCCAAGCTTGAACCAGCCATACAGCCAGATTAAGGGGGACGAAACTCCTATTCCTAATGTTATGCCGGAGGGGACTCGTCAGCTTCCTAAGTTTGGAGAGGAGAGGCGCAATATCTTTAACGACCCTAGCCTCTCTGCAACAACCCAAAGGACTCCTGAAGATGTTTTAAGGGAGATGAAGCTTGAAGAGCTTGCAGCCGCTGAAAAGAAAACCAGTGTAGCTAAAGCCTTGCAGGATGCGAGGGACGAAAGAACCAGAACTAGCTACGCCGCCTACGCAAACGCTGGTGGGGATGAAGAGTTAGACTTGACCAAGCCGGAATACTACTACTCCAGACAAGCCTTTTTAAAGAAAGAGGGAAAGCAAAAGGAGTCAAGCCTCTTGAAAGCCAATGTAGATCAAGCCTCTGCTTTAGGTCGGGAAGGCAATAGTGAAGGGTTGAAATCTATTTTAGGTCAGTACGAAGGCGACCTGAGCGATCAAAGACTAATTCAGAGTGCTTTTAATACTGGGGCTTCTCAAACTTCAGCCGAACAAAAACAGCAGCTTAGAACAGCAAGAAATTCTGCAATAATAGAACGCGCCGCCGATCTTGGGGCCAACTCTTACCTTAACCCAGACAGCATAGCTTATGACGAGCTAGAGCAGCTTGTGGAAGACAACCCCTCCCTAGAGGATGCACTACGCGAACGATTCAGTGCGGGTAGGGACAGTGCTGAAAACAGCGAACTTAAAGAGCAAAGAGGTATGCAGGCAAAGGAAGCTTTCGACACGCAAGCTTCTCAAGCAAAGATTTCTAGTTTTGTTACCTCAATTCAAAATATGTTTCCTGATGCGGACGTAAAGTGGGATGAGCTTAAAAAGGTTACAGACTTAGCTACTGTTAAGGGTATCATTGAAAGAGAAGTGCCTTCTTTCAGAGAGCCAAACGCTTTCGAACAAAAGTTTGCTATAATTGAAAAGGCGAACGATGCCCTCTCTCAAGCGCAGCAGGACGTGGATGCTGACCCAGAGGATGATGGGGCGAGGGTGCGTTTATACGAGGCTCAGAGACAGGCTAGACTTGCATCCGCGCTAACATTAAGCACTGGCTGGAATTTAGTAACAGACGAAGATGGTTTAATTTCCGCTGAAAAAATTGTTGATGAAGACGAAGAAGAACCTCCTTACTCGTTTGGTTTTTACCACTCCCTAACAGGCGGAATTACCATTTATCCCAAAATTGACGCTGGGGTAAAGCTTACAGATGAACAGAAAAAGCAATACAATGAAGATTTAAATCAATACAGGGAGATGATGAAATTAAATGTTTCAAGTGTTGAAATGGCTATGAAAGGTGATGAACAGAATCCGTCTCCTAAAACACAGAAAAAAATTAAATCTTTAATGAAAACGCAAGAGGTATTGGCAGCGTTAAAAGAAGCCGAGAAAATGGGAGAACCTGTTAAAGAGCAGGTTGAGCAGATTTTAAATAAGGTTGATGCGGAGCAAAAAGGATTAAATCAAAGGGTAATTGATACAGCTTTGTACAGAGAGTTATTTGATATTGATCCGAAACCAAAACAAAAACCTGAATCATCCCCCAATATACCACCACTCCCACAATAAACCTCTGATTTAAAATGCCAGAAAAAACTTTAGAAGAGCTTAACAGGGAGGCTAGGAAGCTTTTTGGACTAGACTCTGACGAAGAGGTTGATAAGGAAAAGCTTTCACTTGATTACCCTTCCAAGCCGGAGTCTCCTCTAGCAAAGCTTAGAAGGGAGGTGCGATTACCCGCTTCTTTAAGCAAAGAGGAAAGAAGCCTTCCTTCTTTGGAAGGCTTGCGGCTCCCTAAGCCTTTAGATGAAGAGGAAAGGAAACGACTTGAGAAAATAAAATCAGGGGAGACAATAACAAAGGGGACTGGCGGACTTGACACTGCCATAACTGGTCTTCAGCGTGTTACAAAGGGCGTTAAGGATGTTGCGACTGGCGAAATCCTTATAGACCCCATCATGAAAGCAACTGGGCTTGATGAAGAAAGCACAGAAGAAGGCATAAGAGCAGCAAGGGGTGGCGTTGGGGCTGGAGCAGGTATGGCTAGAGCTATGCCATACGCTCAAGCTGTACCACATCCACTCGGCAAAGCAGCAGTGCTGGGCGGTGGGGCTTTAATCGGTCGCATGATGGCTGACAGTGCGTCCGGCAAACCTACTACTGGTAGGGAGGCTGCGGAGGCTATGGGTATGGGTCTGGGCGGACAGTCTGCCTTGATCACTTTGGGCCAAGCTCCAACTGTAATGAGATTTATTGTTGGTGGGGCAGAAGCTGCCACGATTAACGAGCTTACCCTGCAAACCGCAAGCATCCTAGAGGAAGGCAAGCCCCTTCCCTCTGAACTTACCGAAGTTTGGGACAGGAACAAACTAGCCCTTGGTCTTGGTGCGCTCTTATCGCCTCTCTCTAAGGTAGCAGGTGTAGCTAAAAAGCCTACGCCTAAGCAGATTGGGAATGACAACCTCAAGGTTAAGAATGCTCTCAGGGAAAAGATGCAACAGGCTCAGTTTATGGGCAAACACGCATCAACAAAGGGAAGAAGGAATTCTGCTAAGGAGTTAGCTGAAAGACTTAAAAAAGACATAGCCCTAATTGACTCAAACCCTAAAGTCTTAATTGACAACTCTGACCCTCAAATGATGCAGAGGGTTATTACTATTTTACGAAACAAACAAAACCTAGAAAACAGTTACCGCAGTAGCTCTTTATCGGATGAGGCTATTGCCAAAGCTGAAGATAAACTTATCAAGTCCGTTACGGACGGGATGTCTGGGGCTGGTAGGGAATCAAGAAGGAATCTTGCTGGGATTTTGCGGGACAATATGGGGGAGAACAGACCCCCAAACTTCTACCGCAATCACGCTATTTCTGAGAAGGAGCTTCTTGAGTATGAAATTAAATTCCTAAACTCCCTTTCTCGGAGCGGCAACGCCGAGGAGGCTGCTGCAACTTTGGTGGACTTAGGAAGACAGGCCAGCAGTCAGGCGACCAGTAAGTACGGCGTTAAATTAAAAGGCTCCGAACTGGTGACAGAAGGCCAGAACATAGAAAGGATGGGCGAAGGATGGCTGGGTTCGTCTATCAAAAAGTACGCTACAGACCCTGTGTTCAAGTGGGCTATGAGAAATAGCGACACGTCTCGCGTTGCCGGAGCTATTGACCGAGCGGGTACTAAGATCAGCACATTGCCCACCCCTATGGTTAACAGGCTTTATATGGGCACTGCCGACATTTTGGAGAGGGCAGCACAAAAGGGTGGCGCAGGAGAAAAGAGCGCATTGTTCCAACTTGCCAAAGGTCTTCGCCACTCAGTTGATGATGGCAATTTCCTTGCCTCTAACTATCAAGCAAGATTTTTAGATAAAGCGGAGGGAATTGGATATGGATTGTTTAGAAATAAAAAGGAAACCGAGTTAGCTAATAAAGAGTTTTCAGAGTGGATGCGTAGAAGGCATTCTGAAACAGGCGGCGTAAGGGGTGATGAGTCCGCGACAGTGCGTACCCAGTACGAAGACAAAGCCAAGGGTCTTACTCAGCTTAAAATTAACCAACCCGCCTACCTGCATGAAGGCCAGATAGCAGAGAACATGAGGGTTGCTAGGTCTAAAGATTATTACACAAGGATGTCACCTATGGGTAAGGCTCTTGTGGACGGGTGGTCTGACGCTTCACAGCAAGCCGGACTGAAAATGCGGGGACTAAACATAATCGTAAAAGATGGTGACTCTTGGAGGAAGGCCAGACAGCATGAGGCTTACTGGCCCAGAAAGCTGAAGCAGGAATACGAGGAGCTTATAGAGGATAACTTCAGGCTTTTCGACATAAGAAGAGACTCAAAAGAAGCAAAGGAGTTGCTGCGTATATTCGGCGCAAAGGATAAAGCAACGCTAGAGAAAAAGCTTAAAAACTACGTTGAATTTAAAGATCAAATAGCAAGAGGTGGAGGCTCTTCTAATTTTTTCAGCCACCTAGAGCGAGGCAGAACCTTGGCCGATCTTCCCCCCGAAGCCTTGGACTTTAGCCCAGACTTAGGTGCTGCTTACCTTGATGACTCTGCAAGAAGCTTGGCTCAAATACACCACTTTGGAGGTCAGGACAAAGTACTGGACAGTACTGGTCTGGCCATTGATAACCCTGACTTTCTCTTTAGGGTTATATCTCAAGGCAAGTCTGATCGAAATACCAAGAAATATGTTGATAACATTCATAAAGTAATATTCAGCCCAAGCGGAAGCACATTTTTTAGTGGGGCTAACAAGGCGGCTACCTTTGCTTTTATTGCCAACCCGTCATCCGCTATTAAGAACCTTACAGGAGCATTCAAAACTTGGACGATTACTGGCACTGAGCCTATGGCTAGGGCTACAATCACTCAGCTTGCCGACACCTTTTCTGAAATAGGATCAAAAATAAGGGGCAATAAGAAGGCACAACATTTAGCCGAAAGACTGGGAGCAACAGGGAACGACATTGGCAGATTAACTGCTATGGTGGACAGCCAGTCCTTAACGAAAGGCTCAAGAGCCGGAGGTCAGGGGGTAGTCGGCAAGGCTCTAAGGGCGACAGGATTTTCTGGTGCTGAAGATTTTATTAGAAAGCAGGGTACTATAGCTGCTGACTTAGCCAGAAGAGAGTGGATGGACTTGTACGATGAGGTTGAGAACGCAGAGCAGATTGTCTATTTAGTTAGGAACATTCATAGCATTAAGAATGCTAAATCAGGGCCAGCCTTTAACAGGCTCCAGTCACAGAAAAAATTGCTAGACGGGCTTTTGAAAAAGGGTGGGCAAAAGGCAAAGAACCTAGCCTCCGCTCAAAGATTCGCAAACAACAACAATATAGATTTGTCTAAGGTTGCGAATGAAAGGTTCGCCAATGTGATGGGGAAGAAGACTGAAGTTCCTTTCAACCCTGAAGCCCACGAAGAAACAAGAAGGCTCCTGCAAAGCTGGACTAAGGAAACGCAAGGTGGATACAGGTTCGACCAGCTTCCGTTGTTTATGCAAGATGATTTTTGGAGGACTGTTTTTAAGTTCCAAAACTGGGGCCAGCAAATGCAGCGACACCTGCATAAGAACATTATGGGAGAGCTTGAGAACGGTAATGCAAAACCATTTCTTAAATGGCTTGCCGCAACACAGTTAGCTGGTGAGACTGTTGGGCAAACTAACAGATTGTTCGGTAGGGATAGAGAGGATGCCAGCTATGAAGAGATAGCGGAAGCATTTAACGATGATGCCGGAATGGGCATGAAGATGCTTGCTAATAGGGCCATTAACAACGCAGCACTTGGCGGACAGTGGGATTTGTTTGGAGAGTACATAGGAGGCACTGCGCTAAGGTACAAAAAAATCGGAACCTTTGATCCGGTTGGAGTACCCCTAATTGATCTAATAAATCAAACTGTAAAGACTACGGCTTCCGCCATAGAAACTGGGGCGTCCACGCAAACCCTAGATGAAGGGGCTAGAATTATAGCAGGTTTGGGTAGCACTGTAGCTGGAGCTAGGGAAATTGCTGGCAACAGGAAACAAGATATAAAGGCAGCAAGCAAAAAGCTGCGAAGGTTCGTGAACGACAGGTTCATGAAGGAGAGCTTGTACGCAGTCAAGAAGTCTAAGGATGTTGAGAGAACCCCAACTCTGAGAGGGAGCTTCTCACCCACACAGATCGCTGCTGATAAATCTGAGATTGTTGCCGCTATTGAGGAAGGTGACGCTGTTAAGGCAAAGCTTCTGGCTGACCAGTTTATTGATAACGAAATGAGCAAGCCGAATGTTCTTGGATTCGGCAAGAAGTATTCTGATGCCAACGCCGAGGAGCTTATTAAGGATATAATTAAATCCTCTGTTAAGAGTAAGCAGCCGTTAAGGGTTGGAACCTCCACATCTAAAGAAGCGCAGGATGCCCTCATTAAGTTTATGAGGGACAAGAAGTTTGCGGCTACTGATGAAGTGCTTGAACTTCAGAGAGGTTACGTTGAGACGGCTGTTAAGGCTGGCTTGATGGACGAGCCAAAGGAACCCACAACCATAGACATCGCAGTGGAGCGAGAGCGTACTGGGAAATATGGAACCGGAAGGAGGGACGCTTTGGTTAACAAGTTCATTAAGGAGAACAAAGACCTTCTCCTTAAATCTGCAAAGAACATAAAGGGCGGCGATGTTAACGAGGCTGTTGTCAAGGCTGCTAGGAAGTACGCTGTCGGCTCCAGTAAGAAGCTAAGTCCTGAAGAGAATCTGAAGCGCGAAGAATTTTACAGGTCGATTATCGAGCGCGTTAAGTCAATAGCAGCCTCAAAGAATAAAGAAGCTGCACTGCTGGGAGCCTTGTTGCCTGAAGACTTTGGCAGGATTCAGAACAGTTGGGATAGGGGCCAGTACCTCAAGGAGCATTTCAAGGGGGTTGGCGATGAGGAGAGCAAGAAGGTGATAAACGTAGTGCTTTTATTAAGTCTGGTGCTGTTAGGCCGAAAGACTATCATGCGTTCAGGTATTTGAGAGATAACAAGTAATAGTACTGCACAGTACTGGGGGCTATGGACAACCTCAAGGTGGGAACGGGCGGTGAGCTTGCGGTTGCGTCTAAGATGGCGCAACTGGGATTTAACATATCGTTCCCTATAGGCAGTGAGCCTTACGACCTGATCGCTGAGAAAGGCGGCGGTTGCTACAGGATTCAGGTTAAGACTGGCAAGCTACAAAAAAGGGGCAGCTACAGGATGTGCCTGTCCCACGGCAGCAAGGTCAAACAGCATTACGGGAAAAAGCAGTGCGACTATGTTGTTCTCTTTGCCCCTTACTCAAAAGACTTTGAAGGGATTAACGAGGACGGGTATTATGTTATTCCGGTTGCTGACATTCAGAGGNTGAAGAAGTATCATGCAATTATATTCCCAGCGGGTCTGGGCAGGGGCAGGATAGGAACTTGCAACTGGGAGAAATACAGAGATGGCTGGAAGAGCATACAAAAATAAGATACCCAAAAGCTGGGTCGGCAAGAAGGTAGAGATAGAGTGGCTAGACCCCGCTGGCTATGTTCAATGCGAGCTTTCCAAAGTGCGCCCCTGCATCTGTATAACCAACGGGGTACTCCTCTCTATAGAAAAGGAGTTTATTATAGTGTCCTCAAGCCAGTACCCTGAAGACACTGTTGACCCAATAGTTGACGCCACCGCGATTACTACTGGATGCGTATCAAGGATCAGTCGAGCATAGCAGTAGCCAACTTGCTCAAGACCCTCTTACGCTTTCCGCCCAAATCATAGAACTCCTTCTTAGCCTCGTCATTATTCCAGACGAAGNTCCCTCCGGCACACTCGCTCCTGTGCCAAGCAAGNTCCTTGCGNCTCTCATCTATAGCCTCAAGAACCTGCTTCAGTTCCCATACGGATGCGGGTTTCCTTACTGGCCTGTTTTCGTCAAACAACATCTTTGATCCTTTCTTTTGCTCTCTCATTCTCTTTCCTCAAATGCTCCCTGTAGAAGTCTTTGTAATACTTAAATGAATTCTTTATGCAGTCACAGTAGCCGCCCTCTAGGTCTAGCTCCAGTATGCCCTCGATCTGCTTAACCCCCTTGAGGGTAGCAGCGTGATCTCTGTTAACTGCCAGAGCTATTCTGGGGTATGTAAAGTCTGACTTTCTTAATAGCCAGTAGATTGTCTGTCTAGCCAGTACTATCCTCTCAGTCCTTCTGTAGCTAAGTACGTCCGAGTCTTGAACACCGAACCCAAAGCAGGATGCGACGATAGACATTTGCAGCATAGCCCTCTCCTTATTGGTGAGTGGCGGTTGGTTTTTATCTTTCATGTTATCTCCTATNTGTTNGTTAANCCCCTCCCCCCTCATAACTTGCAGCGTAAAAGAGAGAGGAGGGGGGCCAGTACTGTCCAGTACTAGAATGGTGAGTTGGAGGCTGGCTTAGACTCAGCCGGAGCTTCGCCCTGCTTCTCGACGTACTGGCATTGCAAGCCAAGTCGGTCAGTGCCTTCTTGATCCTGCTCTCGCCANCCGNCTANAGCNACNNTGACCTTGCCTTCCTCGTCGGCNAACTCCATAAGCTTCTTTACGTCAAGCTCGACTATCCTGCCCTTAACGTCAGGCGCAGGGCTTCCTTCCTGCTTGTCTTCGTTGTTGTAAAGGTAGCCTTTCTTGGCAACCTTAATGTAGTTGTATTTATTTTTCTCAGGCATATTACTATATCTTTTTTACCTTGTCCCGAATCCGACTTCCCCAATCCTCCACCGCATCCACGATGGATAGTAACCGTTCTCTAACGGCAGGGTCTAACGGATCGTCGAGATTTATTTGCTTCATCGCCTCAACCTGTCCGGCGATTGTATAGCTAAAGTGTTTGATGGCTGTGCAGTTATCCTTCCTGCTGCACCAGCGGCAGTAATCGCAGGGCCAAGGTGAACGTGTAGGGTCTTTAACTGAATCCACTATACCGTACACAATGCGTTCCGCCTCCTCAAGCTCTATGTCAAATGTCTCTACATCCTTGAACCTAGAGTAGACTAGGTGGCAGGTCAGCTTCTTGTCCCCAAACTTCTGCATGACTCCCAACGCATACGCAGCCATCTGCTGCTTGTAGTCTCTCTTCATGCCAGTCTTCAGGTCGAACAGATGCCCCTTGCAGTAAGCGTCCATACTGCCAAAGCTTATCTCCTCCCCATCACGCATGATGGACACGCGCTGCTCGCTGATTAGCTTCTTCCTGCCAGCGACAGAAAGAATGTAGGACGCAGCCCAGACTATCTCCTTTGGGTAATCTTCAATCTTTGACATTAGCTGCCTTCCAAGCTTTCTCCTTTTTCTTCTCAAGCTGATCCTTTAGCCAGTTGTCCTTGCTCCTAGTGATGCCCACCAGCACAGACTCTATGTGGCTACAGCTTGCGCCCTTATCCACCAACACCTCCTTGGCTATGGCTTCCCACTGTTTAATNTGTTCACGCTCNTTCATGCCGTTGCAATCCTTATNACNANACCNAGNGCGGCNAGTGCTATGATTATAGCCGTGATAACTTCTAAATCCCTCAAGTTCATTTATGCTNNTTCGCNTTGTCCATCGGTATAAATGCGTTGGGTTGCTTTATGCTCCCACCGTTGATGGTAGCTTTTGTTGTCGTGTCTCTTACGTCAAAGTCTATGCAGTACTGTCCGGTACTGTCTGTTATCCTGATAGTCAGGATGGTCTTGTCGGGTATCAGGTAAAGCATCCCGACAAACGGAACACATAACAGGTGGCTTATCATTCTGCCTTTCTCTATCTTNGCATTAGCAACCAGCCACTCGCCCCCGTAGTCAGAGAACAACTGTTCGTGCGTCATGTTCCTGCACTTTATTTCAACAACAGCCTGAAGGCAGTCGCTCTTCTTCATGTATAAAACACCATCAATAGCCGCTGGCTTATCCTTATCAGTTTCGATAAAGGAGTAGTCAGGGTAAAGGCTTCGGTAGAGGGAGATGCAATCCCGCTCATGCTTCAAAGCTTCCTGACCTCGCGGCGTATTGATGGCTAGGCTCATCGCTGGGATAGCTCCTTGTAGAACTCCACCTGCTTCTCAAGCTCCGCTATCCTG
>FUFK010017116.1_pt1 | contig 23621 bp, 35 predicted proteins | sample 1021851 | NCBI WGS metagenome assembly FUFK01 (sample SAMEA51879418, study PRJEB19060) | metagenome | reverse complement strand
ACTTGGAGACACCAAACGATTAAGAATACAATCGATTGGAGAAAGTTCATGGCGGGTTCATAATGCTTTATAATACCTATTGTAGTATAACACCAAACTTCTTATCAAAAGAAGATATAGATTACATTCATGGATATGCAAGTAAACTCGAAACAATAGACGCAAGAATAGGTTTTAAGTCTAAAGACCAAGACGCTGCTGGTAATACAGACGGTAATACAGATAATAAAATAAGACAATCAACAAACAAATGGTTAGACCATAATGACCCCGAGTTTGACCAAGAACTAAAAAAGAAAATATTTGACGGTATGATGGCTGCAAATCAAATGTCAGGTTGGAACTATGATATAAATGATATGGAGACATGGCAATACACATATTATAAACACCAACCCGATTTACCTACAGGTGATTTCTATACATGGCATACAGACGCAGGTGCAGACCCATATCCAAATGGTCAGATACGAAAACTATCAGCTTCAATTCAATTGTCAGACCCCGATGATTATGAGGGTGGACATTTTCAATGGATAGAACATTGTAAACCTTTTGATAATTTAAAGTTTCAATCTCAAAATATAAGTGCAGACGACCTAGTTCAGACTGCACCTTTTAGTGGAAAAGAACTTGGTTCTCTATTGGTGTTCCCTTCATGGTTGCACCACCAAGTGACGCCCGTGACTAGAGGAGTCAGACAATCTCTAGTGATATGGAATACAGGATGGCCTCTGAAATAATTCTCAAGAAGATTGACGAAGTCTTCATGCAAGTTCAATGTGATGACGGTCTGGCAAGAGACCTTCATGATTTCTTTTCGTTTACAGTTCCTAATGCAAAGTTCATGCCTTCGGTCAAACATAGATATTGGGACGGGAAGGTTAGACTCTTTTCTATCAAAACAAACAAAATATACATAGGTTTACTTCCATATGTAGACGAGTTCTGTAGAGAAAGAGGATATGATATCGTGGGTATAAATGATATCATTGGTAATAAAGAGAGACAACCTAACGAAGAGTTTATAGAAGAGTTAGGTTTACCTTTTGAACCTAGAGATTATCAATTAGAAGCATTCAGAAGTGCTGTGCAATACGGCAGACAACTATTACTCTCACCAACTGCAAGTGGTAAATCACTTATCATTTATTTACTTGCAAGATATTACAACAAGAAAACTGTTATTATAGTTCCTACGACTTCCCTTGTAGAACAAATGGCAAAGGATTTTGAAGACTATGGATACGATAAAAAGATTTGTAAAATTTATTCGGGTCAGCCTATATTTGATTCGGACATTACGATTACGACATGGCAATCATTTAGTAAGGCTCCTAAAAATGTCTTGGAAAGTTTCGATGTTGTCTTTGGAGACGAAGCACACCTCTTCAAAGCAAATGTCCTCAAAGGAATCCTCGAAAAAATGAAGAAGACTGCAATCAGATTTGGAACCACAGGAACATTAGACGGTTCTGAATGTCACAGATTGCAACTTGAAGGAATGTTTGGCCCAGTCAAAAAAGTTATATCTTCTAAACAACTTATGGACGAAGGGACTATTGCAGATATAGACATACACTGCATAATATTAAAACATAAAAAGTGTCATACTATGTCATACCAAGAGGAAATGGACTATCTTGTTTCCAGTGAACATAGGAATATGTTTATCACTAATTTAGTTGCAAGTCTCAAAGGTAATACATTAGTATTGTTTCAATATGTAGAGAAACATGGAGAGGTTTTATATCCTTTATTGGACGGAAGAGTAAAGGATTTACATTATGTTTATGGTGGAACAGATACAGAAGATAGAGAAAAAGTTAGAGGATTAGTAGAGAAGTCAGACGACAATGTTATATTGGCTTCTTACGGAACATTTTCTACAGGTGTAAATATAAAGAGAATAGATAATATTGTATTTGCAAGTCCTAGTAAATCAAAAATAAGAAACTTACAATCGATAGGTCGAGGTCTTCGAAAGACAGAAGGAAAAGATTCTATGAGGTTATTTGATATTGCAGATGATTTACAGTGTGATAATTACACTCTGCGTCACCTCAAAGACCGTATAAATATATACAACGAGGAAAGATTTCCATACGAAATAAAACAATTCGACTTAAATGACAGCACCTAAAGATTTAATACCACAAAGATACGAAGTTCTTAAATTAAGAACAGGTTCGGAAATAGTAGGAATGGTTAGAGACACCCATGAAGGTGTGGAGATAACTTTACCTATGATATGTCAGTTAGAAGTCGTTCCCGATAAGAGTGCAACTCTTGCTACCTTTTATCCTTACTCACCTTTGAGTTCAGACCCAACAGTTGTGATACCAAAAGATTTAATTGCACATAGAAATACTATGAACACCCAGTTTGTAGAATACTATGACGAGGCAAGTGCAAAATGGTTTGACATGGTTGAGAATAAAAAGATACCTTTGGTGACGAATCCAAAAACAGCTCATAGAGATTATATTAAAAGAGTCGTTGATGAACTAATGAATGCAACAGGTGGCCCAATCACTGAAAGAGAAGAAAGAATGTTGAAAAGAATTGAAGAAGAAGAATGGAATATAGACGATGAAATTTTTGCAGATTTCGAATCTTCGGTTGTTCCAACAGACAAGAAAAAAATTCATTAGAAATATTTTTGTTAGACTTTTAATTCATATATATACTATCGATAATTTATGATTATAATACATCATAAGTCTTCTTTATAACTAAAATTTAGGAAAACCATGACCACAACAATTGTAGAAATTGTGAAGAGCGTGGTGGTGAGAATCGAAAACATTATTGATACAAAGATTATATCAATGTTGATAGAAGCAGTAGAATTTCTAGCACTGTTAACTCTTCCCATATTATTACCTTTTGGCATTATGATATTGTCAGGCTGGAGTATATAATGTCCAAAGAGGATAGAACAAAGATAAGAGATAGTCTCGAACTCACAGCGTTAGTTGCTATCTTTTGTCTTTCTCTATTAGGAGTATCCCCAGCAATATGAAACAAGAGTATGACCCAGTTTGGAAAAGGTGGAAGACAGTTCCTTCTGCCGTAGAAGACGCTGCAAATGTAATGTCAGGATACGAAACTCAATTATCATTAAATTTAAACAAACCCGCAGACTCAACACCCGAAGAAGCTCAAGAATGGTATGAGACAGAACTCAAATGGTGGGGAGACCGTCAACTACATATCGTTGCAATCGCAGTAGTCGTTCAGTTGGCTGCATTAGGATTCATGGCTGCAGTCATGTTATTCAATCAGTCCTATTTCTCATGAGATATATAATATATGGAATGATAGGAATGTCGTTCTCCTATATGATTACAGGAGATTTAGAAAGAATGGGACGGGGTGTAGAAATAAAATCTGCAATCATACGAAATCAATCCCTTTATAGCTAATCCCTCTCGGGAACATATTCATCTTATCATAGATTTCTCATATGTCTATAGGGTTTTGCTAAAAAAATCAAATTAAATAAATACTAAAAACCCCCTTACAATACAGGGTTTTTTAGGTATAATGTATACATGACTACGAAAAAACAAAATGAACACTATGTAAATAACAAAGAGTTCACTCAAGCAGTCTCCGAGTTTAACACAGCATGTAAACTTGCAGAATCAAAAGGGGAAACCCCACCTAGAATGACAGAATACATTGGTGAATGTATCTATAAAATTGCTACTCGTTTATCGACTAGACCTAATTTTATCAATTACACATATAGAGATGAAATGATATGTGATGCAATCGAGAATTGTATACAGTATATCGGTAATTTCAATCAAGAAAAATCAAATAACGCGTTTGCATATATCACACAGATATGTTATTTTGCATTCCTTCGAAGAATTCAAAAGGAGAAGAAACAGGTTTTTATCAAACAAAAATCTATAGAGGAAGCAAATATTACTATGGACGCATATACAACTATAGACGGTGAACACGACCCAACTCTTACTAATACAAATGTAGAATGGATGCAAGAGAATATGAATCGGGTTGAATATGAACCGAGAAAATCAAAGAGAACCAAAAAGGTAAAAGAATCGACTAATTTAGAAAAATTTACTGAATGAAGATAGCAATACTTAACGACACACACGCAGGTGTCCGTGGTGATATGGTTGCAATGGCCGAATACCAAGGACGATTTTATAACGAAGTGTTCTTCCCATATCTAAAAGAGAATGGTATTACTCATATATTACATTTGGGTGATTATTTTGACAGAAGAAAATATATAAATTTTTCTACTCTTAAATTAAATAGAGAACATTTTATTGAACCTATGTTAGAATATGGTATGACCATGGACTTAATTATAGGTAATCATGATACTTACTTTAAGAATACGAATGAGGTAAACTCACCCGACCTTTTATTGTTTGAATCAGATAATATAAATGTTATCCAAGAACCCGAAGTAAAAAATTTCGACGGCCTCGACATTGCATTAGTTCCATGGATTAATTCAGAAAACTATGCAGATTCAGTTGAGTTTCTTATGTCTGCAAATGCACCTATTTGTATGGGTCATTTTGAGTTCGAAGGAGCTTTGATGATGCCAGGCATGACATGTCAACACGGTCTAGACCATTCATATGTTAGTAGATATGAAAAGGTTTACAGTGGACACTTCCACCAAAAATCAGAGTTTGCAAATATTAAATATCTTGGTTCTCAAATGCAATTTACTTGGTCTGATTATGGAGATAACAAATACTTTCATATCTTTGATACTGATACAAGAGAAATGCTACCAGTTTCAAATCCACTTACTATCTTTGAAAAAATATTCTATGACGATACAAAAGAAACTTTTGAGACCATAGTAAACAAAGACTATAGTAATGTCACAGGGAAATTCACAAAAGTAATAGTAGTCAATAAAGACAATCCATATTGGTTCGATTCATTTTTAGATAAGATTCATGGTGCAAGTCCTTTACACTTAAATGTAGTAGACGACCACAAACACATGGACTTAATGGACGATGCAGATGTGGAAAATGTTGAAGACACTTTGACTATACTAAACAAATATGTAGAAGAAATGGATATACAGGGAAAGAAAAAACCCCTTACAGATTTAATGACTACATTGTATAATGAAGCATTAGACGAACATACATTTTTATGATTAAATTTACAGAAGTAAGATACAAGAATTTGTTATCTTCGGGAAACCGATTTACAACTATACCACTCAATTCTCACCAAACTACACTTATATTAGGAGAGAATGGTGCTGGTAAGTCCACACTACTTGATGCATTATGTTATGCATTGTATGGTCGTGGATTCAGAAACCTCAAGAAAGACCTTCTTGTAAACTCAATTAACCAAAAAGAATTATTAGTCGAACTTGATTTTACAATCGGGAAGAAAGACTATAAGATAGTCCGTGGAACCAAACCTAATAAGTTTGAGTTATGGTGTAATGGTATCATGGTGAACCAAGACGCTAGTGTTCGTGACTATCAAGACCACCTAGAATCGAACATACTCAAAATGAGTTATCGTTCTTTTACACAGGTNGCAATNNTAGGTTCTGCAAACTTTACTCCGTTTATGCAGTTAAGAGCAAAAGACAGAAGAAAGTTAGTAGAAGACCTTTTGGATATCACCATATTTACAACCATGATGCAATTGTTGAGAAAAAAGAAATCTAATCATGCATTAGATATAAAAGAAAATCAACATGAAATTGCAATACTTGAAGAAAGAATCAATGGTTTGAATTCTCAACTTAATGCACTCCGTGAAAATAGAGAAGAAAAAATCTCTAAATTCGAATCAACGATAGAGCAAACCCAAAACAATATTACAAAAATTTTAGGAGAAGTTGATGAAAAGACGAAAAATGTGGTGGAGAAAAAATCCAGTATCGAGGATAAAATTTCTACGGAAGATAGATTGCAACAAACAATTGAGGTGGAGAAACAACTGGAAGGAGCTCGAAAGAAAGCAATTGCAGACATTGAGTTCTATGAAAACCATGACAACTGTCCAACATGCAAACAGGATTTAACAGGTGAACACAAAGAGAAATGCATTCAAGAAAAAAATCAAAAGGTTGCAGAAGTCAAGGAGGCGTTGTCAACTCTCGACCAACAAATCAAAGAACTCCACGAAAGAATTGAAGGAATCAATGTAATCCAAGACGAGATTTCTGAAATACAAAGAGAGATTGGTTTATTACAGACAGAGGTTGTATCTAATCAAAAGTATGTTAAGAAACTACAAGGTGAAATAGATTCATTAGAAAAAGAACAAGAAGGTAATACTGATACACATGAAGACCTAACAAAAGCAGAAGACGACTTATCAATACTTGTTAAAAAGAAAGAACACTTGTCGGAACATGGTCATTATCTAGAAATTGCAACTCTATTATTAAGAGACCAAGGTGTAAAAGAAAAGATAATCAAACAGTATGTTCCTATCATGAATAAACTGATTAACAAGTATCTTGCACAATTAGAGTTCTATGTTGGGTTTGAACTAGACGAAAGTTTCGATGAAACAATCAAATCTAGATTTAGAGATGTATTCAAATATGAGAACTTCTCTCAAGGTGAAAAAATGAGGATTGACCTTGCACTACTATTCACATGGAGAGCAGTTGCAAGAATGAAGAACTCTGTTAACACAAATCTATTGATACTTGACGAAGTATTTGATTCTTCATTGGACGCTGCTGGAACAGACGAGTTCATGAAAATGTTGAACACACTTACAGAGAATACAAATGCATTCGTCATTTCACACAAAGGTGATATATTATACGACAAATTTGAGAATGTAATCAAGTTTGAAAAGTATAAAAATTTCTCAAGAATAGCAGAATAATATAAATAGTTCTATGAAGAAATTCAAGGACTTTATTACCGAGAAGAAAGCACAGTATCAAGCAGCCTTCTATAAAGGATTATACTCTAAAAATAAAGGTGTATTTTATAGAGGAATAGGTAAGGGTGGTAAAAACATGCATGACTTACAAGCTCTAGGTGCTGGAACATATTATTCATGGGACGAAGGTATGGCTCAAGCATATGCAGATATGAAAGGTGGTGAAGTCAAAAAATATAAATTCCCTAGAGGATTAAAACTTGCAGATGCACAAGGCCCTGACATGGCAGAAATCAAAAGTCTCATGGGTCTACAACCATGGGAATATAGTGGTGGTAAAATGTTTGCAAGAGTATTAAAAGTAGAATTTGAAAGCAAGGGATATGACGGTGTGATTTCAGATAAGGTTGCAGAAGGTATAGTCATATTCGACAAAGCAAATAGAAAGGTCAAAGAAGTATGAGAAATTTATTCAAAGATATAAGAACAGTCATGGAAGCAGGCGGTGCCAAGGCAGGGACTCTAGAGTTAGTTAGCACTAGTTATGAAAAGGCACTCGAACATGCAAAATCAAAAGGTATCGACATAGAAGAAATGATACCAGCGTTCAAAAAGAATTTTGAACTTGCAAAAAAATTAGCTGCAAAAGGATTTGCAAAAAGAAAAGATATGCCTGTGATTGATAATGCAGATGTTAAAAACTTCCAAACAAGATTATCGAAAGGTTTCATAGATATACAAAAACCTTTTGCAAAGAATGACCTTCCCGATGAACCTTTTCCACAGGGGTTAGATAGGAACACAGGTAAGACATGGATTAAAAGTGGTTTACCAAGATATGACGGAGATGCAAAAGATGATGTGGTCACCGTAAAATCAAAAAAGGTTGCAGTGAAAAATTTAAAACCTATACAGAAACAAATATATTTTGATAAATCATTTAAAAACATTGCAGATTATGACTTCAAAGATACTATGAAGTTTTTAAAAAGTGATAAAAATATATTCATAACTTCAAGTGATAATGCAATCATTGACGGACACCATAGATTCTTAACTGCAATGTTGATTGACCCAAATATAACTGTCAATACTGTTGCAATTGATTTACCTATAAAACAATTATTACCTTTAACACTATCATATACAGACGCAATCGGTAATCAAAGGAACAAGTAATGCTTACATTCCAAGAACTACAAGAAGCTTCACTCACTGAAGCCTCCACGGAACTAGAACAAGTTTTAGTAAGTATATGTGGTGGAAAAACACCAAAGAAAAAATTTACCAATGTCTTAAAACAAGCACAAAAAAATGGATTTGAAACAGCAGAAGAATTAGGTGAAGCAATTTTAAATGACGCAAATATCAGTCTCAAAAGTTCTAACCCAAGAATGGCAGAGAATGGCCCAACCGACCCCGACTGGGAAGGTGATAATAATACTTCTAAAACAGATATTCACCTAGGGCCCTATGATATATCATTGAAAAGTGGAAGTGCAGCTCTAATGAGTGGTGGTGCAAAAGAATCTCGTGCAACATTCAAAGCTGCATTAGAACATGCAAAAACAACTTTTCAAGGAGACTTGGCAGATATTGCAAAAGAAATAGAAGAAGGTTTTAACAAAATGATACCTTCAACTTTAGGTCAATTGCCTGGCGGTATTATTGCACAGAAACAGGGAACAGCATACCCTCACGAAAAGGGTGGTTCACTAGGTCAAGGTAAACGAAAAATGGCAAAGGTTGGAAAACAAGCTTTCAAATTATTAGACAAAGATGTTCAAAAGACTGATGTCACATACGATAAACCCAAAACCAAAGACTTTAAAAATAGGTCAGGTTATAGATATTACAAAGACGATAGTGGGAAGGAGTATGAATACAGAGGAGACTATCACTTACTTAAAGTAGACCCAGGCTCATTTGATAAAGACCAAATTCTAAAAGACGCAGACGACCTTCATGCAAAAATGAAGAAACAAGTTGCAGACCTTTTTAATGGAAGTGAAGATTTCAAAAATGCATTTGTATTTGAAGCAATGACTGGATACAAAAAATTCTCACCTTCTAATCCTAATATTGCAAAACACTTTTTAGTTGCAACCTTTAGTGGAAGTGGAACACTGATAGGTGAGATTAAAAAATATGATGATGCATATGTTAAAAAAGTTGCAAAACAAGTAAAACCTGATGTCAGATTTAAAAGTGGTTCTCAAGAAAAAACACTAGACGGTAAAAAACAAAAAACAGGATACAAAAGATTTTGGTCTGTTCTCCAACTTAATTATAATCATATAAAAGAACAAACAGAAATCATGGAAAGAGAAGCAGAAGAAATGCAGAAGTTTTTATCAGAAGGACTTATATCAGAAGTTGCATTTTTCTCATGGGCAAAAAAGAAAATCAAAGGAATAGTAAACTATATTAAAAAAGTGTTTAACGCAGTTAAGAATTTTATTTTGGAGAAAGTGGATAACATACTGGAGTTTCTAGAATTAACACCAGTAATATCATTTAACAATACCGTTAAGTGGTAAACCCTATATATTAACAATGTATGATTTAGTAGAAGAAGCTTCGAAGGTTTTACGCAACCCTACATCAGAGTTCGACTTTGAAAACCCACCCGAAGACCCAAAGGAAATAGAAAAGAATTTAGCAGAAGCCATGGATAGGTTTGGAGGTATTGGTTTATCTGCAAATCAACTAGGTTTAGATTACAGAGTCTTTGTTATGAAAACAGCAGACAGTGGAACCAAAGCATTCTTTAATCCCGAGATTACTAAATTATCAAAAGAAACAGACTTATTGAAAGAAGGTTGTTTATCTTTTCCCGACATTTACCTAATGATTAAAAGGTCAAAAGTCATAGAGTTTGATTATACAGATTCAGACGGAGAGAGAAGAACCTTACAATTAGATGGAATAGGTGCAAGGTGTGTTCAACATGAATTAGACCACCTAAATGGTATCATATTCCTACAACGAGCTTCTCGATTGAAAATAGAAAGAGCATTACAAGCTAGACCAAAAGAGAGAAGAAAGAGATTAGATTATGAGCGCAGAATGGAAATTGCTAGACAACTCCAAAGTATACAATCACAAGCTGATTCCGATACTAACGGAGGAACAGTGCCAAACGATGATTCGGTGGCACTTGAGTCACAAACATCTTCGTAGAGTTGGTGACGGTTCCGACTATTGGGGAATCCGTAAAATGCATATACGAAATGAAACGATTCGTAGAATCTTTCAGCAAGTAGAAAATCATTGCATTGCAGAAATATATAAAGCAACAAACAGAGTTTACCACACAGAAATGGCAACAGTCACAGAGTGGCCAATTGGTGGTGTCCAAAATCCTCATCTAGATACATATTCTAATCAAGAAATGGCAATAGACCCCGAGTATGAGGGAAAGATACAGAGAGGAGAACGAGGCCCTTCAAGAGAATGGACTTGTATTCTATATCTAAATGACGACCACGGTGGTGGTGAAACATATTTTCCACCTTCTGATTATTACCCTTTCGGTTGGCAATCTGCAAACATGGGTGAAGACAGAAAAGCTGGTGACGGATTATTATTCCAAGGAATCTATCATTCTCATGGTGTCTTCCCAGTTAGAAGAAAGTCTAGACACACAATGGCATTATGGTTTACAGATGACATTGAAAAATGTGCAACTCAAAATTATATCCAAGATTTATCTCAAGACGAATCTTCAATCAAACATCACTTACCTTTCGATTTAGGTGATACACTCTTTACAAAACAGACTGAAATGCACAGAAACAAAGAACTCTGGCATGAATATCTGAATCACGCCAAAAAATCCTAACTCAAGCCTTGACAATGACTATGCTTTTTTGATAGCATAGTAGTATGAGTTGTGAATATACAGAAATATTTTTAGAAAACATGTTCGAAGAGGGACTTGAAAAAGGTCTAAACGAAGACCAAGCAGTCGCATATGCACTGGAAGCCCTTGAAAACAGTGAGTAAATCAAGCCTTGACTATGTGTCAAGCTTTATGGTAGCATATACATATGAATGAGAGATTAACAAACCAAAAAGACAGTCTTGCCAGACTAATGGCAACAGAGAATCTTACTATTGTGCATAGGAAAGTTCCTACTGCATACTTTGATTTGAAGAATAGATTACTTTGTTGTCCTATTCTTAAAGAAGATATATCTTCTGAACTTTATGACTTGTTCATGGGTCATGAAGTTTCACATGCATTACATACACCATTCGAAGGTGTTCACTCTGCTGTCACCAAGAACAGAACTCTCAAAGGATATCTCAATGTTGTTGAAGATGTCAGAATCGAGAGATTTATCAAAGACAAATATCCTGGCTTAAGAAAATCATTCTTTAAAGCATACAACGAACTTATGGAAATGGATTTCTTTGGAGTCAAAGGAAGAGACCTAAACAAAGAATGTTCATTGATTGACAAAATCAACTTGATTACAAAGTGTGGTTCTAGAGTAAACATTACTCTTTCTAAAGAAGAACAATTTTTCCTTGACTGGTCAATGAAATGTCAAACATGGGAAGAGGTTGAAGAATGTGCAACTGCAATCTACGAGTGGTCAAAAGAAAACGAAACAAGAACAGAAGTTGACGAGAAACTAGTTCCTCAAATGTTTGATACTGGAGACGAGGAAGAGGGTGAAGAAGACTTCGAAGACTACGAAGAGAATGAAGGTGAAGAATCTTTCAATGACAGTTATTCAGATTCAGAAGAAGAGGAAGAGGACAATCTTCCCGAAGTAGAACAAGAAACTACTGGAAGTGGTGAAGAAGAATCAGAGGAAGGTGAAGAAGAATCAGAAAACGAAAAACCTACTGGAAGTATTGCAAGTAAAGGTAATCCTGCTGAAGCTTCAGAGTTTGACGACAAAGACGGTGCAAGAGAATCTATCACAGAACACAATGCACACAACAATGAAGAAATGTTCATTTCAGATTCAAACCATACCAAGTATCAAGTTGAACTTGGTGAGAGATTCAAGGAAGCAAATTACTTCAAAGACTATGTGACTTCTTACAAAGAACTTAACAAACTGTTCGAAACATTCCACGAAGATAAAACCGATTACGGTTCTGAATACAAAGAAGCTTCTCTTGGAAGAGCAAAGTGGACTGCAAAGAAAATCGAACAGAAGAACAAAGCAGTTGTCATGCACATGGCAAAAGAATTTGAAATGAGACAAACTGCACAGAGAGCTGTTCATTCATTCAGTGGTAAAACTGGTAAGTTGGATATGAACAGACTTGCAAAGTATCAGATTGTTGANGATGTTTTCAAAAGAGTGACTTACATGCCTGACGGTAAAAACCATGGTGTCAATATTCTAGTTGACTGGAGTGGTTCTATTTGTGGTGAGGTCATGGACATTCTAGAACAAGCATACATTCTTACAATGTTCTGTAGAAAAGTTAACATTCCTCACAGAGTTTACTTATTCAGTGACGCTTACAGAAGAGACAGTGAAACTGAATGGAGAAGTGATAACTCTACATTGATTGAGTTGTTCTCAAGTGAAATGAGTGGAAGAGAATACAAGAAAGCTGTTGTTTGGTTCTCTTCAATCTACAACGAGTATCTTTATGAGAAACTTGGATACTCTTGGGGAAGAGGTTGGGAAAAGAAAATTCAAAAGTATGACGAGTGGTATAGAGGATATCAAAAACCATATTTCAAAGATGACGGTTATGGTAATCACATGGGTGGATACATTGATATCCCTAGAGAATATCTTCCTAGAGAAATGAGTCTAGGTGGAACTCCTCTAGACCAAGCACTTGTTGCTTCTAGAACTTTATTGAAAGACTTTATCAAAAACTACGGTATTGAAAAGTCAATCCTAACAGTTATCACAGATGGGTATTCTCACTCTGCAAGAAGTCTTGAGAAAAGAGATGACGAGTATGAAAGTGAGAGAGAACAAAGAGGTGACGCTGACAGATGGGATACTAAACATGTCAGAGAAATCATTGACCCATATTCAAGAAGAGTTTATCCTTTACAAGAAGCTGAAAGATACAGTAGTGGTTCTAGTTTCAAAATTACTCAAAACCTTTTACACTGGTTAAGTAAAGAAACAGGAACTACAATCACTGGATACTTTGTTTGTGGAAAGAAACATGAAGCTGTTCAAGTTATCAGAGAAGCAGAACTTGTTCACTACGAGACAGACACAGATGACGCTTGGAGACAAGCAAGAAAAGGTGGATTCGTAATGGACTCCCACGGATACAACAAACTATTCATAACCGCTGCTTCAAATCTTGGAGTTGAAGGTTCAGACGAACTAGATGACGAGTTAGTCGACGCTAAAAAAACTAGAGTGTTGGCTGCTTTTAAGAAAAACCAAAAGTCAAAGACAACATCTAGGTTTTTGACTAACGAATTTATCAAGGAGATAGCATAATGGAAGCAATTCTGAATAAAGACGACTATAGGGAATTCACACAAAGAGTGGACATTGCAAGTTCAAAGGGTGTAGAAGTTCCTCACATAGTAGAAACAATAGGTGAAAAGTTCAAGGTCACACTATTGGAAAAAGTAGACTTGGACTTATTAGATGATATTACTGGGAGTGACTAAATGAGAGAACCGTTAAGAGTAGACCCAAGCTATTACATTCCAGTCGTGGAGAATGTTTCAAAGTTCGCTGACGCTGTAATGGAAGTTGGGCCAAGTCCCTGTGTTTTTCACAAATGTGATAGATATGAAGCTTGCAAAGATGAGAAAGTTGAATGTTTTGCATTTAGGACTTGGGTGAATAATGGTGAACCTTATCTTACTGAAAAAAATAAGAAGGGTGATAAGATTAAGTGTGTTGAGAAAATGGGAAGGAATCTTGAACCTATCAAGTAATGGCCTTGACAATGCCCCCAGCTTTCTGTTAGCATATATGTATTGATGAGAAAAGGAGACTATATGAAGAAATCAATAAAAGTGAATGGTAAGGACTTTACTCTTACCCCCGATAAGACAGAGGTCATAGATTCTCTATCTTCTGCTTATCCTAATCAGACCTCTTTTACGAGGGCTGAAATCAAAGAGGCAACCGATGGTTATCTCCCATACTGGGTGAAATCCTCTAGGTTCCCTTTCAAAGAGAAACAACCCGATGGGTCTGTTCTCTTCAACCTTGAAGCTGTAATCAGTGGATACAACGGTGGATATTCTCACGGTGGTGAGACTCCAGTTGCACCACAACCAGTGGCAGTTCCTTCGAAGGCAGTTCCTTCAAACATGCCAGTTGCAGCTGCAACGGAATCCGTGAATGTTCTTGACGACAATGTCAAAATCGTTCCCGAGAAAATGTCTAACTATGTTCCATTTGGTCATTTCAAAGATGTCAAGAACATAATCAAGTCTAAAATATTCTTCCCAGTGTTTGTCACTGGATTGAGTGGTAATGGTAAAACACTTATGATTGAACAAGTGTGTGCCCAGTTGAAGAGAGAACTTTACAGGGTCAACATTACTATCGAGACTGATGAAGATGATTTAATGGGTGGTCACACTCTAGTCAATGGAAACATTGTTTTCAGAGAAGGCCCTGTTGTCAAAGCAATGAGAAAAGGTGCTGTTCTTCTTCTTGACGAAGTTGACTTGGGTTCTAACAAACTTATGTGTTTACAATCAGTTCTTGAAGGTAAAGGATACCTAATCAAGAAAACTGGTGAGTGGGTGACTCCAAAAGCTGGGTTCACAATCCTTGCAACTGCAAATACTAAAGGACAAGGTTCGGAAGATGGAAAGTTCATTGGAACTCAAATCATGAACGAAGCTATGTTGGAAAGATTTGCAATCACAATGCAACAAGAATATCCACCAGTGAAAACTGAATTGAAAATTCTTGAAAAAGAAATGGAGTTGACTGGTGAAGTTGATTCAGAGTTCACCAAGAAGTTGGTTGACTGGGCTGANNTAATCAGNAANACTTNCTANGAAGGTGGTATNGATGATGTGATTACAACAAGAAGACTTGTTCACATTGTGAATGCTTTCAGAATGTTCAAAGATAGACTCAAGTCAATTGAGATGTGTATTTCTAGATTCGATATCGAGACTAGAAACTCTATCCTTGACCTTTATTCCAAGATTGACGCTGGGGTTAATCTGAACGAAGAAACAGAAGTTTCAGATTCAGAAGAAAACCCAGTTGACGAATCAGATTACGAGTAGTATAATGGTTTCAATGTTTGGAAAAAACAAAGTTAACTACAAATACAACGAGAAAGAACTCCTCAAGGAGTTCTCTCTCTATGTAGATAAAACTTACGACCAACACTATTCCAAGGATAAGTTTCAGGCAACTGAATTTATTATGGACGGTGGTCACGGAGAGGGATTCTGTATCGGTAATATCTTAAAGTATGCACAAAGATACGGTAAGAAGGACGGATACAATCGTGCTGACTTGTTGAAAGTCATACATTATGGATTCCTTGCTTTATATAATCACGATACGCATATAAAGGAGGCTAAAAGTGATGAAAATTAGTAATGATACGAGGAATGTTCTTAAAAACTTTTCCACTATCAACTCGGGTATAAGAGTTAAGAGTGGGAACAAACTTGAGACCATATCCAATATGAAAAATATTCTTGCAGTTGCAACGGTCAATGAATCGTTCCCTCAAGATTTTAGTATATACAACTTGCCTGAATTCTTGGGTGCAACTTCATTGTTGTCAGACCCCGAGTTTGAATTCGGTGATACAAGTTTGACGGTTGCAGACGATAACTCAAGTCTTGCATATTTCTATGCAAGTGAAGGAATGGTCACTGCACCCGATAAAATGATAACCATGCCTGACGCAGAAATTGTAATTAATCTTTCTTCTTCACTCTTAAGTGAGCTACAGAAAGCTGCAAGTGTGTTAGGAGTAAACGACATGGTGTTATCCAGTGACGGAACAGTTATCAGACTGGAAGTGACTGATAAAAAGAATCCTACTTCAAACACATTCTCAAGAATCGTGGGTGAAGGAAACGGAGTATCCTATACAATGAACTTCAAGATTGAAAACTTGAAAGTCCTTGACGGAAATTATGAGGTTTCTGTATCAAGTAAAGGTATTTCACACTTCAAGAACACAGATATTGACTTGGAGTATTTTATTGCATTAGAGCCAGATTCAAAATACAATGCCTAACCTATATATTAGTGTAAGTATTGTGCCAGTCTCTGCAATGCATACGGGAGTTATTCAATCTCATCAATCTTCAAGGGTGAATAACACTGTAAACTCGGTGGGGAGTTTACTTCTATGACAAAACATACTGACTTCCATTCGGGTAAAAGAAAGTTTATCAAAGGTAAACTTCCACTCGAAAGGAAGTTAGACGGTTTTGATTTTGAACAAGAAGAATCTCATATAATAAATTCAAATTGGTTAAAATCACATGAAGAACAAATAAAAGCATTAGAAGAAAAGGAAAAACTTAAAGAACAAACTATGATTGAACTTTTTCAAAGTGGAAGACAACCAAAGTTCAGTAATGAAATAATGAGAAAACATTTAAAGAAATACAAACAAAGAAAAATAAGAAAAAATTATGTAGGTGTCACCAAACAGTTTTATGATGACCCTAATTTGTTTCGTAAATATATTTTATGGAGACTAGGTGAATTATGAATCAAGAATTTCTATTTGTAGAAAAGTATCGACCTCAAACAATTGAGGATACAATACTTCCTGCTGGACTAAAATCAACATTTGAAGAATTTGTAAAACAAGGTGAGATACCTAATCTCATGTTGTGTGGTTCTGCTGGTGTTGGTAAAACTACGATTGCAAAAGCACTATGTAATGAACTGGGTGCAGACTTTATTGTAATCAATGGTTCAGACGAAGGAAGATTGATTGATACTTTACGAACTAAAATCAAAAACTTTGCGTCTACTGTTTCATTGTCAGACGCACCAAAGGTTGTAATCCTAGACGAAGCAGATTATATTTCAGCTGACTCTGTTCAACCAGCTTTGAGAAACTTTATCGAAGAGTTCTCTTCAAACTGTAGATTCATATTCACTTGTAATTACAAGAATAGAATCATACCACCTTTGCATTCAAGAACAACTGTTATTGACTTTACAATGACACCCGATGAAAAACAAAGACTTGCCTCGGTTTTCCTTGCAAGACTTATGGAGATATGTGATAACGAAAATATCAAGTATGACCAAAAGGTTTTAGTTGAATTAGTTATCAAGTTCTTTCCCGATTTCAGAAGGTGTATCAATGAAGTTCAAAGATATGGTGCAAGTGGTGTAATCGATAGTGGGTTATTATCTACACTATCAGAAGAGAAACTTACACCTTTGATTGATATGTTGGCAAACAAAAACTGGGGTGGAATGAGAAAATGGGTCGGTCAGAACTCTGATAACGACTTCAATGCTCTATATAGAAAAGTGTTTAATGCACTTGAGAAAAGACTAGAACCTTCTAGTATTCCAGCTGCAGTTCTGTTTATTGCAGACTATCAATACAAAGCTGCATTTGCAATGGATTCAGAAATTAATTTTACTGCATGTATGACAGAGATTATGTCGGAGTGTAAATTTAAAGATGGGTAAATTAAGACAATGGTTTCGTAAATGGTTTGACAGACAAGTTGAAAAATCATTTCAAAGACAGGCAAACAAACTATTTTTAAAAGGGAGAAAAGATGAGTCAGTATAACGAAAGGGTAGCATTACAAAGACAGATACTAAAAGCAGAGAAGTATGTAAATCAACCTACATGCATTCATGCACATAGACTAACTTCTATGTGGTATGACAATGACCAAACTGTAAAAGATGTTGCAGACGGTGTTATGGATATACAATACATGGACGGAAGAGTTGAGAGAACCCTTAAGAGTGGTAAAAAGTATATCCTCGTAGAGGGTAAAAAAGGTGCAGAACTAGTTCAAGAAGTCACTAGAAATCTTGCAGACTCGGGTAAACACCTTGGGTAAAAGAAATCCATTCGATTTTGTAAAGTCGGTCTCTTACGACAAAAAAGACCTCATGGTTGATGAGGTCGAAGAGAAAGCATATCAACCATTCCTTATTAATAAAGCATTATCTTATCACCAAGATTCTGTTTTTCTTACTAACGAAATGAATGTCAGACATGGTGTAGACAATCGTCTTCAATACCAGTTTTTCCTAAATACCTTAAGGAAAAGACAAAGATTTTCCAAATGGCAAAAGCCATATGTTAGTAAAAAACTCGATACTGTAAAGGAATACTATCAGATATCAACTAGAGAGGCAAAAGATTATGTTGAAATCTTATCTGATAAACAGATTCGAGAATTGAAAAACAGTATGAAAACTGGTGGTAAGGATAATGGATAACCAAGAAGATATAGTAAAAGACCTTGTCGAGGTCACATTTCCCGAAAGAGACGACTTTTTAAAGATAAGAGAAACCTTATCACGCATAGGAGTGGCCTCTAGAAGGGAGCAAGAACTCTTCCAATCATGCCATATACTACACAAAAGGGGTAAGTATTACATTACCCATTTCAAAGAATTATTCAAATTAGACGGTAAACCTACAAATATTGACGAGTCAGATATAGGTCGAAGGAACACTATTGTGGGTCTTCTAGAACAATGGAACCTAGTTTCTGTAGTCAATAAATCACAAATTGAGGAACCAAAAGCACCGTTATCACAAATCAAAATCATTCCTTTTAAGGAAAAAAACGACTGGAAATTAACGACTAAATACTCTATAGGTGGTAATTAGTCCTAAATAACCTTACGGAATCATAAATGGTTTCGGGAGGAGATACAATGTTAGAATTCATTCAAATGATTTTAGTATTGGTTAAAATTGTCCCTTGGTTAGTTATGGGTGCTTCAGCAGTTGCAGCCTTAACACCTACACCAAAAGACGATGAGTGGATAGCAAAATATTACAAAGTAATTGATTGGTTTGCGCTCAACATCGGCAAGGCAAAGGACAAATAAATACCTATGATAATTAATTAATTATGAGGAAATATTATGGAATTTTTAGCGATAGGATTGTTAGTAATCGTAGCCGTTGGAGTTTACCTTTGGAAAGATACCTCAAGTTCACCTGTAGTAGTTGATACTGCAAGTGAAATCGTTGCAGATGCAAATGATAATGGTATTACCTCAAAGGCAGAGTTAAATAAACTCACTAAAGCCCAACTAATAGAATTTGCAGATAGAAAAAACCTTTCAATCAAAAGGTCAGCAAAGAAAGCTTCAGTTGTTAACTCAATCCATTCTCAACTAAAAAAATAAGAGAATACTAAACACGACCTTCGGGTCGTGTTTTTTTACGCCTACAGTAAACTCAAAAGTATAAATAATGGTATGGAAGATTTGTTTATTTTGATAGGTGAAGTGGGAGCTCCGATTGCTGGTGCAATTGTTATGGGGTTCTTTATCTTTATTGTCATAAAACAAATATTAGAAGGTGTTGTAGACGACATCAAAACACTAACAATGTTTTGTAAATCACTAGAAAATCGTGCAAGGACTATGTCCAACGAAATGGTTAAGATAGACATGTTAGTTTCAAGTGCGTTAGAATTGAGACCCGATATAGAGAGAGTTGCAAGAGCTGAAAACTTTATAGAAGACGGAAAGGTCGACGCTAGGAGAGACTAGTGTCTGATTTAGCAGTCCTAATATCTGAATATGGGTTTCCCATAGTCATGATGGTGGGTCTAGGATATTTCATATACTATATTTGGTGGTTTGTCGGGGAGAAATTAGAACCCGAAATAGAAAAACAACATATTGCATTGATAAGAGTTATAGACCAAGTGCGTATGTTAGACCAAGATTTAATCAGATTACAACAGAAAGTAGATGTCGTTCTAGAATATAAAGAGAATGAGAAGAAGAAACGCATAGAGGAGGACACATGAAATTAATTTTACCTATATCGTTTTTATGTTTAATATTCAGTTTCGGTGCATATGCAGACGAGATTGTCCATAAGTTTAAGAACCCTAGCTTTAGTGGAATAGGGACGGGCGCACATTACCTCACGATTGAGAACCAAGAACATAGCAGAAAAAAATCAATCGAAGATGCGCTTGAGGCAGCGAGAAAAGCTGCAGAAAGAGAGGCAGAAAATACAACGCTTGCTAAATTTATCAGGAATTTAGAATCGCGAATCTATGCTCAATTTGCAAAACAATTAGTTGAATCCATGTTTGCAAACGATAATCCTGTAGGTTTTGGTTCCTTCATACTAGAAGGTAATACTATTACATGGGAAGTTATTACATGNCGAATCAGGTGCAGAGTTTATTAGATTAACAATCATCGCAGAAGACGGGAGTGAGACCGTAGTTGAGATTCCAGTAGGAACTGGAAACTTTGGTCAAGACCCTGATACAGGCGGTGGTGACGGAGGAGGTTAATGTTGAGAGTATTTCTACTGGCAATGGTTATTGCATTGTCAGGTTGTGCAAGTTTTCCACAGTGGTCAGATAAACCACAGGACTGTAGTCGTTGGGACGAAGGAATCAAGAAAGATGTCTACAGTGCAGTCAAAAAACAACTATCGAGGAAATATATTTGTGTCGAAAATCCCGAAGTTGTAAACCTACCAGCCTATGTCGAATTATTAAATTTACCACCAGCAAAAGAAAAACCTATAGTTGCAGTCTATAATTTTATGGACAAAACAGGACAGAGAAAGTCAGTGACCAACATTGCAAGTTTCTCTACAGCAGTGACCCAAGGTGCAACAGAAATGGTTATAGACGCATTGAAAACTGCTGGAGGTGGGACATGGTTTAGAGTCGTTGAAAGAAACGGTATAGACCATTTAGTCCGTGAAAGACAAATCATTCGTTCTGCAAGGTCAGATTATGCAAAGAAAATGGAACAGGACGACCAAGGAATTCAGCCACTGCTCTTCGCAGGTATTATCATAGAGGGTGGTTTGATTGGTTATGATTCTAATATCAAAACTGGGGGACGAGGCGCACGAACCCTAGGTATTGGTTTTAGTCGACAGTATCGTCAAGACGCTGTCACAGTCTCCATGAGAGCAGTTTCAGTTCTCACTGGAGAAGTTTTATTGAATGTCCAATCTCGAAAGACTATTTTGAGTTATGGTTCTGGCGGTGATGTTTTTAGATTCATCGAAGAAGGAACACAACTCGTAGAAATCGAGGACGGAGTGGGTAATAATGAATCAGTGACTTACGCAACACGGTCAGCAATTGAAGCTGCAGTGTTGGAATTAGTATACCAAGGACACGATAGAGGTTTTTGGGAAATAGAGGGGTATAACGAAAATGAAAAACTTAATTAGTTTATGCATAGTAGCATTACTGTCGACAAATATTCTTTTCGCACAAGCCACTGATGATAACGAAATTAAAATCGAACAAGAAGGGGATACTTTAAAACTCTACATCGACCAAATCGGATTTGGAAACAAAGTCGGTGGAGATGATGCAAGTAGTGGTTCACCTTCAAACATGTCAATCACAGGAAGTGGTTTAGAGTTTGATTTAGATTTCTTGGGTAATTCAAATATTTTATTTGGGCCAGTTGTATCTGATGATAGTTATTATAAATTAGATTTTACTGGAGACTCAAACAAGATAGATTGGAATATCGGTTATATCGGTAGCACAGATGATTCAAATATTAACTTTGATGTCACAGGTTCAAGCAACCAGTTTGACCTAGACCAAGGTTATGATTTATCAGCTGAAAGATTGAATGCCGACTTAATACTAATCGGAAGCTCAAACATTTTTGATGTTGATTGGGAATCAGATGATTTAACATGGGACTTTGAAATTACAGGTGATTCTAATAATGTTAACACACTTCAAAAAGACGGAGAACAGTCATTAGACTTTACTCTAGTTGGAGATAGTGCAGATGTTGATATCAACCAGTTATCAGGAACATGTGTAAGTGGAGCAGGTAATACTTGTTCTTCACCTGATGCAAATATTGTATTGGATATAGAAAGTGATAATGCAATTATTCAAATCAATCAGAAAGACGCAGCTAACGATAGTTAGTCTATTATTGTTCATCAGTGGGGTCACATTTGCTGACCCCATTGGAGACATAGTAGAATCCACAGGTATCGGACAAATAGTTCGAAACAATGAAACCATACCACATTCAGTAGGTTATGGTGTAGAGTTATACGACTCTGCTGAAACAGTCAACGGAAGAATGAAAATACAATTCCTTGACAAAGAATTCCTAGACTTAATAGAACACACATTAGTTTTTATAGACGAGGTCTATTACGACCCAAATCCTTCACTATCAAAAATGTCCTTGAGAATGGTTCAAGGAACCGCCCGTTTTGCTTCGGGCCAAGGTCAAAAAATAAAGAAAGCAAACATAGANATCANCACNCCGACAGCACAAATTGCTATNAACGGCACAGATTTCACAACAACNATAGANGANCTNGGNAGAACANTNGTNATTCTGCTNCCTGATGANGACGGNGTNACACCNTCNGGNGAGATNNTNGTATCAAATGAGGGTGGAAGNGTCACNCTNAATCAGGCATATCAGGCAACCATGGTATCAACTATAGAAACACCTCCTACAAGTTCCGTAGTAATCAATAACCTAACAACCTCAATGATAGACAATATGTTCATTGTAGCACCGCCTACGGAGGTCGCAGAGGCCGTAGAAGAACAAGCTAGAGAAGATATGAATGATGATTCAGGTGTATTAGATGTAGACTTTCTAGAGTTCAATGAACTAGAAAAGGACTATGACGATTATGCAAATGACCCNGATTATGACGCAAGAGGTAATAGATTAGATATCGATTTTCTAGATGTGGACTTCTTAACAGATGTTTTAGATGTCGTAGAAGAATTAACAAGAACAACAGCTTCTCTTGCAGATAAACAAGCAACAACTGGGGGAATAAATTTACAGGGTGCAGTCTTTGGATTTAACAAAGATTCTCAATATAATATATTTGAAGAAGACGGTAATTTAGTATTCTTTAGAGAAGTNAATGGAGTTATTGAGATTATAATTGCAAACGGTAATTCAGGATTCATAGATACTAATGTCGAAGGATACCAAGGAATAATAGAATTTGGTAATGGAGACCCCGCAATTCAAATCTTCATTAATCAATCTAACTAAATACTTATTTAAAGGAGAAATATATGGACTTATTAAGAAAAATTTGGAACTGGCATGAAGATTTGACTTATAAGTGGATAGAAAGACTACAAATAACAGAGTATCAAGCAATGTGGTTTGCCTTTGTTAAAGGTCTCGTAGTAATGTTAATTTTAACATGGATATTTTAAAAAGATTATTAATAATATTAGGACTAATAACCATAGGGACATTATCAATCCCTATGGTTTTTGCAGGCCCAACTGATGACAACCATATTCATGTGGAACAAGTTGGGAGTGCAGACGATTTGTCTCTCACCATTAATCAATTAGGTTTTGGTAATACTGTTGAGTTCTCATTCGCACACCAAGGAAATGTATTCAACCTTACACAAAATGGAAATGGTAATAAAATATCTTGGGTTCCATATTGGGGTTCAGGAAAGAGTTGGGGTGGTGATGTAGACGGCTCTGATAATACAGAGACAGTAATACAATTCAATGGTGCAGAATATGGAAGACACATATGGGGCGACAACAACACTGTAGACATATATCAAAGTGGAGACCA